>Ga0307513_10012188_pt1 | contig 10628 bp, 3 predicted proteins | sample 15_EM_MG_FD_202174 | JGI IMG/M metagenome (GOLD analysis project Ga0307513, IMG submission 202174) | Populus trichocarpa ectomycorrhiza microbial communities from riparian zone in the Pacific Northwest, United States - 15_EM | ecosystem: Host-associated > Plants > Roots > Unclassified | place...
AAGGCTTATTAAGAACAACGCAATAAGTTTTAGGTTCTCGTAAATAAAAAATACTCTAAAAAACGTGGCAAAAATATCCTTTTCCACGCAACTGTTCAAGAGAGACAAATTATTGTAAATTACCACAGTGATTTTTATTTTTTATTGTTTTAGTCTTTTTCTTTCATGATTATACCCTTAAAGATCCAAATCGGTGGTCAATTATAACATATTTAGTGAGAAAGGATAAGATACAAAAATAGGAGACTAAACTAAAAAATTAGGTAAAAAGAGGTGGTTTTTTTAAACTTGGAGCTAAACATATATTTTGGTTCTCTAGCTTTTCAAATCATAAATTTTAAGTCCCTAAAAATTCATGAAATTCAATTTTGATCTCAAATTTTTTTATTTTTTTTTATTTTTTGGTTCTTGGTTTGATAGAGAAAAGAGAAAGTGGCTAGATTCTGGTGATAAAAAACATGCTCCAAGTAATTAATTTTTCTAATTTTATGTTTTGATTAAGGAATTGAATTATTGTGATTACGTGAAATTGTGAGTTTATGATATTAATTATGAGATTGAACTATGTTAGGATGAATTATGATTGGGTAAGTGTTTAATTTTAAATAGAAAAAATAAAATTTATTTCCCTCTTTTTATCAGAGGTTTGGATTGAAGAGAAAGATTTAAGAGATTTAAGGTTTTAATACAATTGTGTTGGAAATTGTGGGAAAATATAGGTTTATAAATGTTAATAGATGAAATGAGCAAGGATTTTCAAAGAGAGAGGAAAAATCCTCACTTTCTTCTTTTAGATGAATTTCAGCTAAGAAGAAGAAAATTGAGACAATTGAGTTTTAATAAAAAAAATTAGAAATCTTATCAAATTATAAATTGATGTTGATAAGTTAATTGAATATTAATTTTTTTAAGAAGGGAGAAAACTTCTCACCTTCTTTTTTTATTAAAGTTTGGCGATGACACAAAAAAATAATTTAAAGGGAAAAAGGTTTTGATTTGGACTTTCATTAAAATATGAGGGTGGTTTTAAATGAATCGAGTAGTCAAAAAACTAATCGATATGAACAATCAAACAAAGATCCCCACATTTGACGAGAGAGAAAAAGGATAGAAAATGTGCCATCAAAGTATAAGAAGAGGCCAAAGAGAAGGTAGCAATAGGTCTTTGTCATTTTTGTGTGAACTCTCCTTCTGAATTAATTTTCAGCTTAAATTAGGGGTGAAAATAAAAAAAAATCTAGATATTTATATCTTATTCATCCGATTCTAGATATTCATATTATCAGATTTAATGATATTTATTATCTATCAGATAATATAATTGTCTAAACAAATCTATTCATTCAAGTTTATATTCATTGATTCGGATTATATTATTTTTCCTAGTAACAAAACCTCCTTAAACTAAAAAAAGTACCTCAAACTTTCAAAAATATCTTGATTGGTCCTTCTTTTAGAGGTCATATGAGACCACAGCATGAATATTTAATGTATCCTAAGACCCACCGAGAACATGTTAAGGGCTTGGAAAACACAATGAATTCCCTTCAAAACTTATCAAATCGCCCACGTAAGTAGGATAAAATTCTATTACTGGAGATGCAATTCTCCCACGTATTGAAAAGCATAATCGCTGACAAAAATGCGATTATGCTTTTCAAAGTTGATAGAACTGATCATGGACAAGGATTTTGACAGGCTGAGAGTCTTATACCTGCATTAAATATCTAACTTTATTATTTTTTTTAGATTTTGTTTTTTTGCCAGAGCTGATAAATGGGATTTATTAAGAGAACACAAAATACAATTACTGGTGATTGAATCCGTATTTTATAAAAAAAATAATTTTTTTATTAAAAAATAATTTTTTATTGTTTTGATTATAGGTTGATATTAAAAATATATTTTTTTAAAATAAAAAAATATTTTCATAAATTTTCAAGTAAAATATATTTTAAATCGTATCAGATACAATCTCAAACGCATCTTAAACGTTGATCTTGCTGGGCATGGTGATGTTCATTCAACTTAAGCTTGAAAGATGTTTTTGTTAGATATACTATTTTACCTGTTTAAAAGTCTAGTCAACATTTTCGAAACTGTCATTGCTTCTCAACGATCCAGTAGCAGTCAAACTGTTATTGATTTGAATAAATTTAATAATATTATTAGAAAATAATATATTAACTATATATAAATAAATTTAATAATATCAAAATAATATGAAAATATTAAAAAAATTAATTTAAAATAAAAAAATTATTATTTTTTTAAATATTTTTAAAACACAAACAAACAAGCTCTAGATCTTAATCAGAAACCCAAAGATCCGATCACTTAATCAAATCTGGATTGATAAAAAAAAAAATCAAATCCAATTTCTAAAATATTTTGCTGAAAATAGAAACTCCCTCGGGATATCCAAGTCTGTTGGTCATGGCTGGGCTAGTTTTGTCAAAAGTCGAACTCTATTCTAAAGTGTTCCTTTTCGAGGACCGGGTCCCTTTGTTCCCTTTCTTAGGCCTCATTTTTTTTTTTAACCCGATCACTTCAAACCTGTTTTTGAAGTTTGTTGCAATGTTATAAACCGGCCCAACCGGGTAGAAACCCAACTGAACCAAGACTAGAACTAATTCAAATTAAAAAAATATTCTTTTTAAATTAATCCAATTAACTTAGTCAAATCCAGACCCTCAACCTTGGTGAGGAGTTACTTTGAGAATATAGTTGCACCTTTTATATTGTTATAGCACATTCAAATAAATTCTCTTAGATGGTGGCTTTAAAATTTAAACTCGCTATGTGGCTGCATTATTGATATTATCTATGAGGACATCAGTTATGTTGCACTGCTTAAACCCCTTATTTCATAGCTATGATGAGGGGTTTAAGCTTGGACATTATTATTTATGATCAATGTGTGTTTTTGATTTAAAATAACTTGAAAATTTGTGTTAATTTGTTAAGTTTATTTTTTAGGATTATGATTGATAATTGAACATTAAATCTTGATGCATGAATTATACTTGGGTTTGTGTTGATTCTTTTGAATTAGTATGCAATTTGAATACAATTTGTGAAATTAACAAGATCTGATATTTGATTATTTGATTGTTGGATTATTGTGGTTAAAATAGCTTGATTAAATGCATTTTTATGTTTTGCCAAATATGATCTTTAGTCTAATTTTAATAAATTTTTAATTGTTTTGGAAGATTTTCTTGCAATTAGTTTTGAGTTCCCCACATTTTTTACCCTTCTATATTTAATATTTGGAATTGTGACCTACACGTGAGAAGTTTTTTTATATTAAATAAATATGTTTTCTTCCACAAAAACAACAAAATCTATCTTTTAAAAAATACAACTTTAGTTTAAAATTACATATGGCCAAGTTTCTAATAAATAAATCATATTTGCATAATTTAGCATACTAAAAATTATAAAAATAGTTTTTATATTTTGTATGCATTTTGAATTTAATAACTAGTTTATTAAAGTTATGAGAATTTGATCTACATTACAAAAAACACCAAAAATATATGTTGTTAGGTGATGACTTCATCCTTTTTTACTGATAAAGGACAATAATTCATTGTCCTTTTCACCCATCACCATAAAGATCTAGGTTTAGGAGAATGATTGTTGCAACGCCGCACATATACAACATGTATAATACCCAACTGCTCGCATATTTAGGTGAACTTCATTTATATTTGTAGGTAATTCCCTGGTTCTTCAATCTCCCTCAATGCTGATGGGAGCGGCAACAAGCTCGTATTCGCCTAGACTTGGTTTTTCTAAGATTTTAACTTAGACATCCACTAGGAGATCTATAGGATTGGAGCTTGCTAGACAGGAGATCCACTCGATGGATATCCTCCCTTGAAATGCGATTGATTGAAATACTTTTGCCTCCATCTTTCTTAGAGAGATAAGATTGGACCTTTCAAAGATATCGTTGTATAGTTGGTTTCATAAATTTCTTGGCATTGACCAACCACTAACTAAGAGTCATTATGAGCTTTAAGTGGGTATGCTTTTAGAGTCTATGCATTGCTAGGAGAGCTTTATACTCTGACATATTATTCGTGGTTGGGAACTCAAAACAAACTCTATATTTAAAGACTTATTTATCAGGACCGACTAGTATTATCCTATCTCCACTTCCATTAACATTAGAAGAGCCATCAACATACAATTTGTAAAAAGGGATTATCAGATGTTATTCTATTAGCACATCTAGTGTAGTAGAAGAAGTTGCGATTAAATGTGGGGATTTAGATGTATTCCTAGAACTCTCAAAAGAGTACTCAACAATGAAATTTATTAAGATTTGACCCTTTATAACTACCTGGGGTCTCTACTGAATTCCAAACTCTCCCAATTTAATAGCCCATCCAAACATCTCAAGCAATATTGTTCTATAAAACTCCCACCAAATATTAACCAAAGTGGGGGAGGATAATTAAGCTGTGACACAAAAAAGCAAGAGCCTGGAAAGGAGGGCCGATAACCACACTGTCGTTACTTATTTCAAGCTCTAGTTCCTAGTTTTGGAAAACCTTTACATCCACCATCACCCACTCCAGATCATTGAACACCAGTGCACACCACAGCCTCCATTGTTAGCTCCCCCTAAACACTTCACGCCATATATATTTAACTTCACTCACGGGGAGGGCACTTCAGACGTACAGTCGGGACCAAAGAGAAGTTAAGTGTTAGTAACAAAGAGAAAAACGAAGTGTTGTCATTACAAAGCAAAAAACATTCATTATTTCCAGTCTCGTGAGTTTAGCAAGGGTATCAAGCTGGTCTCCATTTTTCCATTCAAACCAGAAACCTCCCTCTCAGCTGCCATAGGTTTATAGTTTTTCCTTCTTCTCTTTTTGTTCCTGTTCAAGTTTTCCACTGTAAAGTTGGTTTTTGCATATTCATGCTTGCATCTCTGCCATTGGACAAGATGATGATGTAGGGAGCATGCTTTGCTTTAAATCGTATGAGACTTCCTAGGATTTGCAAATGAAATATCATTTTTTTTACATTGAGCAGCAGGAAATGATGTAGGTGATGGGTAAGGTTCATGTAAAATGTTGGTTTTGATCCTTGTAACGTGAAGAGCTTTTTTTTGTTCTTTTGTTTATGGATTGGGTTTCCAAAATTCCTCTGTTTTGAAAGAAAAAGAAGGTTGGACTATTTAGTTTTCTTTACACCCATTCGTTTCCTTCGTACCAGGCTTGTGCTAGTTTAGGCCAGGAACCCAACCCATGAGGCTGTGCTGAGCCTATAAAAACCTTAAGGATGTGTTTGGCTCCAACAGAAATTTACCAAATGAAAAATGATTTGAAAAACACGATCTCAAGGTAAGTCTTAAGTATGCATTTATTAGTTAAAGGTGTGTTTAGTAAACATGCCATAACCTATTTTTCATAGCCTTTATTTATTTTTTATTTTTTATATTTTGTCAAACACGGCTTATTTTAATTTTAATTATTTTTCAAATTTTGAACCATTTTGCAATTAATTTTGGATTTTCCATGTTATTTTTTTTACCCTTTGATATTTAATATTTAAAATTATGAACTTACACATAAAATATTTTCTGGTATTAAATAAACTTTATTTTTGTAAAAATAATAATAATAATAATATATTAAAAAAAAATTCCTTCTTTCAAAAATGCATTTATGTTTTAAATTGCATATAGCTAAGTATAACCAAAAAAATCATGTTTGCATTCTGATACAAAAAATAAAAAATAAAATATAAAATATTATTATTTTATTTTTAATAATCATGTTTGCATTCAAAAACTTTATTTTTAATATCAGGGATTACGAACTTATACGTAAGATGTATTCTCAGTATTTAAGGAAACAAATGCAAAAACATATTTTATCTTTAGAATGGTTATGCTTAACCTGTAAAGCTATGGTCCACTCTATAGGGGTGGATCTACTTTATCCAATAAACAAACCCAACGATTAGAAAAAAAACATAATAATACCTTAGTAATAATTAAACAAATAAAAAATATAGCTTCTCTTAGATAGGGTGTACTAGGGGTAATACTATCCTCTTTTTACACAACTAGTCCTTTTATTCAAACTTTAAAGACCATTTAGGGTTCTTAGTGATCAAAATACTAGGTGACTAACTTCAAATCTTTTTAACCAATAAAAGATAAGAATTCCTTATTCTTTCTTCTCACATAAAAAATCTTAATTCAGAAGGATGATCGCCATAATGCTGCACACGTGCAATAACTTAGGTCATTTTTTCCTTTTCTTTTCGAATTTTTTTCTACCGCGCTCGATTAGATTGAAATTTTTTTTGTTTTTTTCCTTGTAATAAATGTTTTTTTTTATCATGAGCACTTTTTTTTTCTTAATTTGATTGATTTGATGTCGTTACCTATTTTTTTTTGTCATCTTATTAGGTAAGACAAGTTTATTCGACCCAGCTGAGTATATGATAAAATTCATGACTTTTTTTTTCTACTTTTTTAAAAAACACTTTTAGCCTCTTGACATTTTTTTTTAACACTAAATTTTTTGTACCCTCAATGTATTGTGTGCCATGAGAGTAGTTTGACAAGTAAATTTGCTTCTCATATTTATAATTTTGGTTCAAATTTTATAAAATGCTATAAAAATATATTTTTTATATAAATATATCAATAAAAATGTGAATAGCTTATTTAAGACTTGATTTAAAAAGAGCTTAGTCTAGGTATACAAAATTAGCCTAAATAAATTTATGGTTAATTTCTAAGAAAACAAATACATCTACACACCTTAAGAAATTTAAATTTTACATGAGAAATGAAATTGTAGATGGTGACAAAAATAGAAGTATGAAATGGCCAAGTTAGAAATTATTTTCAATTAAGTTTTTTTTTATAAAGCAATTAAGTTATTAAAAAGATTCAAAAGTGAAGACAAGTAAAGTCAAGAATCTTATCTATTTAGAGTACCAAGTATCATTCATGATATGTGTTTAGCTAGTATTTTTATGTTTAGTATGTGAATAATTAGATTAGATTAGATAGGTGGCATGTGTTATGTCATGCAACAGGTCAAATTTTTTCTAATATAAAAACATTACTCGGAAAATGCATAGCGTTTTTAAAAGAGCAAAACAAATTTGGGACCCATGTCATTAATTCGAATGTATTCGATAATCTTGGTTAATTTTATAATATGATTGATAAAAAAGCCAATGAAAATTAAAAGAATGTTAAATTGAATGATACCCTCTAAATATTTTTAAAAGAACTCAACAATCTTATTTAATAACAAAGCATAAATTGAATGAGAATGAAATAGCCTCATAAAGAGAAAAAAAAAACCTCAATTACCAGCAAATGAAAGGTTGAAAGACGAATTCAAAACAAATATCCATTTTTAAAAAGGATAAAAAAAAAACTGAATTGAATCAACATGTCCAATTCACAGCCTATTTGTGAGGTCAGGACAACTCTGTACAAAAGAAATTGAATAAAACAATGGAGTTTAACTCTCAATCAAACTAAATAATGAAACACAAAAGTAAAAAAAATCAATTAAGAAAATAAAAAAAAACCCCCGAGTTAACTAGAGTTAACTCGACTAATATGTGACTTAGGATATGAGATCGAGATAATCCTATAGAAAAGAAAACGACAAAAATCACAAAGCTGAAGGCCCAATAACCTAATCTTGAATGATAAAATTTTTAAAAAAGACCGAAGTCAAATCGAGCTAATCTTCGAAACCTATGACTTGAGTCATGAGACCGGGTCACCCCATACAAGGCAAACCTGAGAAAATCACGAAGCAAAATCTTAATCATCCAAAATTAAAAAACTAGACATGACAATCAAAAGAATGAGAACCAAATTTGGTATAAAAATTAAATAAAATCAAACAATGAAGGACAATATTGAAAAATAAAATAAACTAGGAAAATGATAAAAAAAAACAAACAATCAAAAGAATGAGGACTAAAACTGGTATGAAAATTAAATGAAATAAAAAAAAGAGGGATGAAATTGAAACATAAGATAAATCTAGTAAATGATTAAAAAACCAAAAATAACAATCAAAAGAACTGGGGACCAAATATTATCGATTAAAAAAATTGGAGGATAAAATTAAAACAAATTATAAATTATTTCCAATAAAATAAATATTAATAAAAATATTGAGGATAAAACTTGAAGAAAAACCAAATTGAATAATTGCGTTGAAAAATTAAAGGGGCAGACATAATAATCAAGAGGGAAAAAAAAGGGAAAAAAGAGAGAAAAAGTTGTCGACGCCAAACTAAAAGTCTGATTTTCACAGGCACCACCTAGGAATAGAGGAGCATCCGAGACGATTCAAACGACGCCTGGGAAGCCACCATTCAAACGCCAAACTAAAAGATGCCTAATGTGCGGTTCGAATGGTGCGGGGGTCTCCCACCCGCACGCGCCAATTATTTTTTTAAATAATATTTATATTTATTAAAATACCAAATTTTCCCTTTTTCAATTTGATTATAACCAAAAACCAAGTTGAAAATTAAAAAAAGCCCTTGCACGCTAGCTTAATAATTTTTTTATTCTAAAGGTTATTTTGTCATTTAATTGTGCTTAAAAAAGAAAAAGATGAAGTCCTCAATGTCAATTTGATATTTTTTTCTTTTAAGAATAACTAAGTAATTTTATTGTGTTAAATATTTTTCCTTATCAATAAATGTAATTAAATGTGTAAAAACCAATTTATCCCGAATCAATTTGGTATTGATCAATGGATCATGTGGGAAAAACCATATTATCCCATCATCGAGGCCATTGTTTTTTATTGAGAATGGCAAAAAGGTCAACATTATTTCAATCCACACTATATCGTGTCTTTCTCTACAATGTTTTACTATCTTATTTAGTGTTTATACTAGTTAGGTAGCCCGCACTACGCCGCCACAGACCCATCTTTGTTTTGGCATAAAAAATATTGAAAAGGATAAATATTTTTTAAAAATTAAAAAATATAATATTAAGGTAATGGGCTCATGTGAGTTTAATAAACTCTGTTAATTTAATAATATCATTAGAAAATAATATATTGACAAAAAACAAAGCGGAAAAAAAAACAATAATTTAATGCAAAAGACGAACGCTTGCTAATATTATGGAAATATATCTTCACAATATTCCAAAAACATCTCAATGATTTTATTTATTAACAAAGTAAAAATTAAATGAGAATAGGATAATTTCATAGAAAAAAAAATAAAAAAAAATGAAAATAAAAAAATAAGACAAAAAAATTCAATTATTGTTAACTTTTTAAAGTATGACGTAGGTTATAAGACTGAAGGCACTATATATGAAAACATCCTAAGGGTTAAAATAAAAAAAAAACAACACAAAAAAATTCAAAATAAAAAAATACAATAAAAATAATGAATGTTAAAATTGCAACAAAAAATAAATCAAAAGGCAATAACAAAATTTTAAATTCAAGAGTTAAATTGAAAAGGATAAAAACATTAACAAAAGGATAAAAATCAAAACAACAAAGACAAAAAAAAAAAACACTATAAATTTGGATTGAAGGGTGAAACTAAAAACAATAAAACTTTCATAAAAGATTCAAGGAAAAAAATAAAAAAAAATCATAAGAATAAGCATCAAATCCTAAAAATCAAAACATAATAAAAAAACTGAATACACAGAATTCTTCAATGTGTTCGTTGTGTAAATAGCCTTTTTTTTTAACATATTTTTCATTTTGGGATATCATCTATGTCAAAGAACCAAGAACTTCTTATAATTAATTGGTTCTAATTAATTGAATTGGATTTTTTGGATTGTTTCATCAATGATATTGAATAAAATCTTTTTTTTTTTACTCTGCACCAGCGATACTAATATTATTATTATTATTAGTGACTATTATTAGTGAAAAATAATGGAAAAAAGTCCTTTTCTTTTTAACATATTTTTCATTTTGGGATATCATCAATGTCAAAGAACCAATTCAATCCAGGAGCTTAAGCTGTTAGGTGAGGTTCCAACATATGATTTATATTATTCTCTAACACACCCCTCAAGTGAAAGCACTTTGAGCTTGAAACTTGTACAAGCCCACATTACCTTGTGCTTAATTTTTATCAAATAAAATAGAGGTGTAAGATTTGAACTCGTGACCACTTGGTCATTAAGGCTCTGATAATATATCAAATAACCAATTCAACTCAAAAATTTAAGCTGTTAGGTGAAGTATCAAAATATGATTTATATTATTCTCTAACAATCAAAAAATATATATGTGCACGCTAATTCTCTTCATTATTTTATTAGATATCATAACAAATAATGGTACATATAATATGAAATACAACCTTGTTAAGAATTTCTAAGCATATTCCGAATGAAACTAAAATTTTGAGAGAGATAAATATGAGGAGACACGCAAAATATGAGGAGAAATATGAGGAGAAATAAACCATCTAACGCTCTGAATCTTCGAAACCTATGACTTGAGTCATGAGACCAGGTCACCCCATACAAGGCAAACCTGAGAAAATCACGAAGCAAAATTCTTAATCATCCAAAATTAAAAAACTAGACATGACAATCAAAAGAATGAGAACCA
>Ga0307513_10012189_pt1 | contig 10628 bp, 13 predicted proteins | sample 15_EM_MG_FD_202174 | JGI IMG/M metagenome (GOLD analysis project Ga0307513, IMG submission 202174) | Populus trichocarpa ectomycorrhiza microbial communities from riparian zone in the Pacific Northwest, United States - 15_EM | ecosystem: Host-associated > Plants > Roots > Unclassified | place...
GCTCATAACCTGTTCGAGCTAGTGCAAGTCAAGAGGAGGAAGAAACGTGTTGTATAGAACATACCTAGTGCAAGTCAAGAGGAGGAAGAAACGTGAAGCTCTTCCTTCCTCTTGTCCCACACATAAGTACCTAGTGATGTAACATGTGAATATGAGGTAAAGGGGAAAGACCAAACAGGAACATCAGAATGACGCAACAGGAGCGCCAACAGGTTGTTGGAGTTGATGATTCCTCCAACTAAAAGGCCAGGTAGTGTAGTGGTAACACACCCTTACTAGATATGGGGAGGTCCTGGGTTTGAGCCCTGGCTTGGTCATTCTTTTCTCTCTAACACAGGTAAATCCTCCTGTGTCATCTCTCTGTGCCATGGTGGCATGGGCTATGATGTGCAAGCAAGCAACAGGTAGGTGTCATCTTAGAAGGTCAAGGAACTCAGAACACAAGGGACCTGAGCTGGGTAGAGGTGAAGAAATAGGTTGTGGGTCTGCCATATCTTGTGAAGTTGATTGTTGAGATTGCATATTTGAGCTGATGTGGTGGTCAGGTCCAAAAAGTCTTACATTAGCCTCATGTAGTGCTGTTTAGTAGTGTTATTCTATACAATATAAGCCAGGACAATGATGTGTGTTTGAGCCCCATCATGTCTTTCCCCATGTTCTCTTATTGTGTAGCCTGAGCCAATTACTCACCTTGCCAACCATTTTGCCAGTCTTCACCACCAACAAAGTAGGAGTCCTAAAAAAACACCAACCCCTTCAAGGCTCCTGGACACTCAGGAATACCAAATGCAGTGCTCTCTCCAGATTTAGTAAAAATCACACTGCAGTATGTCAGCTGAACTACTACCCTGTACATGTGTCTAGGGTTCAAGCTTGACTCTAGCTTGAGATGGTGTGCCATTTTGTCAAGCTTGCACAAGCCTGTACTTTCAAGTCTTGTTGATGATGGTTTGACTGCCATTTCCGATCCAATTGACAGGCTTATCATAACAGCATATTTTCGGTGTGTTAGCTGTCAATGCCCAACATGGATGACTTCATATATTCATGAACTGCGTTATCTGTGAGTTGCATTCCCAAACTCATGCATTCATCTCTGATACAGAAAATCTGCGAGCTGTACTGAAGGCCGTCGCAATAGAGTTTGTAATGTAATGACAAGCCCGGTTCAGACTGTCCCATATCTGAATAGCAGCACCTATTGGGTACTGTATGCCTCAATCCTGTGAAGTAACCATATCAGCACTAAACCGGTCCAAGGACCACACACCAGTGAAGAAGCGCGCAGGAAACTTAGTACGCACCCAAAGTTTGATCAAACCATCCCAACTCGCAGTGACGACCTTACTCGTCTCGTGCTCGAGCCATTCGTGGGAAATAACGACCTTTGAGTGGCACTTGAGGCGCGACTTGATCCTACCCGTCTTCCAATCCCAGAAGACCATGTCGCCATGGCCGTCGCCAGAGGAGAGCCACCTAGGTTATAATCAGTAATACAAGAACAGGAACAGGAAACAACGATGGGGAGGGGGCACAAGGACGAGGTGGTCGATGAGGTGGACAAATAACAGGACCCCAGCGTACCTTCCATCAGGCGAAAACCCAACCTGGCAGGCATACCCTGCCACAGAGTGCCCGGCGAACCGCTTCTTCCGATTCTGACGGAAATTATCCGCATTGTAGATCAGGATCTGGTTATCGAGTGACTGTGCCGCAAAGTATTTTTCTGCTCGGTGTGAGCCTTCGTCAGTACTTGTCCATGACCACCCCACCTGCCAGAGAGAGAACGGCAGGAATGGGATAAACGGAAACGAGCGAGGAAGAGGGACATGTAAATGAAAGACGTACTACTCGGGTGTAAAGTGACCGCAGGCATGGAGTGCATGTGCGGTTCGGCTATGTACTTGATGACGACGGGAATATCCCAGTCCCACGCGCGGATCGTCTTGTCGTCTGATGTTGTTACGAACCGGCGATTCTCGTCTACGAAGGTGATCGTGTTGACGGCACCGAGGTGCTGGTCGTATTCCTGGGTGATCTCGCCGGAGGCGATGTCATACTGCAGTTCAACACGTTAGAACCAGGAGGGAAGAGCGGTTGTGGCAAAGTCAAGGGTGCAGAGCCCACCTGGATAATCTTTTTATCACCCATACCAGCCAAGAAGACGCCCTCACCGCCTTTGTCTTCCTCGGGGAACCATTTGACAACATGTGCCATCTTTCCATTGCTAAACGACCTGATGCACTTACCCGTCTCGGTGTCCCAGAGTTTGATCTGCCGGTCGTGGCCTGTCGAGAGGAAACGGGCGCCGTTGGGTGAGAACGCGATATCCTTGAGTGCACGGGTATGCCCTAGGAAGGTACGCAGGCAGTTCCCTTCGTTGTACACGTCCCACAACTGAAGTCACAGTCAGCACCAATTCGAGGGACGTGAAAGGATCAAAACAGCAGATCGAAAACAATGCGCACCTTGATCTTCGTATCCATACTCGCACTAAGCAGCAAATGACTTGTGCCAGGGAACAGCCGTATGGCAGCAATACCACCCGTATGCCCGGTCCAAGTGTGTATGCACACTTTCGGGATAAAGGACTCTTGACCGCCTGCCTCCTGGTGGAGCTGCGGTGCGACACCATATGGCGGGTACATGTACGTCCGACCCTGGTAGTCGTGCTCGCTCTTTCCGTGGAAAATAGTACTCTCCGTGCCCAGCCCGGCACGCGCTTTTTGCTTCCTAGCAGCTACTGTTGCGGTAGCCTCCGCCTCCGCCTCGGGAGAGGGAGAGGGATCTGAAACGTACCCTTCTGGCACGGGCACGGGCTCCTCGTCGCCCTGCCATTTCGCCCAGGGGCCCTGGTACGCACTCTCACCTTCGGCAATGCTCAGATCACCCTTTTCCTTCCTTTTCCGCTTCAGATCCTTCCGCTCACTCTTTGTGCTTCTCACCAGGTTGACCGTCCGACCGTCGTTTGCGACTGCCTTTGCAACGTCGCCGATGAACTCGCCGTTCGCGTGCTCAGAGGGGTTCGCGGCGTACCCGAGGGTCTCATGTGTCAGGTGCTGAGCCTTGAATGACGCTTCGTCCATTACGAGCTCTTCGACGTGCCCTGCGAGTGTGTTTTGATTGTAATGGACTTGGGTATTCGGGTGAAGTGGGTTTTGTGGACCGGCGAGGGGAAGAGTCATATCGTCGTAGGGAATGTTAACGAGCATTTGCGTATCGGAAGGGCGGGCTATTAGAGAGGTTTGGTTCATAATGTCCTGCAGAGAAAGGAAGGTCGGCGCTTTTGAATCCTTACAGCCGGAGCATTGGAGATCAGAATATAGTGTTCTTCGTACGTACTTCTGCTAGGACATGTGGAGCAGCGTCTACCTGTGCCTTCTTCGCTGGTGCAAAGTCAACTTTCATTCTTTTGGCAGGATTCGCTGAGGAGACGATGCTGAAAGGGTTGTGGAGCACGCTATCCCTGCTGTCTTCCTCCGAGTAATACCCTTCCGCGGCTGCGGCGGACATGGCTGGTCAAACTCGTTGAAACCAGGAGGAAATCGAGTCGTAGGCGCTGGAGGTAGCGGTGGACGCGCCCAAGGTTTTTTATGTACACAATATCGGGTCTATAATAGGAAAACCAACCACTGTCGCTGTGAGCGCCCTGCAAAGAGTCCAAAAGCGCGGTGGAACGCTGCTCACAGGTCGTGGGGCGATTGCACACGAATCGATTGGACGTGATAAATTTCCAACACGCCGTACGGTGAATAGTCACGTCTTCGCTGGGTCGTTGAACAAAGCTTGAATTGTCACTGCGTTTAAGCCTTGAACGGCTTTGTCACTGGATCCAGCCATCTGTAAATGCTACTGGTTGTAGTCAATATCAACCAGTGGCAGAGGCCATGCCTCCAATGCTGAACTCATGCATAACTGAAACCAATGATGCTATTGAATCCGCCTATTAAACCAAAACGTAAACCAAGCTAGCATTCCACTCAAAAACGAAAGCCTCTCTCCTGTTCAAGTACGGGTGCCGTCTTAACACAGGCGCTCCCCTGCATTCCAATCTATCCACCATCCTCTGCTTGTCCTCACCCTCACCACGCTATGCATCATCAGGTATTCTCTCCATCTGCTCCCGCTTCTCCTCATCAACCTGCTCGCCAGTGGGCAAAACAGACGGTTGGTAAGGTGGCACTACCTTCTCCAAATGATCCTCCGTGCCGGGGTGAGCAGCCGCCTCTGCTACTTCTTTCTCGGAGGGTGCAAGGAGGGCGGGCACGTCGTCCCTGACTGACTCCGCTTGTTGCTCTTCGCCCAGCTGCGGAGATCCGTGCTCTGTTTCTCCAGGATGTTCGTGTTCGTGATCATGTTCGTGTTCTGAACCGGATACGAGAGGAGACGTCACATTGTCCTCGAGTACACCCTCCTCGGCGTGATGTATCTCCTTATCTTCGAGGAGTGGGCTCGTGGGTACACTTCCCTCATCTTCGTGCGAACCGAGATCGCTTGCGGGCATCTCCACATGCTCCTCGTGATGCTCCTCGTGATGCTCCTCGGATGTATCGTGGGGTTTCTCCGAGGACACGTCGGTCGAGACGATCTGGCCGCCTTCAACAGGCATCTCTCTCTCATCCTCCGCTTTGACCTCCCCTTCGGGCTCTGCGGCCGTTACGGCCGCGACATTGGCCATACCCCCAGCGACAACAGCAGCGGTTTTGCCCTTGCCCCCAAGAGCGCTCTTCTGCTTCACCACGGCGGCAGTAGCTTTCCCAGCCGCAGCAGGGTCTTTGGCCCGTCCTGCACCCGCAAGCCCAACGCGAGGCTTCACACCTCCCTTGGCTCCAGCCGTGCCGGTCATTGTAGTTGAGGGTGTGGAGCTAGTGGTAGGTCTGTGAATAGCTGAGCTCACTCCATGAGCGGGTTTCGTAGACGTCGAGGTGGAACCAGTGGCGGGTTTTCCAGATGTTGATTTGCGTAGGTTAGCTCCACCTGTGCTGGACCCAGGTGCAGCGGACGAGGAAGACGCGGCAACAGAGGGACGCAATGACGAAGTAGAGGGTTTCCTCGCTGGCGCTGCACCAAGTGTAAGCGAACTGCCTGATCCAGTGGCGGTCTTCCGGGCGATCGTCGAGCTCGTAGTTGGAGTGGCGCTTGTAGGCTTGGGGGTGATAGACGTTTTGAGCACAGGGGGCTTTGGGGTGGTGGAGGTCGTCCGAGCAGTGGAAGAGGGACGCACACTTGCGTTGGATGTGGTGGGGATGGGCCGGGGAGCGCGCTGAGTTGCCACGACAGGTGGTTTTCCCATTGCACGCGTTGTTGGCCTTGTCTTTGGCGCCGATACGGTTGCAGTGGAGGGTTTAGAAGTGGAGGAAGCAGCATTGGATGGGCGGGGTTTTGCCGTTGTGGGCTTGGCGAGGGAGGTGGCGGGCGTCCTCGGACTTGCTGGAGGCTTCTTAGATGGAGAAGCGGGTTCTGGAGAGGCAGTATGAGCTGGTTCTTCAGCCGCTTGAGGAGCATCGGGCTGTTCAGTGAGCGGGCTCGGTGGAATTTCTTGCACATCGGGAATCTTTAGACCTGAGAGAGACAGTAGGGTGTTTTCATTGTATTTTGCAGTGTCTTTGTCGATTGTTGGTGCGGGTGTGGAAACAGGTACACTTGCATCCTCTTGGGATACTGGAGTTGTTGGCTTGTCACTCGCTGGAGCATTTGCTCCGTCAGCACTCGAGTCGCTCCCACCGAGTTGCTGGGCGATCGCACGTGGGCTCATTGCGCCCTCTGCGCCGGGGGATGGTTTGCGCAGAAGTAGAGCTGTTGTAGAGCCGCCAGGTGCACCAACAACACCAGCCGGACTTGAGGTTGAATTCCTTTTCTGTGAAGTTGTTTCAAACTTTCCAATCAGATTCGCAACCGAGGGGCGAGGTCGCTCGTCAGGTAGCGGCCTATTTCGGGAGAGGGAGAAAGATCAGCGTTGAGTGGGCATACACGGAGGACAATGCTAGGGCTACATGATGTCCTAACTATTTTTGTTATTTTTGTTAGAGTTCGTGAGGCGTCGTCGGAGAACCAGGCGAGAGTGAGGCTGGGTGTTTGGCAATATTTGCTGTACCCCTTCGACCTCGCGTTCCCGCGTGCTTGTCGACGTGTCTGTCGAGGTGACACCCAACAACTCACAAAATTGTGTGATACATTTATCGCGGGACCTTGACTCAGAACAAGCAAAACCTCTCGAACACAACGGGATCGAAGCCCTGGGGTTAAGATGACCCAAAGTAGACGGCAGTCACAGGCAAGAATCTGACACGCGTAACTGAGAACGAAGGCGGTGGAACTTATGTCCTCTCGATCTGGCACTCGATCTTGTCAGCCTGTGGCTATTTCACGGCATATACGGGTTTACTCCGTCCTGTTGATTCGAGCGTGATCCTCCGAGCTCCAGTTTGCACCTCCCTTTAACCCTGACTAACGATTATACGACGAGCTACGGGTGGAGCCTTGTCGTCGACAGTATTGGGCTAGTAGCGGTTGCAGGTTGTGCGACATTTTGAGGGAACCCCCGTTCTGGTTCACTGTCGGGACTCGGCAGTAAAGAGGACCCAGTAGGTCCGACGTGCCCGCAGAGTTGTGAAGGTTCCCTAGGTCACTAACGGGCTCCGCCTTGTCATCCGGAGATCTGCAGAACGTGCGCGCTTCATCCGAGGGATGGCCACCGTTCTCCCGACGCCACCGGTAACGCGCCCAACCCACCAGCCGGAAAAAACATTAGAGATCACCTCGAAATGCAGACCCCGCTTCCACCTCCAACCTACCTACTTGTTGTACTTCTGCTCACCCGTGGTACGTTTATACATCCACGCGGTCGCCTTTCTCCTTTCTACACCTACCATTACCATTTACACACGTCACTGTCATTGGACATACCGGGCAGCGTCTATTCAGACCATACTTGGAGCCCTCCATATCCTGCGTTGTGTTGTTTTCTTTCCCTTACCCCTGTAGCCCTTGTTGTCTCGCTGCAGTGTGCGAGGCAGGAGGTGTCTTGGTCCCATAACGTGTACCTGTTGCCTAGGCCAAAATAGATCTCCACCGCCTCCTCCATCCCAACCCCAAGTCTCGCGCGGTCCTCCGTGAACAATCTCGACGTTTTCCAAGGGACTCGGTATGCCAAGAATCGTATCTCGAAACCCTGGCTTTTCATACTATCACTGATGCAAAGTGCACGGAATATGGAGACGATGAGTGGATATAGTGTCATATTATTCATCTCTGAGGCCAGTATGAGCAGCTCTAGAATTTGGTCGATTGGCTTATCCTCGTGAGGACACGGGGGGGTTTCGGAGATGGCGAGAGGGTGGAATTAACAGTGATAGTGGGGGCATCGTGCAAATGGTACGACTTGTGGGGGCAAAGGGATGTGATGTATATCTTTTCTCTAAGCCGGCAGTGTCCCTGATTCAATGTTCGCGATCTAGTCTCCATCACATCCCGCAGAAGCCAGAAGGCCATGAACTCGCTGTATAGGCCCATTGGACCCGTCTTTGACAAGGCCTAGAGGTGCGGACGGTATCATGCGCATCAAGGAACCCGAAACCATAGACAGTCAGTAAGGTAATCAATCAAATCTTCTGTTTGTTGCCTTGCTGGCTAAGTGGTTACGGCGTCGCACTTGTAATGCGAAGATCACTCGTTCAAATCGGGTGCAAGGCAAGCACTTTGCTTTTTGTTTTGATACCGACTCATCCCACTTGGTAGTATTTGAAAGCCGTCCCAGAGAACAATTTTTGAGGTCCAGCATCATTCTCATATGTCAATTCGCGGCTCCGCTGGCTCGAGCGGCGGTTGGCGTACTTTCAACCAAACTCTCCACTTGCAGGGCCCGTCATGGGCGTGCTCATACAGCGATCTCCATTTCGTCCCTGCCATTTGACTCCCGGCACGAGTGAGCGCGTTCAACATTTTAAGTATTATATTGCCCTCAAGCGTTTGGCTCGCCGCCTATCTTTCAGATGGTTTCCCTTAACACGAATCAAAGTTCCTGCATATGTTCACGAGCTCGACCTTGTGGCCTGTTCCAGGGGCCTGTTTGTTCAGGCTGGCATCATCTCCGAGGGCTGACCGCGACATATGCACTCCATTATTGGGGAACGTCGAGCGGAGAGGAAGTAGGTAGTGATGATGTAGCGCGTGGCTATTGGCGACACACATTCTGTGTCGACGGTACTACTCTCGTCGGGTTCCCCCGACGTTTGATACGACGTAAAGTGAGAATGCCAGTTCCACCATTCATGGTTATCTCTCACATATGCAGCAGTCAAAGAACTGGAAGTAATTTGGAGCGTGATTGATACTGGCAAAGCCGTCACTCCACTCGATCGCTGGCCAAGCATCGGCATTTATTTAGCTACTTGAAAGTTCTGGGACGTATTGCATTTCCGTCGAACGCTGAAAGGATATGAGATTATCCAATTAACCTATGCAATCATTCGGGTTACTCCCGGGCGCTGTCGAAAATAAGCTCTGTCGTCTTGACATTTTCCCTTTGCTTGTCATATCTAACTTACGTGGAGGAGATTCGCGAATTGAGTGGGCATTAGACTTTGACGGGCATACCCCGTTTGGAGTGCTCCGCAGGAAGTACAAGGGTCGTTGCCCGGCGGAGTACTTGCGGGGATAAATTCTATGGAAACAGAAAAACCGAGATTCCTAATCCTCGGCCTTGTTATTCTGGATTGGCGCCGGGTCTGAAGGGGTGGAGCCAACGCGGAGCCGAAGTAGCGCCCATAGATACTGAATCACGGTTACTTTTGAGGAAGGGAACGATCAGCAGCATCTGAACCCAGAGACCCAGCTTGGTTCTAGTCCTGGAGGCAATGCCAGTTGCCCCAGTCTCCAGCAATTAGGTGAAGAAGCCGACCCCATTGCGTTGGATAGTAGTGGTGGCTTGGCGTGGAGTGTATACACTTTTTAGACGATTTAGTGCCACCGAGCGAGCGAGTGGCCGTCTCCACCTCAGCCTCGTCAACGTTTTCAACGGGTGACATACACCCCATCAGCTGATCAGCCACCTCATCTCATGGAAGAAGCTCGGCAAGCCCGCCTGGATGATCTGACGCGACGGATGAGGGTTGAAGCCCGCCCCTCCGGCCCATGTCTATAACCGTGAGCGTCCTCGGTCCGTGCGCTCCGTGAACTTCCTTGCTCCGATCGAGCGAGGTATATGCGAGCGTCTCGCGAGGAGCATTTCCGACGCCGACCGTAAACCTCCGTTTGGCGTTTGGACTGATGGTGTGACCCTTTGTGTTTCTTATAAGTAAACCCACGCTCAAAACGGAGTTTTACACACCTGGTCGTTCGCTTGCCAAAAAGTGGCCACCGGACACGCATGCCATGGAGTCAATTCAGCCAGCGTATTAGACTTTGCCTATGGAATACAGAAACGGAAGCCGTGACAAGTCGTTTCATTTGATGCTCCTGCCTAAATTAAATCAATCGGATGAGTTCCCCACAACGTCAAGCCTCGGGGTTTGGCCAGGCACACGCGATTAGCGATCCGCTTCTGACTACGCGAGAGGGCCAGGGAGAGGGTCAGAGACGGACGACTCGGTCCCGGAGGGCATCGCCGCTTTCCCCCACGCACGGCCCCGCTCGGTGTGTATAATTATTCTCTCTGCTACCCTCAAATGTCATAACGTCCACATGAGATGCTTTGCGTTTACGAGACCATTACATCGCTTAGCTGACTTCGGCGCGTCCAACTCACGTCCAATGTCAGCTTGACCAACTCACCAGAGACTCGGGCGCAGTGATACAAGGACGTAAACGTTTGTAACTATGTATAGGTGAGGTGGGATACGTAACCCATGCAGAGGATGCTGCGTAGTCAAAACCCAAGATAAGATCAAGAAAAAGCGACCCAATCAAGCCGTCATGGGAGCCAGCCGTATTTGGAGTCAGAGTATTAATTACACTGAGTGTCCACTGTACAGAAATAACAGAGTCTGGGGAGCATACCAAGGTAGTTGTTCATATTCTCACGAGATGGGGCCATACGTGGGGTAGGATAGAAAAGGAAAACATAAAACAAACCCAGGAATTGTGATATCCAATGCACAGCTCCATATACAAGGCCCACCCGTGCATGCAACGGAGTCCACAATAAGAGTCCAGGCGTGAGCGGGGAGTCACGGGGAGGGGCGACATTGTTAAGAACGAGGGGCAACTTGATCCAGCAGTCTCACTTCGCTGCTCATCAGCGTTGATTTTGCAAGTTAACCAGCTCCTCCATGACTATCGTACACTCTGTCCCACTCAGTCCCGGCCTGACTGACACGTGATTGCCCAAGACGTATTGAATAGTCTTGATACTACAGCGCAAGACGAAAGGCGTTGATGGCCTTTGCGTCTTCGCTGGAGCGGACCGTTCTATCACCGGTGGCTCCCGGCCAGCTTGGGCGGGGGATAGGCAAAGGTAGCACGGTCGACGGTGAGAGCGTCGTGTGGGTCGGGTACGTCGACGAGGTTGGCTTGGAGGGGTACGAAGCTGAGCGGGAGAAGGTCGTCCCGCTCCCGAGGTGGGAGGTGGAATGAGCGTGGGAGCCGTGGGAGCCGTGGAAATAGTCACCCCCCTGCATACTAGACGTATT
>Ga0307513_10012190_pt1 | contig 10628 bp, 6 predicted proteins | sample 15_EM_MG_FD_202174 | JGI IMG/M metagenome (GOLD analysis project Ga0307513, IMG submission 202174) | Populus trichocarpa ectomycorrhiza microbial communities from riparian zone in the Pacific Northwest, United States - 15_EM | ecosystem: Host-associated > Plants > Roots > Unclassified | place...
TTTTTTTTTTTTATCTTTCTATTAATATTTTTTATTTTTTTCCAATCTAACCCTAAAATTAAAATTTTGTTGTTGTCCTATTTATTTTTTATTTCAATTTTAACTCTCATTTTTTTAATTGCTATTTTTTATTTTGAATCTTTTTGTGTAACTGTTTTTCGATTTCGTCCTTCAACATTCATTTCTTAGGAATTGAGCTTCATAATTTTTTCATGTATAGTACTTCAAGTCTTATGATTCGGGTCACGAGTTTGAAAAATTAATATGGAATGACATATTTGTTTTGATTTCTTTTCTTTTTCCGATATCGTTGGTTGACATTTGTTTTTTTATTAAAAAAAATTGGGTTTGTAGTTCTTTTCTCTTCTATTTTTTATTAGATTATTCTGACTTCATAAACTAAGATGTGAGTTTGACGAGTTAACCCGAACTAACTTGCCTTTTAATGCTTAAATTACATGCTTATTATGCTAGCTTAGGTTGAATCATACTGGTTTTTTTTGTTATTCTTTGTACCCTTTTTGTCATTTGATATTCAATTAGCTAAAAATTAAATAACATTCATTTTCTGCTATGAGATAAAAGATTTTATTTTCATGTTACTGTGATTGTTTTTTAATATATATCTTTTTTTTAATGTTTATTAATGTCAACTCTTTTTTTTTCATTTATTTTTATATATAATTGAAATAAAACTAGTTTATTTGATTTTTACTGAGTTATTAATTTTTTATTTTTCTTAATGCAGTTACAACTGAACATTTGACGAGAAGAAAAGAAATAGTAGTGGAGACCCGCAACTTATCACGTCTAGGTGGCTAAATCTAGATTTCTGGTATAAATTAAAGAAACCTCAGCAGTCATTTCTCAATTTTTTCCAATTCCAAATTAAAGGAAGTTGACTGCACAGTTCACATCCTCAAGGCCGCTTCTATAAATTTTTTTCTTCATCCGTAAATCGCTCTCCCTCTCTTTATAATTTCGATGACAGGAATTCGGTTACAACAAGAAGAATCAGCTGACCTAACGCAAATCAGAGCTGCTGGTACCGGCGGCGATCTGGTGTCGGACGACGATAGGTCTGTGGCGGCGGACTCTTGGTCAATTAAGAGTGATTATGGTAGTACTCTCGATGACGATCAGCGCCATGCTGATGCGGCCGAGGCTCTCTCCGCTGCCGCTAACTGTCGCGCCGCTTCTGATTACAGGTTGGTATTTTCACTTTTAATTTATTCACTTTTTACCTTTCTTTTACTGTTTGAAACTGAATTAAAAATTCAGTGATCAAATTAGGAAGTTGGGCCTTTTTCTATTATTTAAACGTCATTGGAATTGAAATGTGAGAGTTTAAAATTTAAAAATCGTTTTGCTTTGCGTGAATTTCTTATTCTCTTATTGTTTCTATTGTTTTGGTATTTCAGAAATTTGGTAAAATCCTTTCGATTTTTTCTGTTTTGTTTTAATTTAGAAACCACTTTATTTCGCCTAATTTCTCTCGGTTTTTATTATTTTTATTATCTTGTGATGGAAAGATTATTTAGTGAGGGATTAATGGATTTATTATATACGAGAATGCTTGCCAATTGTCATTCGTTTTAGATGTCTGTGCGAATGTGCATGTACACTGAATCATTGATTGCTCTTGAACACAGTTCAGACAAGGAAGAACTGGATGCTGAAGGCGTGGCTTCCATGTTAGGTTTACAGAGTTATTGGGATGCTGCCTATGCTGATGAGTTGGCAAACTTCCATGAACATGGTCATGCTGGTGAAGTTTGGTAAAGATTCTTTTATTCATTTAATTTTCTATGCATAAGAAAAACTTCGTGCTATTCAGTTTATGTGATGATGAAGGTTGATGTCTGCTGCCTAACGATGGAAATATAAAGTTTCCTTGTAGTGGAGCTTTTGCTTGTTGTGACTTGAGTGGAAATGTAGTTCCTCAAAAAATAAACTTCTTATTGATGGCTTTTCATAGTCTGAAAATCTCAGGCATCTACTCTCTTTGACTGTTAGGAATGCATGTCATACATGAACCTTGCTTTTCTCACTCAATATCAACACAGAAATTTCTTTATTCTGAGGGAAATTCATTGTTTTGTACATCTGTACTAAATTTTTTTATCTAGTTTTAATTTTCAAAATTACATTATATAATTCTGCTGCTTGTGGCCTAGAAGTTGTCAGTTCTCGCGCAATATGCAATAATGATGCTCAAATGGAATACAGGAATGCCAAGTTATGCTCAAATGTTTTATGTGACCAATTAATGTTATAGTATCATAATGGTCTTAGAACTAGAAGCATATTCAGATTCTTGTAAGGATGTGTTGGTCCTTTAAAGTGCCTCCAAAACTGGATCTTTTTGAAGATGCGATGAGGTAAAATTAGTATTTTTCTTTTGTAAAGAGAAAAAAAGGCTATTTATCTTTAGATTTTTGTTAAGCAGAGATTTTTTTGTTTGGCTCTCACCCGATGGGGTCCAGCTGCATGGAAAATTCTCTGGGTTAACTCATCAGAATTACTGCATTTGGATGCACTTTAAGGAATAGTCTTTTAAGTCAAGGGTATGCCATAAAAAAATGTATGAATGATAAATCATTATAAAACTATGCATGATAAATCAATCTAAAACTATGCTTTTTGTTGATTTCTTGATTGGATTTTTTCTATAGGCAAAAAAGGAGAAAAAACCTTAGGAGCACCAACACGGTGCAATCCATAATCTATACAGAAAGGGCATCACACAAGTACTTTTTGCATGACAAAGGTGTATGTTATAATCCAGCTTTAAATAACAGAAAGATAGCTACACTACTTAAAGGCCTCTTATTATAATTAAAGGTATTAAGACACTTTTCCCCATATCTGTACACAAGCATTCTGAAGTCCATACCTGTCCTTGAGCTAATGCCTAGCAGATTGCCACTGCTGAGAATGAATGCTGTCACAGTTTTCTAGTCTAAGCAGAATGCCAAAGTGATACAGCGAATCTGTTGCTCTCTTACGGAGATATTACCTCCTGGCTAAGGTTTGTCTCTTTTGGACATTGTCAACGGCCATGATTCTCCACAATACTGTTTTCCAAGGAAAAAAAAGTAAGTGGAGGTCAGCTTTCTTTCTAATAGCTTTCGAAAGAAAGCTGGTCTCCCATGCATAGTTAGCAGGGTCTCACATGTTTCTGATTGGATTGAGTTATTCATGATGTAGCTTGAGTAAAATCTTGAATACTTTTTAGATGCTATTCATTACAATAGATGATTCATAGGAAGGTATATCAGTCGTAGTATCTACATGGTGAGTTTAATCTACATGGTGAGTTTAATTCGAAACACGCGCACACAGATATATATATATATATATATATATATATATATCTTTTAAAGATGAGGTCTGCAACATGTAAATGATTATTTTTCTCTTATGCTAATATTGATCCATATGTTTATGCTATTGGGATCTCATTTGTTTGCTTCTTTTTCATCTTTCGCTATAGGTTTGGGGCTGATGTCATGGATGTCATTGCTTCTTGGACAAAAGGCCTGTGCTTTGAAATTTCTCAAGGTTGCATTCCTAATCATGTTGATGATATCAAGTCTGAAACTGTTGAAGAGAGTGATAAATATCTGTCCAGCTGGAGTGTACTTGACATCGGGACCGGCAATGGTTTACTCCTTCATGAACTTGCTAAGCAGGGGTACACTTTGAGATTTTGCTAGTTTTGGTATTATATACTATATCACCCAAATAATTTAAAGTGGCCTTACAAAAGCAATAAATTTGACTTAACTGTATCACCTTTTCCTTTTTTGTATGAAGACATGAGACATATGTCCTGCAAATATTAATTTAGGATTTGGAAAGTTATTTTATTACGTAAAATATTGATGAAGTTATTGCTAGCGGTGCCTTCGCCAGAGATGGTTAAGGTGGCTAATGCAAAGGGACCTTGGTATTCATACATGGATCCACCAGTGAAGAGCAAGTATATATACAGTCTTGACAAAAAAATAATTTTGTTTACATGCTTTCTGTCATTTTGACTAGAACATGCACACACATTTGTGTTCTTGCTGGGACTTTAACTTTGATTGAAAGTTTAATCTTTTGGTATCTCAATTACTGAAGGCCACGTGGGAGAGCAACTTCCATGGACCTTTGTTATGCAAGAAAGTAAATATTCACATTTTTGTTTTGGAAAAGAGATGTTAAAGAGAAGGAAAGAAGCAAATTTGATCAAAATCTCATTTAATGCATTTTGGTTCTTGAATATCTGTGTTAAGTCTATCTCTATGTGCATGTTGTGACACATACAAAACTCAGTGGGTGCACTTCCAATTTAAAATAAGATTAGTTTCACTGTTGTTTTCAGAAATATGGAATTGATAATTCAGCAAAATTTGCCCACATTGTGCAGAGCCTGATTTAATGCTGTTGCAAAACTGTTGAAATTTTTTAGTCGAGCTAAAAATTTGCTCTTAATTATTATATTTTGCTAGAATAATGAAGGGGCTCTTGTGTTTACCAGGTTTTCTGATTTAACTGGAGTTGATTACAGTGAAGGGGCCATTAACCTGGCGCGTAGGCTTGCTGATCGTGATGGGTTTTCTAATATCAATCTTCTGGTGTGTTATAACTTTGATATTACTATGAAATTATAACTTATTGTGTGTAGTCTTGTGAAAATTTGACTTACAAGTGCACTAGGCTCATAAACAAGCTTGTGATTGTCTTCTCCATGAAATGATCATTTTTGTCATCTTTTGGCAGGATGTTGATATTGGATAGTTTCATCTTATTGTTTAAATGAAATCTTAATGATTGATAGCATGGAAATGAGCAATCTATCCATAGCCTTTTGTTTTTAGGTAAATTGCACTAGCCTCCGCTCTAGGTATCTAGGTATCGTGGAATTATAGAGACCCCACCCAAAAATTTAAGGATATTACAGAAACCCCCTTTCCCAAACTAATCCCCTTACTATTAAAGGGGTGATTTTAAAAAATCGTAAGGGCATTTTGGATACAAAAGAGAATTTCTGTAATGTTTTTAATCGTGGAGGGGTTTTTGTAAAATCTTCAAACTTTTGGGTGGGCTTGGTAATTCCACAATACCTTGTGGGCTTGTTGTAATTTACCAATTTTTTAGTCATTTGTTTCTTTTCTTTTATTGGACTTTAATAGTGGATGGTTTTGTCTTAATTGTTAAATGAACATTAAATATTTGATAACATGGCATCAAACTATTTTTTGCTTTTTTTTTTTATTTCTTTTTTGAAGTGTCATGCATCAATACTTGAGAAAACTGGTGACCTTTCAAGCTGGAAGTGAGCTGCTCCTGAATTTCTTGTAGAACTTGTTTCTAAGCGACATAATCTTTTAATTGTACTTGGTCATGTATATGTATCAATTTCTGTTCAAACATATATCTTGTCACTTTTTGGTCTTTAGGTTGATGATGTTCTTGAGACAAAATTAAACAGACAGTTTCAGCTGGTCATGGATAAAGGGACTTTAGATGCCATTGGATTGCATCCTGACGGTGCTATCAAAAGGTAAAATCAATAGTACCTGCTGACCAGGGTATCCTGATTACATTCTGGTCTTGTTTACTTAAGTACCCTACATTTACAAATTAAATTTCTGTTAAGATTCCAGTTCAGTCACTACTTGTTAAATAGTAAATGTTAAACTAATCTTATTTTTTAATTTCAGGATCATGTACTGGGAATCAGTTTCAAAGTTGGTTGCAGTTGGTGGAATCTTGGTAAGCTTGCATGTTGGAGCTAATTTATCTTTACTTCCTTTGCAATCAGTAATACTAGCTTTCAAGTCAATCAAGAAGCCTAATTTTTGAGCTAAAGACTTGGGTTGCATTTTGCATTCAAATGTCATATTTTCCTTAGACTAGGTCATTTTGTTTTTAACTCTCGCAAGGTTGACATTAGTTTCTAAACCTTCAACCTGCTAGCTAATGTTCTCTTTGTTTTTTTTCTGATCATGATGCATAATTGCAGGTGATTACATCGTGTAACAATACAAAAGACGAATTGGTGCAAGAAGTAGAAAATTTCAATCAAAGGAGGATTGATGTATCCCTGGAATCAGAGTCCATGAAGGGCCATGAAGCATCCAGAGATCCTCCATTTCGATACCTCAATCATGTCCGAACATATCCTACCTTCATGTTTGGTGGATCAGTGGGATCACGTGTTGCCACCGTGGCATTTCTTCGAAACTGAACATTAGTTTCTGCCATGGGTGGGACACTGGTACGTTTTGATGTGTAAGATGGGAGGGGAAGTGATATTTTTTGAGAAAGCTTGATGTTGTTGGAATTGAATACAATGTTTGATGCACTAATGATGACTATATCAATTCAAACTCGTGAAGAATGCAGAAATGATGTGATTCAACGTTCATTTAAAGATGCTCACTGAATTTATGTTTTCTATTAGGCAAAGATAATTTCTATGTTACTACGCTATACATTATACGCTTGTTTTCTCCATTGTTTCTAGCTTTTAGCTACTATATTCTCGAGCAAATTAATGCCAAGTGATAAGTCTCTTTTAGCAGTTTCATGTAGAGGATTAGCACGGTAGTTATTTGTCTAGAGCGTCATGGGCATTAAGCTGATGAAAAGTTTCATGAAGAGGATGTGCTATTATAGAAGGATGGGAAGTTATATGATGCTCCTAAAGCAAGCCGATTGAAGCTTATTCGGGAAGCTCACCCTTCTTTCGTTGTCATTTTGGCATCCGTAAAATAGTTGCAAATCTGCGAAGGTATGTTCCCTAACCTAATATAGTGAATGATGTCAGAACATATACTTGAGGAGCTTAGTATGCAGTGAGTAAGCCACACAATAAAAAAATTGGTTTTTACACTCTGTTACATGTTTCTAGTCTATCATAGGAAAAAATTTCAATAGACCTTTTGAGTGCTTCACCTGTTATTAGGAAGAGTAATAATGATTATATTTTTATGGTCGCCGATAGTTTTAGCAAAACAACAATTATGAATCCTTATAAGAACATAGATGCAATGAGAGCAACATTTTTTTTTTCTTTTTGGTCTACTTTTGCATGCCTAACAATACTGTCAGTAATCGAGATACAATATTTTTCAATAGATTCTAGAATGCATCATGGGATATTCTTGAAGCTAATAAGCGGATATGTCCTGACTAAGGTTATAAATCGAATTGTGGTTCATGTATTGATGAAGCACAGAAAATGGGCTTTTTAAGGTTTATGATCATGGCCCAAGACGTGTAGGCTTAATATGGGCTTTGTGTTTAGGGTTATTGTTTGTTGGGCTTGACTAATGATTTGAAGTTTGTCTAAAAACATAAGTTCCCCGTGGAATGAGGAACTCTCTAATATTTAAAATATGTGTATGAGAGAAATAACATATGATAGAAATGAGAGAAAAATATAAGCACTAATTGTCAAAGAGCAAAATTGTCGAGTGTGATAATTTATTTTTAACCTTTAACCTATGACTCAAGGTATTTATAGATCTTGATCACATTCATCTCAAGATGTGGAGAGCTTTATGATTGATGGAAACATTGATGCTCACTATTGGTTGTAGAAGTTTGTGATTGTCAATGACATGCTGACTAGAAATAACCATTGGTCGAACAAGGATACGCTTGAGTTGTATAAAAAGTAATTCATGTTGCAATAAGACCATTGACTAGGAATGTGGTGACAACCATGTATAAAAAAGTGTACTTGTAGAGAATATATTAGAGAATATGTCAGTAAATCATAAAATTTTTTATGTGTATGACAGTGTGTGATTGACTCCTCAAGAGTTAAAAAGTACTTAGAGGTGTGTGCTAGGAGCCGAGAATTTTTTGGGGTACTAAGTCAAGATCCAAATAATTTATTAGTGTTAAAACATAAGAGAAAAAGGAGACACAGTCCATTTAAGCTAGCCTAAACATAATGGAAATCAATCCACCTAGGCTGCTACCTAAACAAAAGGCAATTGTTTGGGCTACCAACCCAAATGGTGACTCTAGGGGGCAATTCGTCTAGGCTATGGTCCAAATAGGCTGCTATTTTGTTTTCTTAGTAAAACTTATTCACCTATATCTTTCCCCCGGGTCTTTTAATATATGTGTTTGAAAAACCTAACTAGTAAAAGTGGAGGAAAAAATACTTACATTATAAATGTTACCTGTTGTGGTTACACGTGCATGCAAATGTTACCTCTTTGTGTATTATGAATGTGTCTACATGAGGGTTCTCCCCGTAACTTTGTTAACACTGGTCACAAAGACTTGGAGAATGATCTATGATCCTTTTAAAGATAAATAGTTGCGAAGACCTGAAGAAGGATCCTTGATTATTTTAGGGATATTGAAGATACGCATGGAGATTCAATAGGGACATACGTGGAGACATGAAGATCTCACCATGGAGATTTTTTATGGAGATATGTTTAGAGATTTTAACGAAGATTTCTGTTAAAGACATGAAGAGAAATTACTACTTTTATTGAAAAGTTCAAAAAATAGAGATACAATTATTGAAGATAATTCTAGGATTATTTGATCTTAGGTAGCTCATCAATTGTGCAAACTTCTTTCCTTCCTTGTTCTGGTTTTTTTTCCATGAATTGGTGAAGGTAACTTTTGGGGACCAATCTTTCTATCTCCTTTTCAGAGTGTGATATTCCTCGGTGTTATGTCTATAATCATTGTGAAAAATATAGAATTTATTAGGGTTTCTCGTGTTCACGTTACTTTTAATAGGAAAACAATATTGCACAAATTCTCTTTTTGATAACAGCTAGCACCTCAATCCATGTGGTAGTTAGAAGGGTAATATGGAGCTCAAAGAATGTAAGGCAATCATAAATGTGTCTCTTGGTGCTCATTTTAAATGCTTTAGTTGGAGACTGCTGATATTAGAAAGATTTTTCTCAGTAAAAACATGGGTAACCTTGTCTGATCATGCTGACTTTTTACACCATCATATAATTTTTCATGGTCTATTTAAAGCTGAAGAGATTTCTATTAGGGAGAGTGTATAACCTTTTTATAGGGAATAATTATATACTCTACTAATTAGAGCTTATATGATGATGAGTTCAAAGAGTCTTTTCACATTGAGTATTTCTTTGTTGAACCTTTAAAGATATGCATTGGTGCTCTCATCTTCTTGTTGTGTAATGGTGAAGAGCCTAAGGGTGCTTTGTTTAATTGGAATACTTGTGCTGAAGTGATATGTAAGTTTGGAGTCGAGATTATAAAAATAGAGGATAAAGCTAGAATCTAGGCTATGGTGCTATGCATGAGCATATCCACGAAGCATTGTTGAAGAATTTTGCGCATTGCATCATAGTCTTGTGTGACAAGCTTTAAGATGCATCTTACATTTTGTATGCGCTTTTAGGAGTTTGTGAATCCCTTGTAGTTGTCTAGGGTTGTATTTATAGAAACACAATATTTGAAAAGTTGTGTTCAATATTCTATTGGAAAGTATAGATTCTTCCAATGAGTTATGTTTAAGAACTCATAGAGCTGGTAAGAGTCCTAGAATTGTCATGAGGCTTAAGAGCCCTCCATTAAAAAGTGGTTACCATGATTATTTTTTTATAGGGCATGAGAGCCCCTCCCACTGAAGAGTGATGATTTGATGATGTTGCTATTGTACTAGGGAGATCTCTGATTCATTTCTTGGAGAGTGGTGCATATAACACTAAGGAGACCAAGTGCATTCATTGGAGAGTAGTGTATATAACATTGGGGAGACCAAATCCATCCTTTTCTAGGAGAAATGCGCATTCTTAGGATAAGTGTTGAGGAGCCTTTAACCATCACTTGAGTAGTGAGTTGTTGACGCTTAGGTTGGGTAAGAGTGTCCGTGGCAACGAGTTGACTTGTCCCGCGTCCTAGCCCAGATGGGCATTGGTTATATATGCCATGTAATGGCATGGAAATGCCAAAAACAAGTTTTAGAAAGAAATTGATAGCCTTTTGATCAGTATCCCTACAAACGACGCAATTAATGAAGCCCTAAAAATCTAAGTAGCTTAAGAATAGGGCTCTCAAGTTGGATAATCAGTTAATCAATTGGTCCAAACAATCTGATCCATTCTCCTTAGCCAAAATGATTAATAGCTTGTACTTGGTAGGCCAAGGTAGCTTGTAGCTAGTACTTGCAAAAGGTCACTTGTTGTGGATGTGTGGACTCTCAGATGCTTAAGTAAGTATCTTCTTAGAAAGAGAAAGTACAATAATATTCTAGAGAGAGATGTTTTCAAATATATATGTAGTAGAGAATGAAGATTGTGAACCTTTATTTTGAATGATTTATGGTGTATTTATAGCTCATGAGTCTTGTTCTTCTATGGAGAGGAGGAGTTGGAGTGTAATTCCACCTTTATGATATTTTGAGTTGTATTGTGAACTGCATTCCACTCATTTTATACAGCAAAAGGATGGAGATATGGTAGGCTATGAGAGACTTTAATACACCTAATGGTATTGGTGAATGTAGACTTGTTTAATTTAGTATATTTGTTGAGAAATAATTCATATAATATTTTATGTAAAAATCTATAGAATTGATGGCACTAGATTCAGGTATTATGTTTGAATCCATGGGT
>Ga0307513_10012191_pt1 | contig 10627 bp, 9 predicted proteins | sample 15_EM_MG_FD_202174 | JGI IMG/M metagenome (GOLD analysis project Ga0307513, IMG submission 202174) | Populus trichocarpa ectomycorrhiza microbial communities from riparian zone in the Pacific Northwest, United States - 15_EM | ecosystem: Host-associated > Plants > Roots > Unclassified | place...
GGATCTTTTAAAAATCAAGCTTTTTGGTCAAAGACCCAACACACGTCATTCAAAATACACAGTCCTTTTATTGTCTTGTATTTTGAAAACAGAAATTGACCCATTGTAAGATTGAAATTGCTTTTTTTATGGTTCTTTGTGTCAATCTTAATCTCTAATCTTGGGTATATCATTTAATGGTACATGATGAGATGACCTTCTGTGAATTTCAAGAAAAACAAGATACTCAAGTCAAAACTCGAGGCTTTATCAAGAAAGGTTGTTTCTTTTTTAGCACCTATTTTATCAGTATGCATAATAACCAGTAGCTTAATTCATGAAGCCACGACTCTTATGAAAAAGCTCTTCAAGTTTTGAGAGCCTCATTTATCGGTTCAGATTGCTTACTTGATCAAAAAGGGCTTTTAAAAGCACGTAATACAGGCTATGGTTCATGGCTATGAAAGAAAGGGAAATTCACAAGCTCAAAAAGGTGTTTGAGAGTTTCAAAGACCTAGGATCAACATTAACTATTCATCAGTTCTCTTTCTCTTGTTGTCTTTGTAGAGGAAGTGACATATAACCTTATTAACCTTAAAGATCAAAATTCTCTTAACATGGGTCATAATACAAATCCAACTTTTTCTTTAATGAATAATCAGTCTAATCATTGGAAGTCATTAGAGGCTTTATCATTGATACCAAAAGACAATGTTTGTAACTCGATATTTTTTCTGGTGTGGACTTTTGGCTTTTTTTGTGTCTATTAAATGTGACATAATCAATTCCAACGCTCATCTTCACTGCTTTGTGTGGATGGTAATGAAAAACCGGCATCAATATTTTTTGCCCCCTAGTCTATGTCTCTTTTCTCTTTTGGCCCTCTCTCTCAAACGTTAGACTTTTGTTCTTAACCTTCTCCATTGATTCTAACATTGTCTTCATATTTTCAACCAAACATGCTCATTTGCCCCCAGTGTGGGGTGTGATCCTGGTCAGGGTTTCTTCTGAAAAGAAATATTCTATCAGGCTCAAATGGGGACCATAAGGGATATAATCTTTAGAAAGTGAAGAGATAAACAAAGATGGCCTTTTCTCATTTCAAGCAAGGTCGGTTAGAACCGATAAATTTTGACCTCGTCCAATGTAATGATTTGGACTTGTAAGAATCATGATTTATGAGTCCATAACTACCAAATCCACTACTCGTCATTATGCATATTGCTAAAACTTAGCTACATTGTGTGTGGTTTGATTTCATATGTGATCTCAAAATTTGTTTGGTCACCTCATGTCATTTTAACAAACATCGAGTCATTTCTGCAATCAAAATACTTTTAATCTTTTAGGATTCACTAGCCTTAATTTGGCATGTTGGAGTTTGATCAAAATATTTTATCAAAAATGAAATGCTAAACATCTCCTGACTTCAGAACTACAAAGAGACAAAGAAAAGACATGTTTCGTTAAAGGATGTGAAGTGATTCCAAAACAAAATGTCGAGCATCAAAATTCCATAACAATATTTGACACAACCAAAAGATTGATGTCTTCTCCCAAGTGTAGGAGTGTCGAAGTAATAAATAACCCGGCAAGACCGGGGTCGAACCATAGGGAGGTTAACTATATAAATTATAAATAATAATAATAATAATAATAATAATAATAATAATAAGTTAAAGAGAGCTTTGAAATGTGATATTGATATGAGGATTAAACAATGATAAAGACAATTGTCAAGGTTAGAGGATCCATTAATGGTATTTCAAACAAGTATAATATAAACTCTTATTACTCAACTGGAAACCACACACAAAGGAGGTTCCAATCGGATTATAAATTGTTAACATGATTACATTAGTTATCTTATTTGAATAATGCTAATACTTGTAAATGTTGTCAGGTATTCATGATTATAACTTATGTTAACAACAAATCAAGTTCCTTTCATAGCACAAGTGTCGGTTATACCATACGGTTTGGGCTATAAAAGTGCCAAGTATTTGTTGTACCAAAGGTTATACAACATAAATCTAGATTAACCATTTAACAAGCAAAGTATTAAAAGTGAACAAGATAACAAATATAAAACATGTTAGTATCAAACATTAAGGTCCATGTTGAGTTTATACTGTACTTATTCTTACACCATTAGTGTAACCTTTTTACCTTGACATAATAAACTTAGCTAAACATAATGAAGAAGAGAAACATAAATAAACAAGATAAGAATATAAATAAGATATAAGTTAACTAAGTAAAGGAAAGGAAATGAAAAGCATAAACAAGAGATTAATATAAACAAAACTTAAGCATTACAAAGAGAGAGAGAGAGCAAGAGCATGATCTTGATCTGAAAACCAAGATGCCTAAATGCATGGCAAATGCCTCCTTTTATAGGCCAAAATTTAGAACTATTGATTTGATGACTAATTGTTGAGTGGGTGGCCACATCTTGACTTGGTGACAATCCTTATCTTCTTGTCTGAACAAAACGTCATTAATAACATCAGAATTTGAACAGACTTAAATCATGAAAGTTCTAGGAAATTGTCTCAGCTTTCCAAAAAAAAAATCAGTGCATTTGGACTTCTAGAACTAGAGATATGGGCTGAACACTGAATAGTGTCTGGGCTGCAGGACAGATTCTGACTTCTCCGTTGTTACTAAGATTTGGACTTCCAAACAACAAAATTGATGTTGTACTCCTCATGAATGTTTTAGGCCTATGTCTTAGCTTTCTAGCCATATAAACCAAATTGAAATCCAAGATCTACATCTCTAGATATGACCCAATGACTGAACAGTGTTCCAGTTTGGACTGAACCAACATCTCTTTTCTAAGCTTAACCCTCTCTTTGTCTTCTCAATTTCAGTAGTTAAACTCATCAATCAATTCTTTGATTTATGTGATAAGCCTGCATTTAAGATGAACATTTACCATAAATTAAAGGTATCTTATCGTATCAGACTTGTTATTATAAAACATGCTTTAGTTAAGGAGTTATTGATACTTCAAGTGCAAAATGATGATATAAAACCTTGATAAAAATGCACTTTTAAGTACTAATCAATATCACTTGTCATTCTGAGGATGTTCTGGTAACAATATGGCTGATAACATCATCTTTCACAAAATCAACTTGCCTCTTGCTCACCAACTTCCGGACTCGATTTTTGAAATACTTGCAATTGTTCCACTAAAATAGCCCAGGACCCCACCATGATATTTATATCTCTTGTCTGGATGATACCGCTTAGGAAACGGTGGTTGTATGGGATTTGACAAAGTCGGGGCAATAAGTCTCGAGCCTAACAAATACTTGTTGTGATGTCACGGTCGCACAAATTAATTACCCTAACTTCAAAAACAACACACAAGATAGTATAGAGCAAGCAAGGGGTCGATCCCATGAGGAAGGTTCAAGTCAGATTTTTATGCTAGATGATATGCAATTTGGGGGGGTTTGGACGTTATCTAGGCTAAAGCAAAAGAAAATAGAAAACTATCAAACAAAATTTAATAAAATCAGAAAAATATCAAGAGAACAAACCTTGGTCACAAGCACACATCCACCTACAGAAATCAGAACTGATCATGGAAACGAAACATCAATTTATATTCTGAATATTTAGCTCTTCTTAACATTGGTTAGTTAACGGATCCGCCGTATAACTAACCCTAACCATCAAACAACCACAGTGTCCGCACTAGTAATTTAATTCAATGGCAGCCTTAAGAACTAGATAAGTTGATTAATCAAGAAAACATAATTGTCTGCTGTCTATGTTTGATTTGATTGAATGTTCTCCCTAAGATTAATAATATAGATCCGCCACAATTATTAAACTTAGTTGCTTCACAAGTTCATTTACCACAACTTCGGTTTTGATATCAAACTTAACAATAGATTGTTTACAATAATAACTTAAAGTCCGCTCTAGCAAATAAAATAAATAATCATAGAAAAAATAAGCATAAGAGAACAAACATATTCATCATATAAACTGAAAAGAAAAGGTAAAATAAATCTCACAGTTCTTGAAATCCGAAGGTTTCCGTGTCCTTGCAACCAAGAAAACGAGTTTAGCCTTGCATGTTTGTTGAACAACTAATAAAAAAGAAGGAAGAATGCATGATTTTGGGTTTCTTAGAGGAAAGGGGTGTTTTTCTCCTCTTGCCTGGCTACCCCCCCTTCTCTTCTCTCATTCTTTTTATATCCTAGGAAACCCTAGTCTCTATTTTATAAAATAGTCCTCCCTTAAGTAGACAGTTTACATTTAAGTACTTCAATAACTATTTTCCTAAAAAACAAAGAAATAGCCTTGCATGAAATCTTCAAGCTTTGACTTAGAGGAGCTAAATTCCTGAAATAAAAACTTGGATATCGGTTTAGATGCTTCGAAACGTAATTTGGACTCGTTTCTTCACGAAACCTGTTTGCTGACAGAATTTAGTTGTCATCTTTGAAAAATCATATCTCCCTCATATGATATTTTTGTTTTCTGAAGTTTTGAGCGTTGATAGACCTTTGTGTCAGGAATCCAAAAAAATTAAGTTTGCATCAATTGGACTTCTGTAGCTCTAGATATTCAAGTCGGAATGACCAAAGGTCAACACTAGCAAATTGCGAGATTTGACTTTGAAGGCTGCGATTTCCATGCTCTTCCTTATTTTATTTTCTTGCCTTAGATGTCCAGAAACCTATGGATGTTAGCTTTTTAATTCCACTAGAATCACTTCATTTCGACCTCTAGAACTCACGCTCTGCACAAAACATCAAATGAAGGTCAAATCTGCCAATTACCTCCAATTTACTCCTTTTTGCATCTTTCATCCAAAAGTGCCTTCAAAACATAAAATAAAAAATATCAAGGAATTTTATATATAAAACGTAGGCAAAACACTAGTTCAATGTGGGTGAAACTATCAAATAATATGGTTGCATCAATACTGGTAGACAAACTCAAGTGGCAGAGGAATGTCAACCTTTGACAAAGACATTTGAGCATTGGATGCTACAACGAGACCTGACTAGACCACATAACTAAGGTTTCCCACCTTCAGAGTCATCTCTCATTGTTCTGGAATCCATGGTTGAACCTTCAATCTTTCCCCTCTTCAAAGCTTATTCAATTCTTTCAGCAATCCTCACAACTTCATGAAAATATTGAGTTGAGCTTCCTATTAAATGCTCATAATAAGGGGATTGAAAGGTGTTGGCAAACAACATCACCATTTCTGTATCCATTAGTAGAGGTTGAGCATATGTTGCTTTATCTCGCCATCTTTGCGCATATGCCCTCACAGACTCTTGGTTTTCCTTCTCTATAGCTATTAGGATGGTTCTGTCAAGAGCAATTTCTAGATTAAATTTATACTGCTTCAAAAAGGCGTCTACTAGGTCTTTCCATGTCTTGATCTTGATATTGTCTAGTCTCATGTACCAGCTCAAAGCGAATCCAGTAAGACTATCTTGGAAAAAGTATATTAGCATCTTATCGTTATGGATCATTTCAACCATCTTGTTGCAGTATGACCAGAGATGGGTGTATGGGCATTCTAGTCCGGTATACTTGACAAAGTCCGATACTCTAAACTCCTTCAGCACCACAATATTTGGAACCAAACAAACTTAAGCTGCTATCACAGGGTGAATTAGATTATTTCCTTCAACTGCTCTCAATCTTTCTTCTAGGGCTACCCATTTATCATGGCCTGTAGGATTAGTAAACCTATCGTCAGAAGGTCCTTTTGTTGTTGGATTTATGGTGATCTGAGCTTGAGTTGGATAGACAGTGGTGAAAAGGACAAAATGATTCCCGGTTATTGAGTCTGCCCCCAAGTTCTAAGATGTGTGAGGGACGTGGATTGATGGTGTTTTCACAGGAGGTTGTGCAGAAATCCATTTTCCATTCATGGAGCTCAGCACTTGTTCAAACAGATCTGTAAGTCTAGCTACTTCACCTTTGATGCTCTCAATTTCATTTTGATAATGGGCCTCTAACTGTGCTCTTTCTTCATTTTCCATCTTTCAGGTGTAGTAAATCTTAAGTGGGGGACCTACGTTTCAACCTGGCAACATGTATGAGTATGCTTCTATATGATGAGTTTGCCCTTCCAGGGTTGACACATGGTCGTAACCCTTGTATGATGATACAAAAATTTTGATTCTTGCTCTACAACGGAAATTTCCTAAGTAACGGTCATTGTGTCAACCACAAGTCTTGAGTTCAAGATGCTTCAGGAAGGGTTTACTTTGATGCAAAACAAAAGGTAACACACACAACCTAAGGACAGGTTCTATTCATTAAGTGAGACAAAGGGTAGGTTGACTATCTAGTCTCAAAAAGGGTCTCATATCTGCCCAGTGACGATCTTCGTAAAGACAGTATAGGGGCTTTGTGAGAAATGGTTAAGACACATACGCCCACCATTACCAAGCAGACACTCAGATATGATTTGGGTGTTTTACGCATCTGAACCCTGACCAATAGCCATAGGGCAAATCGCTAATCCCCCATCTAACTTAGAAGCTTGTGTGTGCTTTCCAAAAATTAAAGTATGTGATGCATGGGGCAGTTCTATACAATGCATGAACATATATATATACATAAATTAAAACGTGTAAAAATAAATAAATAAAATAAGCTTATTTAACAAAAAAACACGCAAACCAAACAAAACACAATTATGAGACAAAAACAAAGCTTAGTCCACAAGGTCCCCAGCGGAGTCCCCATTTTGTCGCACGTGTACGGCGTCGCGGCGAAAAAATCCACTCTCATATTGGATCTATTAGGCAAACATGGGGAGAAAAGGAATTCTTGTCTTTTATTAGTGAAAAAATGGAATGGGAGTTGCCACCTAGTATTTTGGTCACTAGGAACCCTAACTGATCTCAGAGATCGGGTACGGGGACTGGTTGTGTAAAGGGAAGGTATTAGCACCCAACTACGCCCTACCTAAGGTTAGCTGCATTGTTTTAATGTCTGATAAAATTTAAGGTCTTGTCGTGTTTTCTAGTTGTTGGTCCGTCTATGGTTTAAGAAAAAGTCCACCTCGGTAAGGAAATTCTTGGCCTAGTTCTCGTGGCTTTAATAAACTGGTTATTCAAGCCAAAATGCATACTAATACCTATTTTTTGAATTTTTGTTATATGAAAATATGATATATTTTTTTGAGATACTTGGCCGTATGCATGAAAACAAAACATTTTTTTTAAATTTTTTTAATGTTTTGATGAAAACCGGGTATTGTAATACCAGGTTTGTATCTTTACGGTATAAAAATACAAACCAATATTAATCAAAATTCAATAGGAAAATCACAGATTTTTTAAAATAATTTTTTAGGAAAATTTCTTCTTTTTTTTATATTTCGGGCGTGGACCAGTGACCCGACTGGCTTTTAACCACAAGCATGCATGAACAATTCACGCACGCCTGCTACAGCCACAATGTAATTAAATTTCACATGCACAGTGTTTGTGCAATTTCTCCTGTCCGTCACCTTTTCTGGTTTTTTTCTCTATTTTTCTACTCCACGTCCGTGTATTTATGTTCTTCATTTTGTATTGCTTTGTATCATGCCCTCTCTGTTTTCTTTTTCTCTCCTCCTCCTCTTGGTTTTTTCCTGCCCTGCTCGCTCTGCCTCTCTGTTCTTCTTCCTTTCATTCCCCCTCTCCCTGTTTTTTTTTTTTCATTGTCTTTCTCTGGATTTTATAGGCCAGAGAATGCCCTACGGTGGTAACGGTTGGCTCTTAATCTGCATGCAGAGTGATAACAACCTTAAAACGTGCCCCATAATGGACACAATTTAGCGCCTTTGCTGCAGAAAACGTCTCGGCTTTTACTGCTGAAATGGCTACTGAAGGAGACAATGAATAGTGTCCAAGAAACGGCGCCGTTTCAAAATTCAAATAGATACTTTTGATTTGGTCATTGAATTTTTTGCAATTTTGTTATCAAGCCCCCCTAGAAAAATTATAATTGGATCCCTTGATTTTAGCTCCTTTTCGGTTTGGTCCTTGGTTTCGGATTGTTTCAATTAAGTTTCTAATTGGCCATCAAACTTCAATAGTTATGCAATTAAGCCCCTGATTTGACCAAATCAACTCTTCAAAATTATAATTGGACCCCGGAACTTTAATTTCTTTCAATAAAAGCCTAAATTGATTAAAAATCAATTTTTCTTGCAATCAAACCCTTCATAAATTCAATTAAACCTTAGATAAAATTTAATTGAGTCCATAAACATCTGATTTTGGACTTTTCTTTCTTAAAATTAAATTTTCCTTGTTAACAGGGCTCTCACCAGTTAAAAATATACTGTCAAATTTCAATTCTTGTATTTTTGAAACTCCTCAACCAATTTCTAGCCATTTTATGGGCGTTCCAGCATCCTTTTCTCACTCCTATTATTTTTTTGGATTCCTTCTGAATATATTTTTTAAAAATGTCTTTTTTTGTATTTATTTTTTATTATTTTTTTATTTTTTGTGCGGTGACCCAAAAATGGGTAACAACAACTACCACAAGGAAAGCAGCCTCCGGAAACTACTGTAAACATTTGAGCGTGATCCAACGGTCGGATCAAAAGTTAGAGCCCTTTTGAGCCGTTACTCTAGTATGGTGCGACCAGACTTATGCTTCATCGAGTAGCGATTCCATACCTACTTGAAGGAAAACATCCTCTAGAAACACCTGTAAAAATTGGGTAGTGATCCAATGGTCGGATCAAAAGTTAAGGCGCTTTTGAGCCGTTATGTTGTTCTGGCACGACAAGACCTTCTATTCACCAAGTAGCGATTCCATTGCTACCACAGGAAAAACAGCCTCCGGAAACTACTATAAAAATATGAGCATGATCCAACGGTAGGATAAAAAATTAGAGTCCTTTTGAGCCGTTACTCTGGTCTGGCGCGACCAAACCTCCACTTCACCGAGTAGCGATTCCATACCTACTCCAAGGAAAATATCCTCCAGAAACACCAGTAAAAATTCATCAGTGATCCAATGGTCGGATCAAAAGTTAAGGCACTTTTGAGTCGTTTTACTGGTCAGAATCGACGAGACCTGCTATTCACCAAGTAGCGATTCCATGCTCCCACAAAAAAAGCAGCCTCCGGAAACTACTGTAAAAATTTGAGCACAATTTCATAGCTACTAAAAGGAAAATGGTTTCCAGAAACTCTTGTAGAAATTCAGGAGTGATCCAACGGTCGGATCAAAAGTTGAGGCGCTTTTGAGCCGTTACGCTGGTCTGGCACAACGAAACCTGTTGTTCACCGAGTAGCAATTCCATAGCTACAATAAGGAAAAAACAGCCTACGGAAACTACTGTAAAAATTTGAGCACGATTCAACGGTCGGATCAAAAGTTAGAAGCCTATTGAGCCATTACTCTAGCCTGTCGCGACCAAACCTTCGCTTTATAGGGTAGAGATTGCGTATCTACTACAAGGAAAATGGCCTCCAAAAACTCCTGTAAAAATTCGGGAGTTATCCAACGGTCGGATCAAAAGTTAAGGCGCTTTTGAGCGGTTACGCTGGTCTGGCATGATGAGACCTGCTCTTCACCGAGCACCGATTCCATAGCTACCACAAGGAAAACAGCCTCCGGAAACTAGTGTAAACATTTGAGCACAATCCAACGGTCAGATAAAATGTTAGAGCCCTTTTGAGTCGTTACTCTCGTCTGGCGCGACCGGACCTTCGCTTCACAGCGTATTGATTTTATACCTACTGCAAGGAAAATAGCCTCCGGAAAATCCTGCAAAAATTCGGGAGTGATCCAACGGTCGGATCAAAAGTTAAGACGCTTTTGAGCCGTTACGCTGGTCTGACAGGAAGAGACCTGCTCTTCACCGAGTAGCGATTCCATAGCTACCATAAGGAAAACAGCTTCTGGAAACTACTGTAAAAATTTGAGCATGATCCAACGATCGGATCAAAAGTTAGAGCCGTTACTCTGGTCTGGTGCGACCGGTCCTTCGCTTCATGGAGTATAGATTCTATAGGTACTACAAGTAAAATTGCATCCAGAAACTCCTATAAAAATTCGGGAGTGATCCAACGGTCGGATCAAACATTAATGCGCTTTTGAGCCATTACGGTGGTCAGGCACGACGATACGTGCTCTTCACCGAGTAGCGATTCCATTGCAACAACTAGGAAAACAGCCTTCGGAAACTACTGTAAAAATTTGAACACGATCCAACGGTCGAATGAAACGTTAGAGCCCTTTTGAGCCGTTACTCTGGTCTGGCGCGACTGGACCTTCGCTTCACAGGGTAGAGATTTCATATCTATTACAAGGAAAATGGCCTCTAGAAACTCCTGTAAAAATTCAGGAGGGATCCAACGGTCGGATCCAAAGTTAAACCGCTTTTGAGCCGTTATGCTGGTCTGGCACGACGAGAGCTCCTCTTCACCAAGCAACAATTCCATAGCTACCACATGGAAAACAGCTTCCAGAAACTACTATAAAAATTTGACCACGATCAAACGGTCGGTTCAAAAGTTAAGGCGCTTTTGAGCCGTTACGGTGGTCTGGCATGACGAGACCTGCTCTTCACCGAGTAGCGATTCCATTGCTACAACAAGGAAAACAACCTCCAGACACTACTGTAAAAATTTGAGCACGA
>Ga0307513_10012192_pt1 | contig 10627 bp, 12 predicted proteins | sample 15_EM_MG_FD_202174 | JGI IMG/M metagenome (GOLD analysis project Ga0307513, IMG submission 202174) | Populus trichocarpa ectomycorrhiza microbial communities from riparian zone in the Pacific Northwest, United States - 15_EM | ecosystem: Host-associated > Plants > Roots > Unclassified | place...
ATCGAGTCAATCCTCTACCCAACTATCTTACGGTTTAGAAGAAGGTCACGCCGCGGGCGACAGGAGTGGAATACAGCTTGCGCGACACACCATCCACACAAGGGCAGAAGTGAGAGAGCCCGACACCAGTTAGCAAGATCCAATGTATCTACTTGGCCGATCCTTTACCCTGCTAGGGAAATGCTAATCCCCCGACTCAGAATCCGGAGATTAGAGGGCGGTCGGGGATGGTGGAATTCGAGAGTTTTTACGGTACTGTAAAAAAAGAAAACAGAAATAATTGAGAATGACGCTATGAGGTTAGTTCAAAACCACCCATGTCAAGGCCATCGCAGAATATCAGTTTCAAATCATGTTAGAATGTTTCCTCATAGAATATGCCTCAACTTGGTCCTTCCGGCTGCTTTTCGTAGAATTTCATGCTTGGTCTGAGCTGTCTTTTTGACTCTCACTCTCTGTTTCTCTACTCATTTCATCTTCTTTACTCATACCACTGGACTCAATCTCATGATTTGATGATTTGAGGTTGAAATAACGGCTGACTGTGTGCTTGTCTCAAACCTAGGGTAACTCGTATTTGGCTAATTTGCCGGCGCCTCACCTTATTTCAACCCCTTAGCGTGATTCTCAATTAAGTACCACCGAAGTTTCGTGGGTTACACGAGCAGAGGTGTGCACCTAGCAGGGGCACCGTATGGCAATGCAACAAACCTCGCTCGTGGAACCTAAAACACTTGCGGAGGCAGAGCGCCTAAGAGCCTGTTTGGCAAAAATGGGACCGTTCCGTTGGGTGACCGTTTCTGCTGTGAAAATCACCTTTTCGCCATTTTGAAACGGAAGGAAAAGGGTCATTTGTATAGGAGAACGGAAGGGAACCGTCGTAGCCAAACAGGCCCCAAGTTTCGCAAGTTCTACAAGACAGATTTGCTGCCCTTACCCCCTGTGGAACATACAAAACCTAGGAGCTGTGCCTCCGTACTCGTAATTTTCTGACGTTTGTGAACACAACTGCTATTGCATATGGGCAAAAAATCGACAAGAGCCTCAGGATTTTGGTGTCATGCAATAGCAGTTGTGTTCACAAACTTCAGAAAATTACGAGTACCGTTGTCGCTGTCCTAATACCTGTTCCCGGATGCACAGGGGGCAAGGGCAGCAAATCTGTCATGCAGAACCTGCATGACTTAGGCGCTGTATTCGAGTATCATACTTGGGTAAGTGACCACGCCTCCTTGTGCCCCAATGGACGGGTTTTCGCAGGGTTCATGACAAGAGGCTCTCTTGACGTCCCCCACAGACACCCGCCGGGGGATGTGATATATTATATAATTTATCGCGGACCCCCCCCTCTCTTGCCCTCATCTTTGCCCCTGCTCCCACCATCGTCAGTCCTAAAGGCCTCGATAGCCCCCGATAGACTACCGCAATAGCAGACAAAGCACAATGAACGACTTGGCTCCACTATACCTCCTTGCAGCCTTCATGGTGGGCCCATCACTAGCGGCGGACATGAGCAACCGCGGCCTACTCAGCCGCGCCTTCCAGCCAATGGTTGATCCGGAATTCTACTCAGGGATTGTTCCTGCCACCGAAGCATCCGGACTGGGAAAGCGGCAAGGCTCGTCAGATTTTTTCTGCGCACCTGGGTATTATCAGTGCGCCGATGGCCCGGGCTGCTGTCAGACCGGAACTCAATGCGAAGTCGGGACGTCGAAATGTCTGAAGCCGTGCGGAGCGGGATCGACCAAATGTTTTGACTCCTGCTGTGACTCTGGATACTCTTGCGTTGGCCCAAATGTGCCCTGTCTGAAGATAGTGAGCGTATCGACACCGGTTCCAACGACTCCTGGGACCTCCATCCCAGGCTCCACTCTCGTCAACTCACCCACCACGATTCCAGCTACTACCAAGGCCGCCACCTCAAGCACTACTTCCGTCGGTCCTTCCACAGCGATTTCAATGACCAAGGACGCTACCTCAAGCACTACTCTCGTCCGCATTTCTACCACGATTTCAGTGACCAAGGACACTTCCTCAGTCACCGCTCTCGTCAATCCTTCAACCACAACTCCAATAAGGTCAACTTCCACCATCGCTGATTCAGGGCCCACGTCACCCACTACGGCTGAAGGCGAAGATTCTTCGAGTGGCAAAGAGCGTGTAAAGAAAGACCCAGCACCTAACGGTAGTAATGCATTAAAGCCAGGGGGATGGCTCGAAGGATTGCGGGTTGTGCTATTCTTTGCTTTCTTTTACATTTAAACATTCGCAGCTTCCTCCCCTTCTCAGTTGAATAATGGCGATGGACCATACCATTAATGGCACTTAATCCCGGTGTGGGGATGTTATGGCATTATTATCAAAATGTATGAAATGTATGGATGTATGGATTGATACCAGCTACCGGGTTGGGCGAATGAGCCATAGCTCACCACAGTATACCTAGATGGCAGAATTGAACTATTTCTTATCATAAATCAGCTCCGGAAAGGCAGCCTCAGGGAGGAGGTTCCAGGCTCTCGGGGCTTAGCGGTAGCGCGGTGGGGGCTCTTGAGATCCGCTACTATGGGAACTAGAATAATTGATGCTCAAGCTAGGAGGTTGAAGATGGCCCCCGCTAGTGGGGTCAGGTACTTTTTTCTTTTTTTACTCTCAAGCTTTCAATAATTTTATAATACTATTCAGCACGGGGCAAGCCAGGTCTGAGGGGGTGGGTTTTCGCCACCCACCCGGCCCCCTTTCCGCGAGAGGGATTTCCGATGTCCTACAGCTACCGATAGAAGATATCGGAAAATGTTGAAATTTTTAGACTTGGGCTCGAAACGATATACAGCGAAACGAAACAAAACGGCGCCAAGGAATCACACACAACACGATCGGACACAGAAGCGGGTGAAAAACTCTTCTCTTCACAACAACAACTCCTCGCTCAACGACTGTAACCTCCTTGTGATCTGTCACATTCTGGTTTTTAGCGAGTTGCGTTCCTTGATTCCTTATCGGCCCATCTCGCGATAGCTTCAAGTCTTTAACTTCAAGTACTCCGTTGGGCGCTTGATTTTAATTCTTTGGTTTACAGGCTCTGTTTTATCCTGTTCATCAATCTTCAAGGTTCCTCATCTTCCCCTCTGCTTTCTTCTTCCTTCGGTCGGCTTGCCCTCTGCTTCTTCCTTCTTTTGGTAGTTAACGCACCTGCTTCTTCCTTCTTTGGTTGAGGTCGGCGGTTTTCCTCCCTTCGGTACGGTCGAAAGGTCGGTGGTTTTCTTTCCATCAGTCGGTTAGTCGTTATGGTCGGTCTTCCTGCGGTCAAGTTGATTGTCATGGTTAAGCGAGGTTCCTCAACCTTTTCTGCCACCGCGGTCGCAAGATCGGGTATGGCAGTCAGATGGACGGTCCAGAAGAGTTTGGCCCTCAAGGCTGAGGTTTCCTGCCTCGGGTACCACGTTTCCGTCCTCTCCCGTCGGCTACATTTGTCGGCTTTGGAGAGTGAGCCCCTCCGCCGTGAGCTCAATGCTCTTCGTTTGGTCGCTCCCCTCTCTTGTGAGGGTGACGGTGCTGACGCCCCTTCTCCCCGTGCGGAGGTGGCAGATGTAGTGGCAGTGCACTCCCCGGTTGCTGTGCCTGCTGCGCCTATGCTGGCGTCCTTTGGGGTGCATGTGGAGGCGTTGTTGGTGACTACTGTGGCTTCCGCTGTCATGGCGCAGGAGCCTGAGCCCGATATGGCTGAGCCAGAGTTGCCGGTGGTACAGGTTGAACAGTCGCCATCTGTGGATGGGGCTGTTGCCAAACGTCACCCGCCTCATGTGCGTTGGGTGGAGGATCAGGCTGGCGTAGCTCCCGGGAAGGCTCGAGTAGTTCAGGTTATTGTTTCCTTGTCGCCGCCTCCGGTTCCCGCTGGTCATTACTGTTCCCCGGTAGCTTCGGCTGCTGGGCGGGGAGGGTCTGATCGTTATGCTCGTGATCCTGGTTTTCTTACCGTCGGCCGTGGTTGGCGTTGGAAGGGGCGTGGTGGGCGCAATTAAGATTGTGTTGGATTTCTTTTGATGTGTTTGTGTGACCGGTTTGCCGGAATATGGGCTTGGTTGTGGCTATAACCTCGCTTATGGTAGGGATTGATGGATGGCAATGGGAGGTGGATTTACTTTGTTGTACCCTGGGCGGGTGGTTTATTCTGGGATTCCCGTGTGCTGGCCGGATACTCGGACTTCGGTCTGTGAATCGTGCGGGTGGTACTTTTCCAGATGTACTGCGGGCTAGGTGGGGTTGGGACTAGCGTACTCCTTGGAACCAACTGCTGTATGGTTGTGCAAGCCCGGATAGGTAGTCGCTTCATTAGCCATATAGTTATAAATAAAGAGCATTAAAGCTCAACGACGCCTATCCACCACCTCAACTAACTAGGGCAAAGACAGAAATATATATCATCACAAACTCCTCCTATCCTCATCAGGAGGTACCTTCAGACAGTTTGCTCCTTGTCCCACCTTTTCCCCCTTTTCCCAGAAACTCATGCTAACAAAATGCAGAAATAATCATCACTTCATCACACTCTCTGTACCTTTTCCCTCCGGGTGTCCTCCGGGTGTAAAACCCTTTTACCACCTTTTCGCTTTGCTTCCGGTTTTCCTTACAGCCTTTCCGCCTCCATGCCAATCGCTGCATTCCTACATAGGAAATGGTTTCCACAAACACGCCTGGAAGCCATATCCCATATGCCTGACTCTACAGCACTTTCCCTGAAGCTAGCTAAGAACAAAGGAGATACTGGGAAAGTCTGGCGAGCACCATTTCCAATACTCCCACTCTGCAAGCCATGCTCGTATAAAAAAACTAAAAAAAAAATTAAAAAATAAAAACCTTTTCTCCAATGCTCCCATGTTTCTCATTTGCTTGTGCAATTTTCTTCTCATCTCCGGTACTGCTAACTCTCACAGATCCCCAGTCTTCTCCATATTCACTATTCTCCCATATCCACCACTGTCCCATGTCGGCCACTCGCACTCCCATCTCCTCCCCACATGCTCTCACTCAATGCAAGCCCATCTCAGCCCTGAACCTATCCACCTTATCGCGGCTTAGGTTCTTTGTAAGGCAATTAGCCACCATATATCCAGTGTGCAAATATGCCAACTTGATTTCTCCCGTTGTGACCTTTTTCCGGACATAGAGCTCCTCTATGGCAATGTGCTTAGTGAGCCCATGGAACTCGGAGTTGTGAGCGAGTGCGATAGTGCCTTGGTTATACATGAATATTTTTGTTACTAGTGCAGAGGTGTGGGTGGAGTAAATTCTTGGGGGTCTACAGTGCTGGGGTCTTCGGTGTTGGGGTTTTCTGGAACAGTTTGTAGTTCGGCGATAAATCGTGAGACCCATATGGCTTCTTTTGCCGCTTTGGTAAGAGTCATATATTCGGCTTTGGTGGAGGATAGCACAACAGTCTGTTGTCTCTTACTAGACCATGATACTGCTGACCGTTTAGATTCCTCTGGGGTGACCTTTCTTCCGTCAGAACACATTCAGATCCCCCAGTACTTTTGCGAGTGTCCAGGTCACCGGCCCAATCTGCATCGCTATACAGAACAGGATAGAGATTTTTATGAATGAAGGGACCAAGTCTGAGACTGACATATGAGCTTTTCTTAAAAGTATCGGAGTAGGTGTTTTGCGGCATCCATATGACTTTCCTTTTGAGAATTATTGTATCGGCCCAGAGCTCCAACTATGAATGCAAAATTGGGCCGGGCCCACAGCATGAGAAACATGAGAGTTCCAATCATGCTCCGGTACTTTGTCTCATCCAGGTCAGGGTCTTCTACCTCCAGTTCGCTGTGGTGAATGTGTGTCCTGGTTGCGGTTAAGCACCCGAGCTTGGTTCCTGAGTTTAGTTGGGTCCAGACCGTGTATGTGTTTGGCATATTGAAGCGCTTGAGAACTTTCTGTATATAGATGGCTTGATTTAGGGTAATCTGGCAGCGTAGTTGCACAATTTGGATACTGAGAAAGTAGTGAGCTCTTCCTAGATCTCTAACCCCAAATTGTTTTTCTAACATAGCTTTTCCTTCGTGCACCATAGCCCGAGGTCCGATCCAGAGCACATTGTCTATGCAGATTAGTATCCAACAATAATTCTTGCTCTTCTTTTTCAAATATACTTCATGATAATTCTTGCTTCTTGTAAACCCACATGTGCCTACCAAATCCTTATCCCACACCTGATTCCATATCCTACTGGACTACTTCAACCCATTCAGCCCTTTCAACAATTTGTACACCTTTCTCTTTCTTGAGCTACTACTCTCCTCAACTGCCAAGCCCTCCTGAATTTCCATATAAATTTCATCCTCTATTGTTCCCAGCAGATATGTGTTCATAATATCGATCTGATCAATCTAATAATTTCGGGCAGCTGCAAGTACAAGCATAATACCGAGGTAGGTGAGCTTGACTACGGGTGCGAAGGTCTCTAAATAATTGATTCCATAGCCCTATGTAAATCCCTTCGCAACTTGGTGAGCCTTATACCTAATAACCTTGCCCTAAGCACCACGCTTGACTCGAAATTCCGACTAGCATTTTACTAGACTCCGCTCTCTAGGCAAATCAACGATTTCCCAGGTTCCATTATCCGTGATCGATTTTAGCCCCTCACAATAGCATTATTCCACTCGAGTGTCTTAACTGAGTTTACCACTTTAATACAAGAGTCAGGTTTGTCAGAGTTGAGGGATGTGGTCGCAAGAAACGCTTCATGATGGTATCAGGAGGATGTAAATTTTCCGGCATATTCTCGGCGGGGTCTAAAGGAGGCCTGGGTTCGTGTAATTCCACTGCGAGATTTTTCAAGCCCGTTCTCATCCTCTGCCTGGGCTTAATTGAATTACTTCTTCTACTGGTGTATCTTCTTGTTAGAAATACCAGAGTTGATATTACCCTAGCGGGTATAGCTTACCCAATAGTCAAGAGTGAGGTATATGGCTTCACAGGATGACCATATGTCCGAACCCAAGCTCCCAGAGTTATGAGCTTCATAGAGTCATCTGGAAGACGACTCAGAATACTGGATCAGACCACGCTTCAAGATATCTTTAACTGATTGGAACAATGTTTAGAGAATACTACTGCTCTCATTTTCTAGATGCATCTGCGTTAGGTGCATAATGCTTTGATAGCTGGATATTGGAACTGATGACTCCATATTCCATATTACTATTGGTATGTAGGCAGTTGGGCCGCATATTCATTGATCGTCTATCATGACGAAGAGATTGAAGACTGTCTACTGGTGGAGTGGGGACACCCTCAGATGAAATAGCAGTTCCTGAGATTTTCTGAGTTGAGCTGGGCAAGTTTTTAGGGTCAAATGGTGTTCACACTTTGTTCTGATGAACTGAATTGTTAGGAAGATCGTTCTTAACTAGAGAAGTCGAAGTAGCATGAACATTAGTATAAATAGATGCCTTTCTCTTTGTGGTTGTAGAATCATCAAGCAACGGAGAAGAGACCTTAACAATATATCACGTTAATTCAGTTAGACTTTAACTCTTTGATATTTGACTACACTTTATGGCTTTGCCTTTGCCAAACGATTACCTACGAGCCTTCCTGACCATTTACCTATTGACTCAAATATCCTCGGCCTAGTTAGTTGGGAATCCTACCCTGTTCGCTACCCTATAACACTATATTGTTATTCTTCAGTCACCAAGACTCACACCTTACCTCATGCTATCCGACTTGATTGTTTGTGTTACAGGGTAGCTAACATGGTAGGATTCCAAGCTAACTATGTCAAGGATATTCGTGACAGCGGATAATAGTCAGGAAGGCTCGTAGGTAATACTTTTGGTAAAGGTAAAGTAATAAAGTGTAGTCAAATATCAAAGAGTTAAAATATAACTCGCTAACTTGTTATATTGTGAAGGTCTCTTCTCCGTTGCTTGATGATCCTTCAACCACCGAGGGAGAGGCCTCTATTTATACTAATGTTCATGGTAGTTCGACTTCACTAGTTAAGAAGTATCTTCTTAACAATTTAGTTCATCAGAACGAAGTACGAACACCGTTTGACCCTGAGAACTTGCCCAGGTCGGCTCAGAGAATCTCCTGAACTGCTATTTCATCTGAGGGTGTTCCCACTCCACCAGTAGACAGTCTTCAATCTCTTTGTCATGATAGACTATAAATGAATATGCAGCCCAAATGCCTACATACCAATATTAATATAGAATATGGAGTAATCAGTTCCAATATCCAGCTATCAAAGCATTATGCAGCTAACGCATATCCAACTAGAAAATGACAGGAGTAGTATTGGCCAAAAATCCCTCCCATCAGTTAAACATATCTTCAAATGTGCTCTCATCCAGTATTCCGAGTAGTCTTCCAGATGCCTCTGTGAAGCTCATAACTCTGGAAGCTTGGGTTCAGATATATCGTCATCCTATGGAGCCATATACCTCACTCTTAAATATTAGGTAAGCTATTCCCGCTAGGGTAATATGTGCTCCCTTCTCATAAGGGTTTGTCCTCAAATTTCCGATATAATAATACATGCGAAGGAATACATAGTAAACATTAAATCCATTTAGTCCTCTACAAGGTAGGGTGAAAAACCTTCCGTGTTTGCTTGGCCACGGTAGGAAAACCTTTCTATGTAATACTACTTAGCCCAATCTTGTCATATCCTGATTTTCGCTATGCAAATCTTCTACCAATTCCTGTGCGCATTCTAGGTGCTCAGGTGGTTCCCAGGTGTTTTCATCGTCTGAACCCCCTCTCCCCTTGACCAAGTAGCGGAGTTCCTCGAAGGTCCTAGTCCTGCTATAGACTCTTCGATCATAAAAGATTATTTCACTCTTAATGATTTTTTCCACCTCCAATTCAAGATTACTATTGATCTCTTTAGGTTCCATAGGTGGTTGTGCTCGCGCCAGTCCAATAGATGTTCCATATGGCTTGAGTAGCAATAAATGAAATCCCGGCTGGATTTTCCAACGTTCCGATAATTCGAGTGTAGACACAAGTTCCCCTTGTTGTTCCAGGATTTTGAAGGGGCCAAATAGCTTAAATGCTAATTTCTTGGATGGGCGTTTAGCGCAGATATTCTTGGCGTTAAGCATGACCATATTGCCTATTTTGAAGTCTGGCTGTCGCTTACCCTTCCGATCGTAATAACGTCCTATGGCTTCCCTTGTGTTCTCTAGAGATTGTCTTGCTTGTTGAGGTATCGTTTGCATCCAGGGAGCATAAGGGGTTGCTCCTGGATTTCGGGCTTCGCGTTCCTTCAGCCATTCAGTTTGAGAATAATAGCCATCGTTTGCGAAGAAAGGGGCATATTGTGTGCGTTGGTTACCGAGTTGTTATAAGCGAACTCAGCTAAGGGTAGAAGATGGTACCAGTCATCCTGATCGTAGTTGACAAATATAGGGAGGTAGCCTCTCAGCACTTGGTTAACTCGTTCTGTTTGTCCATCAGTTTGAGGGTGGTATGCGGTCGACATTTTTTGCTTTATGCAGAGTTATTTGCACAATGATTCCCAAAATTCTCCAGCAAACTTTGCATCCATATCTGAAATGATTTCTGCAGGTAAACCGTGAAGTTTCCATGCTTCCTTAAGGAAGGATTCTGCCACATCTCTTGCGGTCACTTTTTCTTCTGATCCCATAAAGTGGGCCATTTTTGTGAAATGGTCTACCACAACGATGATCTGGGCATATCCTGCTGATTTTGATGACTGTGTAATGAAGTCTACCGAGGTTGAAGCTCACGGGCTAAAGGGTACTTTTAGTGGATTAAGTAACCTGAATCGTCCATGTCGTGGAGCTTTTGGTTGTTGGCAGGCAGTACATGAACGAACGTAATCATGGCCCTAGTCGGTTAATCCCTTCCAGTAGAACTCTCGTGTAATAATTTCCAGAGTTTTTTCCTGTCTGAAGTGACCTGCCACTTGGGAGTCGTGATATCCCTTAGTGATAAGTGTTTGGAGGTCTTCGTTTTTGGGGATAAATAGCCGGTCTTTGTAGTAGAGGAGGCCATTGGATATTGATTATTGCTTAGGCAATTCTTTTCCCTTTTCCTTTAAGTATTCCAACTGTTCCTTTCGTTGCATCCAATCTAGATGTTCCTCTGCCATTTCGTGACCTTGAGCCAAAAAGTCAGCTTCAAATCCTTTCAGATTTGCTGTGGCCATAATTGTATTCGATAATCACACTTGCCCTTTGCGTAGGATAGGGTATTGGTTAATATCGGAGGAATGGTAGAATTCGTGGTTGCCATCTGCCTGAAGGAAGCATATTGTTGGGTGGGTTTCTTTCAACTCCAACCCTTTTCGGGTGCGGCCGAAACCCTCTCCCGCTCTCTCCATCTCATCCAATCCATCCATCTCCATCCTATCCTGATCATCAATCCTTTCCACGACAAACTGCGCTATTGTAACGAGGGCACTCTGTAGGAAGACGGATCCTAAGATTGCGACCGCACAGACGACGCAAAGTAGAAGTAAGGATCAAAATAAAGATAGAGATAATTCAAAGTAGAATCAAGCGGTAAAACTTAATATCGTTAAGCCTGAAAGCTTCACTCAATAAGTTCTCTCGAGGATCGTTGGTTATCAGAATAGGGTGTTTCT
>Ga0307513_10012193_pt1 | contig 10625 bp, 5 predicted proteins | sample 15_EM_MG_FD_202174 | JGI IMG/M metagenome (GOLD analysis project Ga0307513, IMG submission 202174) | Populus trichocarpa ectomycorrhiza microbial communities from riparian zone in the Pacific Northwest, United States - 15_EM | ecosystem: Host-associated > Plants > Roots > Unclassified | place...
AAAAAAAAATTAGTTTCACCCCGCAACATCGAGTTGTTTCGTATTCCGAGTAGGCTTAGAGCGAGTTCTTTTTATTTTATTTTATTGTTATTTTTTTACAATTTATTTATTATTGTTATATTTTTTTATAATCAGAAATAGTTTGATGTACTTGAGTGATAAAATTAAATTATGGGGTATAATTGTTGAACTTCAAAATTATTTCTAGATAGTATTGGCCACCCTAAATTATTAGATACCGTACTTTCTTTCACATAAAATATGAAAACTACCATCATAACTATAAGTATTTATAGGTTTCATTATCATTATAAGTCTACGAGTCTCATACTTATGTAAAAAGAGAAATAGTGTACAAAATCCATGCATAAAAACTATTATGATTTAAAAATAAAGTTTCGATTTATTATTTATCCTTTATATATATATATATATATATAAACATTTAATTTGTTTTCTTATACTTAAATATCTACACTTAAAGTTGAAATGTGCCCTTGACATTTGACAATATACTCTATACTCCCTACAAGGATATATAAGCATGCAAAAACCTCCCCCAAAAATCCTAGTGAAAAGAAATGCCCTCTCCCTCTCTCACTCCCTTCTTCTCCTTCCTCTTTCCCTCTTGACAAATTTCAATGGCCTTTCAATCCGATCACCAAACCCCACAGTCCATAAACTCACAAACCCTATACTACAAATCCCTCACTTCACTTTCCCTCCAAATCCCTCCAACCCCATCATCCTTCCTCCCTCTCCCTCCTTCTCTCCCTCCTTCAAAACTCATCCCCAAAACCCGTTTCCTCATCGACGGATTCCGCTTTTCCTCCCCTTCCATTACTGCCTACTTCCTCTCCCACTTCCATTCTGACCATTACACTGGTCTTTCCTCTCATTGGTCTCAAGGTATCATTTTTTGTTCCCCAATCACTACCTCTCTTGTTACTAGTATCCTTAATGTCCCTGAATGTTTTGTCTTTTCGCTTCCTCTGAATCGTGCTGTTGATATTGATGGTGTTGAAGTTAGTTTAGTTGATGCTAATCACTGTCCTGGCGCTGTTCAGTTCTTGTTGAAAGTGCCCATTTGTAAGAATTTAGAGAATTTTGAGTTGTATGTTCATACTGGTGATTTTAGGTACTCTTGTGAGATGAAAGATGATGTTTTTTTGAGAGGTTTTGTGGGGTGTAATACGGTTTTTTTGGATACTACTTATTGTAATCCGAAATTTGTGTTTCCTTTACAAGAGGAGTCGGTTGATTATGTTGTTAGTGCGATTGAGAAGATAGGAGGAGAGGGATTCAGTGGGGGTTTGGAGAAGAGGGTTCTGTTCCTCGTGGCTACTTATGTGGTGGGGAAAGAAAAGATTTTGATTGAGATTGCACGGAGGTGTAATAGGAAGGTCTATGTGGATGCCAGGAAAATGGAGGTTTTGAGGGTTTTGGGGTGCGGGGAGAGTGGGGTGTTTACAGAGGATGAGAATGAGAGTGATGTGCATGTTGTTGGCTGGAATGTCTTGGGGGAAACTTGGCCTTATTTTCGGCCGAATTTTGTGAAAATGAAGGAAATTATGGTGGAAAGAGGTTACAATAAGGTTGTGGGGTTTGTGCCAACTGGGTGGACATACGAAGTGAAACGTAATAAGTTTGCAGTGAGATCAAAGGATTCATGTGAGATTCATCTTGTGCCATATAGTGAGCATTCAAATTACAATGAACTCAGGGAGTATGTGAAGTTTTTGAGACCTAAACGTGTCATTCCTACTGTTGGTGTGGATGTTGAAAAACTCGATAGTAAACATGCTGCTAAAATGCAGAAGCATTTTGCTGGGTTAGTTGACGAGATGGCTAATAAGAAGGAATTTTTAATGGGTTTTCTTCGTGGGTCGTCTGAGAATGATAAGAAGGTTGAAATGGATGCTGTCTCAGGCTTGAACGAGGGGCTGGCACAGGAGAAAGAGTTAGTGGAGTCAGTTGAAATGAAAGCCCATGAGAATAATGACACTGTTGCTTGTCTCAACTCCTCATCTATACTGCAAGAATCTCCTACACACAATTTAAGCATGCTAAATAATGAGGAAAGAGATAAACTCGTTCATGAATTGAGTGATTGTTTGCCCACATGGGTTACCCGAGACCAAATGTTAGATTTAATCAGCACTCATGGGAGGAATATTGTTGAAGCAGTTTCTAGCTTTTATGAACGTGAAATGGAATTCCATGATCAAGTAATTTCTTGTAGAGTAACTGTTTCTTCATCTGAGACAGTTCCATTATATGACTCTGAATCACCTTCAAAACCAGCTTCTATTAATACTGATAGTCGAAGTATGGGTTTTCTGTCAGGTCAAAACTACAAGTCACCTAGCAAGAATCCTAAACTAAAGGGTGGTAATTCTCCTGGAAAAAGGAAGAGGAGCGTTGGCAATAAGCCTGGCAAGAAATCAAAAATTAATTCAAAGCTGGAATCTGGCTTGTCGAAGCAATCCACCATCACTAAGTTTTTCAATAAAGTTTTGCCTGATGCTTCTCAAGTTAGTGTGGTTGCATCTATATCTGAGCAATGCCCTGGAGATGAAAATTTGTTGCAAAATGATGATGTTACAGAGTCATACAGGGAGGAGGTAGATCAGTTTATTCAGATAATTGATGGCAATGAGTCAACAAGAAGTTATGCTGCCACCATCCTCAAGAAGACAGAAGGAGATATTAACAAGGCTCTGAACATGCATTATGGTGATCCCATGGGTAACCTTGGCAAGAGTATAGAGGCTTTGGTGGTTTCTGGCAATATGGTTGAGCGCCAGTGCGAAACTGGCTCCTCTTCTGCCAGGGAGAAAGAATTGTTTGGAGAAATAGAAAATATGGTTGATCTATCCGTTCAGGGATCATTAATAAAAAACGTGGATGCAACTCTTGTATCACTACCAACAGAAAAATATAATCCCATAGAGCATGGTTTGTCTCTTCACTTTTGAAGTTGATTAACTTACTGGTATTCTCACATTCTCTCTATGTTGCATTAAGTTCTGAAGTTACGCAGCATGCTGGAATGGTGGACAACCTGCACCATATATCCATCTTGCACGCGCTTTTGACCTGGTCGAGGCAGAAAAAGGAAAGATCAAAGTTACTTCGTTATTGTGCAATATGTTTAGAAGGTTTCCTCATAGGCTACCCTTTTTCTTTATTCATAAAATTAAGGGATGCATTATGGTAATACTTAGCTCAGCGGGAAGTGTCGCTTGCAATTTTTGTGTCATGCAGTTTGCTGGCATTGTCTCCTGAGGATGTGCTGCCTGCTGCCTATCTGTGCACAAATAAGATTGCTGCTGACCATGAAAATGTGGTTAGTGGTCTTCTTTCTTGAATTTTATGTTTGCTTTTATCAGTCATGGGATTTAATTACATTCCATCCTCTTTAGGTCTTGCAATTATTCCCATAACTTGTGGAACATTTTATTTCTGGCATTGAATGATCTCCAGATTATGAATTTCACATATATGTTTTCTGGGTCAAATATTTGGAATATACATATGCTATGTAATAGCATTATATTCATGTTCTATTTGCTAGGAGATATGGACATGTTTCTTCTCTTCTGAGAATGAGATATGGACTTACTTGCTCACATATGGTTTAATAGTATGAACTTTTTATGTTTTCGTAATTGAGCTAGCATCAGTAATTCTTTTTTCACCATGTGTTTCTCAGTTGCCTATAATTCAACTGAATCTTGGTCCAGTCCAAAAGCTAAGCCTTGGTCTTAAAGTAGTTGGGTTCAGTTGCATGGATCCATTTTTCCCCAATCTTTTGTCAGGGCTAAACCAAACCTTCTGTAATTAATAAATCTTTTTATCACTTGGCTCACGTCTTGCTTCATTTAATTCTCCTACCTCTCATATGCTCTGCTTCCCAGTTGCATGTTTTTACTGAAATGCAATTGGAGATGCTTTATAACTCCAGGGTTGAGGGCTTGGTGATTTTCTCTGAAATAGAAGAAAGAAAGATGTACCAATGAGCCTCGAATTTTTCAGGAACTAAACATAGGTGGAACCTTGGTTACATCGGCTTTGGAAGAGGCATGTGGAACAAACCGGTCTAAAATAAGGGAAATGTACAATAGTATGGGGGATCTTGGTAGGAAAAAAAATCCCTCAATCTTTGATCTATTATGAATTTTTTTATTAGTTTTATTTTCCTGCTAGTTTTTTTCCATTCAGTATGGCCTGATGAACAAATATATTGTTTGTGGTTAAAGGTGACGTTGCTCAAGTATGCCGACAAACACAGACATTACTGGCTCCTCCTCCTCCCCTTCTTATTAAAGATGTATTTTCTGCGCTGCAGAAGATAAGGTATGGCCAGTGTTTGTGATTTAAGATAGAACTGCAACTTTAATGGGATTGTTGGGATGGCTATGAGGATTGTTTTCTGATGTCCTAATTGAACATGTCCGGGATATGTTTTCTGGTGATGACACTCATTAACAGAAGTGAACTCAGCTTTAGGAGGCAAGAATCAGGCAAATTTCTTACTAGTAAAGGTCTTTTTTTGTTGATAAATTTTGAGGGGACTGTTAAAGCTTTAATGGGCTTAGGCAGTCAAGTATCATCTTTACTTTTCTCTCTCTCTTTTGTGATATTGTAGCAGATATCACTAGACAATCTACTGGTGCAAAGTCATAGAAGGAGATCATTACCAATTCCAAATAAGATTGCAAAAACAAAATTTTTCTGTGGATTCTAGTGGCTGCTGGATGAAGGATTGCATCCTTAATCATCTATTGTTCTGATCCATGCTGGAATTGCCTAGAAGTTGAACAATCTTACACTGGAAGTAACTGATTATGTTTGCAGCTTCTTTGTCTAAAAGTTAGAAATTAAATAATCGCACAATTATGTTTACTTCTTCTAATTTTAAATTCCTAGATGATTAGAGTAATATGAAAAAGAGTGTGATGATCCATATATATCTAACCTATCACATAGTTTACAGGGAAGCTCATTGTCACGCAAGTCATTAGCTTCATTCACATTTTTCTCATGTAAGATTCTCCAGTGTACAAACAGGTAGTGGAAGTACTGGTCGAAAGAAGAGCCTCATTGTGAATCTTATGCGTTCTTGTAGGGAGAAGGAGATGAAGTTTATTGTCAGAACTTTGGTAAGAGTCCTGCACAACCTTTCAGGATTATGACCATAGTAGGTATTCTATAATCATTTTATTATTCAAGTAGATAAGCTACTGGTCTTTGCTGCTCTTATCAAACAACATAAGGAGACAAATGTTTTAGGGACTTTGATAATTGCTGATTTACCTAATCTAGCTCTGGATTTGAAAAGGTGACAGGATGATTTTACTCCTGAAATCCTAGTTCAGTTTAATAATCTTTTTCACATGGATCTGTACTTGCATCCCGTTGTCTATCTTTATGCATTGAGTTTTCCCTATCCATGCATTTCTTTTAGGAAGGAAGATGAATGCATTGATAATATTATCATGCTTTTCTTCTAATCCATCTTAATTGTTATTCTTTCTGGTCTCTGTTGTGCCCTTTGGTTATTTTGTAAGGGTTACTGACTACTCGTGCACACCACAGAATTTAAGATCTCATTTTTTACATAGTAAGGCCAGGGAAATTTGCATCTTGTACTCTCTTTTTGGCTGTCTTGTGATCTGAGCATTTAGTTCTAGGAGTTGATTTTCATAATTTGTTGTTTTACTTGTCTTTCTCCATAAGTTCTTGTGATGGAATCAACCAAATAAAACTCAATTTGGAAATCTTCTGCAGTAGCACTTCAATCATATTGTCTTTGTTAGTCAATTTAAAACCATTCATATGATTTGATTGAGGTTAGTTTCTGGTATCAGTAATCTATTTAACTTTCTCTGAAGGTAATTGTACTCTTGTAATTTCTGGATTTGATGGAAAGAGATTTTAGCAACTGTCCTTAAGCTGGCAATTTATTGCTATATTGAGTCTATTTCCCTACGAAATAGTCAATCCCCCACCCCCCTCTTGGGAGTCTTACACTACCTGGGATTTGGGTTATTAATAGCTGACATACAGAAAAAGTTTCCATTTATATAAAGAAAAGATGGAAGTCTGTTGAAAAATATCAGTAGTTGATCAACTTAAATAAAAAGAGAATGATAAGAAAAAAATTGCAGCTTTGTTGTTTAGTTGCTTGTGATCAGGACCGGATTTCTTTCCTTGGACATACTGATTGTCATTCTTATATTTATACATGTATAGCCCATTTATCTCTTATTCTAAATTCATAGAGATATGAAAGGCAAATATTGAAATAATTTTTAAATATCTGCTGTGCTGTAGTTTTTTTATTTTTCTTGCTATATGAACAGGTAAGGAATTTACGGATTGGAGCAATGATGAGAACTATCCTACCTGCTTTAGCTCAAGCTGTTGCTTTGAATTCCTTTTCTTCTGATGAATGTAAAGCTGAGAATGTGAAGGAGAAACTTCAGGTTTGGTTTCTAATTTTTATTACCCTGATGCTTGATAACAACATTTTTCTTTTCTTTTCTTTTTTCCCCGTTTGCTTTACTTGATTTAGCTGTATTATATTAAAGTAATGTATTATTTTTATGCAGTAAATGGTAGGTTGAGTGATTTCTGACCACTCATGTACCTTGATGCTAAATGAACTTTTGTCCACTTTCTATGAAAAGTTCAACTTACATTTCTATACACATTGATGTTGGTGTTCTGTATTTAATTTGTTAATCCAATATTTCTGTTACTGTTAGTACATTTCCACAGCAGTGGTTGAAGCTTATAACATCCTTCCTACTCTGGTAAGTTGCTTGTATTTGACTCAGTCATTTTCCTTTTTTGATGTTTTCAATGTGTTCTTCTTATAAATCATGCCAGATGTTCTAACAGGATTTGGTTGTTCCTTCACTCATAAATGAAGGCGTTGGATTTTCATCGTCAACTTTATCAATGGTTGCTGGGATACCTCTTAAACCAATGCTTGCAAAGTACAGATTTATTTAAATCACTTAAAGCTTATTATTTGTTCATACTGCTCATTAAATATACTGTACTAATTCCTTGAATCATTGTGTGCTTTTGGATGATAGAATTACAAATGGAGTTGCTCAAGTACTAAAGCTCTTTGAAAATAAAGCTTTTACATGTGAATACAAGTGCGTGCTCCTCTTTTCATGACACTCTTTTTCTAAGATTTTTTCCATTTCTTTCTACGTGCTTTTCCCTTTTGATGATGGTTAGGTACTGGGTTTGTGAAGAAAACCTAGTGGTCACATCAATGTATGCCAGCTAGCATTTTATGCTTACAACAGTGGAGATTCCGTGTATCACAATGATTAGAGATATTGATAATTACTTTAAGAGAACAGTAGCATTTGTAAAGCCTTCATAGAAATGAAAGAGCCTTGATGTAAGCAAAGATGATACATGTAGCTGATCAATCTCCAGAACATCATTCAATGCCATAATAACTACAAATGTCATTGTTCCTAGCAATATGGTTTTAAATTGCAGCTTGAACTTGAAAATTGTGGTCATATTTGTTCCTGCAGCTCTTTGATTTATGAAAAGTCACCATTAGAAACTGTACCTTTTTTACTTGAATCTCCTGTCTTTTTAGTATGTTTTTTAGTTGTTGCCATCAAGATAAGCTCTTTGCCAGATATTTTTATGCACTCAGCATTGTGGAGCTCTTCTTCTAAGAATCATAGTTTAATTGCTGTCTTTCATTGATTGAGTTGGGAAAACATGTTATGCACATTATGTGATATCCTATTTGGGTTTTTTTTCTTAGATTAATGGAGGATTCCTTATGGAACTTGTTTCTGTATGTATAATTTCAGATACGATGGTCAGCGTGCCCAAATTCACAAAATGCCAAATGGCACTGTACGTATCTATTCACGAAATGGGGATGAAACAACTTCTAGGTTTCCTGATTTGATCAAGATAATTGAGGAATCTTGTAAACCTGCTGCAGTGACTTTAATAGTGGATGCAGAGGTTATATATTTTGCAGTGGAAAGTTTTTTAGTTCTTTTTGTGAATTTTATTTAATTATTATGCTTCAGCTTACGTTACATTAGTAAATTATTGTTCCTGAACTGGACAAGATCCAATTGTGTATAAAACTAGCAGTACCTTTTGGATCAGGTAGTTGCAGTTGATAGAAAGAATGGCTGCAAGCTCATGTCCTTTCAAGAGCTATCTTCAAGGGAGAGAGGGAGCAAAGATTCTTCCATTGCTGTGAATAAGATAAAGGTTTGATCTATTGTCAATTATAATGTATCCACTGCATTACATGCGTGATGATGTAATCCTTGAGACCATTTATAAATTGGTAACTAGTATGCGTTGTACTAGCCACTAGGTGTTTAGAGTGTTTCTGGGTGTGGGAATAAGCTTAATGTCTTCTTAAAGTGATGGAAAATGTTTGTTTAAGCCTGATGCTGGTGAATGAATAATTAGTGTGCCTGGCGGGCTGAGTAAGGAAGAAGAGAATGGGGGCATAGTCAAGTGTTGGGTTTAATTGCCTAATATCTTACTTTATGTAACATCATTTTCCTTTGTCTTGTTGATGTGATATGGTCTAATTTCATTCTCAGTGATGGTAACTAATCTGATTTTGTATTTTCTCTTATGTTTCCACTACACGCAGGTTGATATATGCGTGTTTGTCTTTGATATCATGTTTGCTAATGGAGAACAGTAATTTCTTGAACCTTCTCTTGGAATTTCGTTACATGTGTCAATTTCTAAGCTACCAGGTAAAATTTTGTGAGAGTTGGATTTGAGATTATTTGTGGTTATGCAGCTGTGCTCACCTGTTTGGTGACTTAGATTTTTTTTTTTAAAAAAAAACTCTTCATTATAATAGTGTAATTACTAAATTTCCCCTTGTTCATTAAAACTTTGAACTAAACATGGGGGCAAGATGGTTTTTTCACCATGACACAATTGTCTTTTGCAAATTGTGTGAGGGTAGATTGATTATTTTATTCTTTTTACAGTAAAATTACTAATTAAACCCTGGAATAAAATAATCTAATGCTTACTACCTAAGGACTTTTTTGTATTTTCAAAAATTTTAGAATAGTGTAATTATTTTGATACTTTTAAATACAAAACTCTCATTTGAGGGTTTTTATCATTTAACATTGTTTTTATTGTAAATTCCAAGGGTATTCAAAAATTGTTGGCGTGTGTTGTGGATGACCCCGCGTGAGGGGTCGTTCCAAGATTAATGTTGGTTTGGTGACGTTGCCAACCCTTTAAAAATTCAAGAACAACTTTTTAATTTGTTGATTTTTAATTTCATCCCTCTTAAATTTTTTTCTTTCAAATTTGATCTTTATTTTTTTTTTGTTTTGAATCATTTTATAAATTGATTTTATTTTATGATTTCCACCTTCTTTATTTTTTCTTTTCTAATTAAATTTAATCCTTATTCATTTGATTGTCAATTATTTTGTTTTGGCAAGTTTTTAAAATTGTTTCATAATAAACTTTTTTATTGGACTCGGATCCAGGGTTTCATGTATTGCGAGTTTTTAAGATTTGACTAGGTTTTTGATGTTTTACCTGGTTTGCTTGTTTTTTTTTCTCCTTTTTTCTAAGCTAATAGTTTTTCATGTTTCATCGATCATTGTTTTTTCAATTGAATTACCTTTACAAAAAAAAAATAAGTTTTTTCAATTGTAAACCGGGTTCCTTTTATTTAGCTTGCTTTCTATTGAATTTTTTGTTGGTCATGAAAATGACCTTGTTATCTGAGGTCTTTGTTTTCTATTTTTTTTTTTTCCAAATCCATTCCTTTAATATTTGGAATAATTTTTTTAAAACAATTTATGAGGTTAGAATTCTTTTTCTATTTCATCCCCTTTATTTTATTTTTATTTTTCTTTTGAATATAGATTTCATTTATTTCATTTCTATTTGTTTTATTTGAGATAATTTTTTTTAAAAAAATTTATTTATTTTTTTCTAGGATTTTTCAATGATTTTAAAAATGACCCGGGTTTTCTTGGTTTTTTTTTTTTTAATTGTTGCTCTTTATTGGATTTATTTTGGCTAATCAATATTAAATTGGTTAGGAATTAAGTTTTTTTATATAGGTTGGGTCTAAGATTTAATGGGTTGCTAGTTTGAGATTTTTGTCTAGGTTTAGAAAGTTCGCCCGAGTTTTTTTGGGTTTTCTTTTTCTTTTTTTAAAGGTTATGTTTTTTTCAGTTTTATCATTCAATATTTATATCATTAGTGATTATGTTTTTTTTTTATCTGCCTTCTATATGATTTTTTAACCGGGCATTTTTTTTTTTTTTTAAGGTTTGTCCATATATCAATGTTTTTTTCTCAGCCACGTCTATGTCTCGAGTAACATTTTTTTAAAAAAAATTAAAAACATATTTGCATCATAAAACAATTTTTAAAATTGATTTTTTTTTTTCACGATTTCATCCTTTAAAATTAAATTGGTTAGGAATCAAATTCTTGATTCAACTTAAGTTCATGATTTCACGAGTTGTGAGTTTTAAGTATTCGATTAAGTTTAGGATGATTGCTTAGTTGTCTCTTTTTTTTAAGCTAATGTTTTTTTACCATTTTTT
>Ga0307513_10012194_pt1 | contig 10625 bp, 11 predicted proteins | sample 15_EM_MG_FD_202174 | JGI IMG/M metagenome (GOLD analysis project Ga0307513, IMG submission 202174) | Populus trichocarpa ectomycorrhiza microbial communities from riparian zone in the Pacific Northwest, United States - 15_EM | ecosystem: Host-associated > Plants > Roots > Unclassified | place...
CGTAACCAAGGAAACAATACAATTTGTCGTAAACCTTACAAAGGAAATCCCTCATAGCAACCGTGTAACAAAAGAAAGAACACCAAAGTTATCCCAGCACGTATCTCATCAGGGGACCGTGAGACTTTGAGCAGGTATTTTGTGCGTATGTTTTTGAGCGTATGCTTGGGGCGTAAGCTTTGGGCATGTGTTTTGGGCGTGAGTTTTGGGCGTGTGTTTTGGGCGCGTGTTTTGGGTGTATTCTTTGGGCGTGTGTTTTGGGCATATGTTTTGGGCGTATGATTTGGGCCTATGCTTTGAGTGTAGGGCTTTAGAGCGGATGGCTTTGGACGCATCACTTTGGGTAAATGGTTTTGGGCGTTTATCTTTGGGCGTATAGATTGTGCCGCAGAAACCAGAAGCAAAATATAGTGTATCAAGGGATAAGTGTGAACCTCATTTTGGGACATTTTCAAACGAGTATAATCAACCCACTACTGGTGTAATTAATTTAAAAAAACCGCGGGGTTATAGAAGGCGCTTAGTTGAATAAATGTCCGGTTTTGTTAATTTGTAAACACAAGTACAAAGAATGGTATACTTGATTTAAAAGTTGGGAATTGGGTGTAATATTCATAGCCTTGGCATTAAAATGCAACATGATTCTGATGACTAAGAATAAAAAATAATCAAATATCTAATCATAAAGAAGCATGTACAACTGGCATGAACAAGACAATAACAGGATCAGCAATCAAGATCCAGACGCAATATTAAGAGTTACAAAGCGTATACAACAACGTCATACTGCTTGCAGATTTGATGGCCAGCCCGGAAGCATAGATAATACAGAACAAGTGACCGAAGTCCGGTTATGTAGGGTCGACTATTGATAGTGAAGAAGTACAAGAGGTACCAGTGAATGGCAAGTTTTCCCTATCCATATCTCTTGAAGTTGAATTATGTAAAAGGCAAAATTTCTGATATTTCTAACTATTAGGAGATATAGAGTTTGAGATAAGAACAGGAAGAGGAGGGATACGAGTACAGTACTGCTGACTTTGAAGAAATGGTTACAAAAACCTATATGAGCCACCGCAGAGTGTCAAATTCTCAAACAGTTGTATATAATTAATTTACTTTCTTTCATACCCATTATTATTTACACTATATCACGCTCAATTACTAACAGTCTTGGCATAGTGGTGGCACAGCCACTGTTGCATTTGACTGTGGTACATGGTTCATGTTCTTCAATTGCTGAACCTATACTAAATAGACAACTCAATCTGTGCTCAAGTATATTGTTATGTCAGATTGTTTCTACCTTCCAAACTGCTATCGTATTACATTATACTACAAAGAGTAAGGTCATCTACTCAATAATGAGATAAAGGAAAAGAATGGAGTCCGTATAGGCGCCTGGTATTATAACAAACGAAAGTAAACTCTAAAGGGGCGTCGGTCTCTGGAAATTCAGAGTGAGAAGGGCACAAGAAAAGAGGTAGAGTGCGGGGTAAGAATTTACCTCAAGGAAAACAGCCCCCGGACTTATGATAGAGGAGAAAGAATATGGGTTGAGGATGAAACCAAAAAGGGGATATTGTAGTAGATAAATATAGAGGTGGGAGTGCAGGTAAGGCAAGGTGAGGGGAACCGTATTAATGAGAGTAAGGAAGGCTGAACCGGCGTGAGAGGTCAGGCAAAGGACTAGGAGATAACAAGAAAAGAACATTGATGGCCGTAGAAATTGTTTATTCTCGGGCTCCTGTTTCACAGGGCGAGGGACGTGCTGGCTAGCCAGATTAATGGAGGGCCTGCCTATCCATCTCGCGGTCAATTCTATCTATCTCCTCAATATGAATTCGTTGTTCTTCTGCGTGTTCCGTAGCAGCTGCCTCGAGATGACTGATAAGTCGGGCATTGCCTGCAAGAAAGGGCTTTCTTTTGGGGCCAATATTTTCGATGTTGTCCTATTGGTCTTCCGGGGTTGTGCAGCAATACATCGGTGTCCGAGCGAGCCCCAGCAGCCGCTCTCTAATGTCTTGGGTGCTAGCACGGAAACAGTCTTGTGCCGCATCGCTGTACACACAACGAGAGGAAGATGCAGAGTCAGGCCAGCCTAAGTCTCCCATCCTACTTCCCAAACCTGAGCTGGAGTGTTCCCCTTCGTCCATCATATAGACATCATCATCACCCTCCTCCCAGCCCTTCACCTCCTCCTGCTTGCCCTCCACTTCCTCCTGCTTGCCCTCCACATCCTCATCGTCGTCCTCGACAATCTTCTCTTCCCCATAAACATCATCTGTATCCTCCGAGCCATTGCCACCCTCATCACTAGACTCATATAGGTCGATGAAATTGCCATCTTCATCCTCTTCATCCTCCTCCCGGACCATGTAGACCCTCTCATTTAGCAAAAGCCACTCAACTAGCTTCACCCAGTCAATCAAAGGTCAACTCTTTCGTCGAGCTCATCCTCTCCAACCGTCATGTCCAAATCTCCTTCCATATCCTCCTCCGTCAATCTGGACTAAGAAGTACCATCATCTCCGCCAATAGGTATTGAGGGGCTTGTCCAAGCTAAACAACATTCAATATTAGTACGCTCAGCTCTAAGTTAATTAGGCAAAGTTTAAAATTACTTACGTGACGGTGGACTATTAGCCCGGGAGGTTCGCCCCCGGCTACATAGTCCTATCCTAAACGTGGTGAGATGTGAGATAGGCTCCCTTGTGCTCCCTGTATTGAATGTAGCTGCCCTCGCCAACGCCACAGGGTGTCCAACAGGGGAACCTGTAGGTGATACCTGGGTTCCACGCATTATGAGGGAATGACTGTGCTCCCTAATCGCTAGGTGGTGGGTGCACCGGGGGGGACCGTTCTGCGATTCAGCAGGCCCGGAAAGTGGTACCAGAGCAGACCTGGTTGACGAGCATCTAGCTCGCCTCACCACACGGTCAAGCAGACTCTTCATTCGCACTGCAAGCGTCATCTTTGGTGACAGAAAGACAGGCGACGCCGGTGAATTCGCTGGAGAAGCGACTTCGCTTAGGTTGGGAGGTTCCCCAGTGCCATGCTATCGTCGCCAAACTGGTTTAGATCGTATGGCCACCAATCCACCAGGACTTTCACACGTTGCTGCTCCGGACCTCGTTCTCCTCTACGATCATCTCCTGATGCCGTTGGGCTTAGGTCTTGTCATCAAGGGCCTGGTACTCAACATATCTTCTGGCAAAATCACGGCGTTGTTTTAGGCCATTGCCTAGGTTGGCTATTGCATGTTCAAAAGCGGGTTCCAATGGGGTAAGTCTGACCCTATGTTCATTCCGGCGGATGGTCTCAGGATTTACTACGTGCCCCAAAGTGCCTGCTCGAAGCGCCCTCCACTGATACCCAGATTGTCTTGCTTGTGGAAAAAGGTATTCTATTCATCACTATTAGTACATATCATTTCTACCTATGATTTTCTGCTTATGATTTCTTTGTATGTATGATTTGTGGATATGATTTGTTAGTATAAACTCGGCATATGATTTGAGGGTGATAAAAGAGCAAGGGAGAACCGACGAGTGTGAACATGGTGACTAACTTACTATTTGAAATTGGGCATTAAGTAATCTATGCAGCAACGTTTTGCCGGCGTTCCTCCCCATGTAGTGGACAAAGCAAGGGAAGTAAAGAGGGTGGTACCAGTAGAGGGGCGTATCCAGGTTGGTGGGCAAGAGCCACGGCTGTTTCTCCTGTCTTCATTTTTTGTTTGTTTTTTGTTTTAACTACAGAGTTTGCTTCACTAATATATGAAAAGGAGAAGCTGGATTGCAGCAAAGAGGGCAGAACGACCTGAGGATTGTGTTGAAGGCAAGAGCGTAGATGGAGAAGGTAAGAGTATGGTGAGAAAGAAGAGGAGTTAATTTGGCCTCTCAGATAAAGAAAAGAAGAAGTAGGTTCAGCTCTTGAAAACATTGTCACGGTCAACCCACAGTCACGAGTCGGACCTCCCTCTCTACAGCAGTAGCCTACCCAAAAGCCCCACTCACCAGGTTCTAAGTATGATATCAATGACCTCCCAGATTTAAGCCTTGTGCTAATTGCTTTCATCATACTATCAGAGAAAGGAAATTATAGCAACAAGAGCTGTGTGTTTGGGTTCAGAGCGAGGATGGGAAGGGCGTACTCTCCAGGTTCATTTTGTGACTACAATTGTACCCTTGATACACAAAGAGGGAGTATATAACATCTTGCAACAAATACAACTTGTAGTACAACGTTTTCCAGCCATTTCTACATGGAATGGATTGTACATTGCGTGTTATGGTAGAATGGGGGTTGCAGTCTTACGCGACTTTAACCATCGTACAATTCAAGTGTATGTATATACCCATGCCAACTCAATCTTAACAGTCGTTTACTCATCTAGACATCAGGAATCAATATATGCCTAAACTCCAGGGGACTCCGGGAAAGATATAACCAGGGGGCTTGAAAGGCACTCCTCATGAAATAACCAATTTTTATTTCGTTTGTATAAAATAACACTTCACCCACCTCTGCTCCAAAACACTTCTGCCTCTTAGCAAGCCCTAATATCCAACTCGGCTATCAGGGAAGGTATAGGGTCCATACACATACGCACAAATACAGATAAGTACAGATACACTTACGCACAAATCCACATACACACAAATACACATACGCACAAATACACAGACGCCCAAGGAAGCAGACTCCAGTCACCAACACACCAAAGATCATTTTGCCTCTAACTTGCTCTGAGCAAAAGCCCTTCTATCTTTTCCCGTGAACCTTCTTCCTCACGCACCTGTCCTTCAACACAACAAACAAGCAAACACCAAAAAAGTAACTCTTACTCAATGTCTCCCAAACGTCGCGCAAATGAGCGTATCTTGGGCTGCAAGGCTGGTGGAAATTGGGGGCCCCCAACTCGGGATCTTGGTCGGAAAAGAGCAGGGAGGGTTGTTGGTAGGGTCCGGCGCGGTATCCAACTGGGAGGGTGCCAATGGCGGAGATTATTAAGTATCGCCACGATCGTAGGTACTTAATTCCCGAGGCCTCATTCTTTTGTCTCTGCCTGGGGATCGTGTTAGGTTTGGCACTCGAGCAACAATTCCGTTGGCAGAGATCAGCGGTTGAATGCCTCCAGGTAGAAGCGGAAGAGTTCCTGGTGATGACAATGACCAGTAAATTGAGTTCTTTTCCTAGTATAATTATATAATATAGTAATCTTTTGTTCATAGCTGGAGCCCTCGGTGCGGCACATGCTTGTCGCGTTACCCTCATGGTCCAGCACCAGATTAGTTATGGATGTCATGAACGTTATGGCTGTCCAGCCAGATAGTGCCACTCGGGAAGAGATCAGACTTCATCTAAATCAGGACGGTGGTGCTCCTGGGGGTGCAGCTCCTCCTCCTCCTCCCAGGAGCGCACCTCCTTCTCCTCCTCCTCATCCCGGGGGTGCACCTCGTCCCGGTGGTGCTCCTGGTCCTGCGGGTGTTCCTCCTCCCGGGCTCTCTCCCCGTCCTCCTCATCATGGGGGTGCACTTCCGCGATTTGGTGCCCCTCCCGTTCGCCATGGAGCTTCTTCCCATCACTCACCCCCTACCAATGCTGGTAGTGACCGCAAGAGTGACGACAGCGACGATCCTCAACCACCTATACGCCGTCGCTTGTATGGTGGCCCTGGGAGCACTAGCCAGACTCCTAGTAGTGGTACTATGGGAGGTGCTGCGGGAGTTGTTAGACAAGGAAATTTGGTTGGGGGTGTGGGTTCTGATATGGAAGATAGAAGTGGTAGTGAGGAGAGTGGTGGGGGAGGTCCCCAGGGAGACCATGATACCGGGCATGTGGGTACTGGGGGGGGTGGTGGCAGTATTAGTAGGGTGGTGGCCGGGGCCCTCAGCGGCACCCGTGCATACCTCGCTGGAAGAGGGCTGTCGGGGGCAGGGGTTAGTAGTCGTACCCCGCGGCCGCCAGTTCGGCCAACTTGTAGTAGGGGTTGGAGTGGCGCACGGGGCCCCTCTGCGGGCCCTGGTAGGACTGGTTCGAGCTGTGGTGGTGCAAGGGCCAAAGCTGGCGCTGGTGGACGTGCTACCACCTAAGCACATTCGGGGATTGTCTTTTTCTTTCTCTTAATTCACCTCTTTTTTCAACTATTATGACTTTCTTTCTTCTCATTTTCTATTACTCCACAGGGTGGTCCCCATGTGGGGGGGGGGACCGGACAGTGTTTGCTCACTTGTACACAAATCATACCACTAACTCAAACCTTCGAGTCACATCTAACTTAGCATAATAATTTTTTATAGAACTCTTATTGTTATAAATACACTCTTTCTTTAACCTCACCATTTCGCTACGTGAACTCTGTTGTCTTTTTTCCCTATAATACGTTTCATATGTATATTTCTAGTGATAATATCGTATATTTCTCTACTCAGTATGCGTTCCCAGCTTCACCTGTACACGGCGGACATTACTACATCTAAGACATAACTTCCTATATTTCATTAATATTTCATGATAACAATTAAGAGGTTTTCTTATGTGTTTCCTTATCTGGTGTTCGGGATATCACGGTTGTTTATGCATTACTTTATGCATCTTTCTTAGTCATATCATGCATGATTATTCCTAATTATTCCCTCACACCCCTACGGATTTACGCATACTTTATTGAGATTTTCTTGGCAGGTTTACAGGGTCAAACAGGGTTCGCACTTATGTTTCTCACTATGTTTTCCTTTATGTTTCTTTATTATATGGAGAGCGCGCTTCCGGTATAAATACTGAGGTTACCACCCATCTCGCTTAGAAGGATAAGAACCAGAATACCTACCAATCTGCTCTCCTACCACACAATTCCTCCTCACTTAGCCTGCAACGCAACCCCCTCGCACTTGCGTAGTATTCTCCACATAGTAGTGTAGATTGTGCACCATAGCCATATTTTGAACAAACTCTGAACACAGTAACTCCATAGCATGACTGTGGTTATGAATTGAGCATATGGCCATGGCCTATAGCTTGGGCGTATGATTTGATTGTATGGTTTGGGTGTATGCCTTGGGTGTATGGTTGGGGTGTATGGCTTGTGCGTATGATTTGAGCGTATGATTTGGGCGGATTGTTTGGGCGTAAGGCTTGGGTGTATGATTTGAGCTTATGGCCAGAGCGTATGATTTGGGCATAACCCACCGGCATATGAATATGGCTCATGAATAGGGCATATGATTTGAACCTGTGAATAGAGTGTATGAATTGGGCATATGAATTAGGCGTATGGCCTACTGATACAATATACGTTACTAGACTAGGCAACTCGCACGTCAAATCGGTGTCCTGAATTATTCTTGTTCATTTGGTATGAATCATTCCATGAAAATAAATCCCCTATATACTTTGAGGAATGTGGTTTTTAATAGATGCTCAGACAATTACTCAATCATGTATCAAAAGAGCAATGTTGGAGAGGGGAATATAACCAAAACCGTGGCACCGGGTGGGGAAAGTTCATTGATGGGGGGGGCTGTCCAGGGCATTGAACATGGCGGAGGCCTGGACAGGGGCAGGGGGAGGGGGTGCAAAAAGCAAGGACCTGCCCTGGGCCATTGACCGGGGCGGGGCGGGGAATTGGTGTGCGGGCTCGCCCATTCCGGCCCCTAGGAGGACCCCTAACGAACCCTAGCTCGGAGAGGAACCTGGTGATGCCTATCCTCTGCAAACATCGCTGTATGGCTGATACAGGGGGAGGTAATAACTAACTAAAATACAGAACGACTCTAGATGTGTAACGATAGCTGTCCGAATGGAAGAAAAGAGCATCTGGTTCACAAGCTGTGGGTTGGGCACCATTGGCAGACATAATGAGCATTGTAGGAATGTCAAGTAATCTTGGATGAGTTTAATCAGGTACCACCCTTCCACAGCAATGTGAACTTATACAGGACCATAAGTACTGTCAAGAAAGCGATGTTCTCAAACATTGCAGCAAGCCCAGGCCAGATTCTTAGTGAAACAGGCCCAACCGATTTGCCAGCATGAGGGCCAGTGCAAGGTGCTTGTGGGTTTTGAACCAGTGGATTATCTCCACCAGTGATCACCACACCCTACGACATCAAGTCTGTATTTACGTCCCAAGATCCGAGTTTATATTCCGTCGGCTCCATGTACAAATGAGGAGCCAGGCACTAACCTGTGCCGTTAAAATCTCTCCAAAGCGTCTTACAATGGGCAACCACGGCCATGTTCGATCCTATGGTGTCTAGGTCACTTGCTAGATTCTTCTGTCGATTGTAGGAGATGAGGAACATTCCACCCCAACAAACAACCAGTGTTGCCAACGGGCGAGGCTTGCCAGGCTTCAGTAAAGCTGGGCCCAGCCTGTGCAAATTCTCTCGGCTCTGGCCTAGCCTGAGCCTCCAGTCCTTGTTAAGCCTGAGCCTTGCCTGGCCGGGCCCAGCACTAGGCTATATAGGCTATTTCCCGGCTGCCTGATAGGCCGACCTGGCCTAAATAGCCTAGGCTGGCCTATACGGCTTTGGCTGACCCACTCATTGTGTGCGGCCACTCTGTGTCAACAGCAAAATTCATGGTAAAAGTTTTCCAATTAAAGACTTTGATTAAAAATAAAGTCACTGTTTCGCCTATTAGCAACAAAAACACAAAAGAATACTAGAGGTGGTGAATTAATTAGTCGGATTAATTCTAGAAACAGGGTTGCTGTTGGTGGATCAACTGTGTGCAGTAGGGGGGTGACTATTTCCAAGGCATGAGTAAGCGAGGTTGACTGTACATAGTTTACAAAATGGAGGGCAACGATCGTATGATATGGTTGTACTCGTGACCCTGGAGGTAAATTTATAAGGCTTTTTATTGTGTTGGTTGAGTATCACTCATTTTATGATTAATTAAGAAGTATCATAATAGCCAAAGATAAAGGTGGAAAAAATATCACCGGCGATAAAACTCCCAAGAGGGGGAGTGGGGGTGTTGTGCGGTAGAATACCCTCAATGCAATCTATTCTCAACACTAATCTCTAGGCCTATAGCGCCTATCAGGCATGATAGGCTTTCGTAGGCCGATCGAATTCAGTCTATATAGGCCTATGCTCTCTTCCGGAGCGGCCTGCCTTAGCCCAGCCTCCCGTCTGGTCCATTGGGAACACTGCAAACAGTAACCAACCCCCGAAACCTGGCTAGAATGTGAGCAATTGAAGAGACAATAACACTACCCATACTTGTAACAACCCTTTTTCCAACAACCTCCTTTCCACCACAATTATCTACAAGCAGTATTTCTAAAGCGTTATTAAAAAGCACCCTGTGCATTCTGTCCAACCCAGTACTGAATGTTAAAAGATTTCAAAAGTGGCCGAACATCTTTCCTGGCGACAATATAATATGGTAGGTGATCTGTCGCGTCCGGATACCAATACCCCAATCCACAAATATCGGCATAGAGTCTGGAGCTTGAGATATGAAATAGTTTGAATTTACTCCCACCGAAGTGGCAGCGTCGCCTAAACTTTCCTCAAATGTTATGATATCGATAATTTCGTCTACCTGTGTGAAATTTGTTCGCTCCCCAAAAGGTTCTGTTTTTAGAATGAAGCTACCTGTTCCGTTCACCGCAACCCCATGTCTTTGGTACTGGTAACATGGTTTGTAGTAGAGGGTGTTTAGGTCGAGCTTACAGGCATTGGGTGATTTGGCATAGACAGAAAGGAAAAAGTTCAGGTCCTTGCACTCGGTTTTCGTCAGATCGTAACAAGAGTCACCCTTGTCGTCAGTGATAGCGATCGGCTGATGGCAGCTCGCTCACGGCCCAATGATCACTGGGCTAGCGTAGGTAACGGCTTGAAGTCCAGGAGAAAAGCACCTAACTGGTGGCTGTGGAATGTATCATGTTTGATGTACAATACAGGACTCTTTCTACGGGTAGCTTCGACTAGGTACAGAAAGAAAGTAGACAAACGCACGAATCAGGAGGGACGAGAGTTCGTTATGGGGCAGAGAGGGCCCTGAAAAACGCAGCCCCCAGGCCCTTTTCCCCGCCCTGCCCCACTCAACGGCCTGGGGCGGGGTGTCTTTTTCGGCATCCCCTGCCCCTATCCCCGCTCAGGCCCCCACCCCACCCATACCCCCGACAGGCCCCCGTTAAAAATAGGTGGTAACAAACGGGGCCCCGTCCAGGAACTGAATGCGGGTGGGCCCCGAACAGGAGCACAGCGGGTATTACGTGAAAGATACCCCTCCCGCCCCATGTCAGGGTGGGGTCTGGCAACTGAGAGCCCGCCCCGCCCCGCCTCGTAACCAACTCTAGGAGGGACCCACAACAGGAAAAACCCACACGTGGCAGTCATGAGCCTAAACCTGTCATAAACCAAACTAACTATCATACACTAACAACCATAGGATTCCAGCTATCCCTCTACTGAATTTCATCTATTATAGTATGGTTCCGGAAGACTAGAGGTAGACTGAGTTTTCACATAAAATCCGTGACAATTTTGGGGGTAACGGCAACCGTAATGCTTGGGATTTGTCTTGGCACTATAGGTTAAAGATGCCAAATCATTATTCTAGCCTGTTAAATATAGAGTTTTTGAAATATGAATTAAGATGAA
>Ga0307513_10012195_pt1 | contig 10625 bp, 5 predicted proteins | sample 15_EM_MG_FD_202174 | JGI IMG/M metagenome (GOLD analysis project Ga0307513, IMG submission 202174) | Populus trichocarpa ectomycorrhiza microbial communities from riparian zone in the Pacific Northwest, United States - 15_EM | ecosystem: Host-associated > Plants > Roots > Unclassified | place...
AGCGTCTACCTGGGAAGGGATGCAGATCAGGAACCAGCTGCCGTTCGCCGTCGTGGCGTGCACGTACGACGTCGGCGACTTCCTGTTCTGGCTCCCGTGGCAGGTTCACAATCTAGAACCAGGCGTGACGCGCAGCATCGCGGCGCATGATCATGGCCGCTGCCGGCTCAAGATCGAGATCGTCGACGGCCCGCGGCTGTGGGTGCTCGCGATGCCCGGCGACGCGATCCACGCCGAGGGCGACGTGGTCCAGATCGGCGCCGAGCTCGCGCTGGATCCCGAGGTCTCAGCGACGGTGGCGGCGCATCCCGACGACGCGCGCGACGCGTTCCTGCGTCGCCATCGCGACCTGGTCGTGCTCGCCGACGACTGGATCCCCAACGCGCGGCGATCGCGCGGCTTCGCGGCGGTCCGCATCGTGCAAATCGACGACGCGTGACGCCGCGCGCCGCTGTCCGGCCCCCGTACACGTCCTACGCGGTCGCCGGACGATTCTTCCGGAAGAAATAGTTTGAGCAGCGTCAATCCGATCATGGTGCTTGGCCCAATGGAACAGAATGCGTGGCCGGTCTCGGTGTTCACGATCGGCACCGGCACGGTGGTCGCCGCGGATCCCGAGATGCTGCGGCTTTATGGACAGATCGAGCGGCTGGCGCAGACCCAGGTGCCGATCCTGATCGGCGGCGAGACCGGCGTCGGCAAGGAGCATGCCGCGCTGGCCGTGCACGCGTGGTCGACACGGGCCACCGGCCCGTTCGTCACGCTGCACTGCGCCGCGCTGCAGGACGCGCTGCTCGAAGGGGAGCTGTTCGGCTACGAGCGCGGCGCGTTCCTCGGCGCGGTGACGGGCAAGCCCGGGCTGCTCGAGCGCGCCGACGGCGGCACGCTGTTCCTCGACGAGGTCGGCGCGCTGTCGCCGACCGCGCAGCTCCGCCTGCTGCGCGTCCTCGAGGACCAGCGGGTGAGCCGGCTCGGCGGCCAGCAGGAGCGCACGCTCGACGTCCGGATCGTCGCGGCGACCAGCCGCGACCTCGCGGTCGAGGTGGCGGCCGGCCGGTTCCGCGGCGACCTGTACTTCCGGCTCAACGGCGCCAGCGTCGTGCTCCCGCCGCTGCGCGCCCGCCGCATCGAGATCGCGACGCTCGCCCAGCACTTCCTGGCGGCGGCGTGCGCCAATGTTCAGCGCGACGTGGTCGCGATCAGCCCGGCGGCGCAGCAGCGGCTCGACGTCCACGGCTGGCCCGGCAACGTCCGCGAGCTCAAGCACGCGATGGCGTACGCCGCGGCGCTGGTCGACGGCGACCGCGTCGAGCCCTGGCACCTGCCCGAGGCGGTGGTCGAGCCGCGCTCCGAGCGCGCCGCGCTGAGCGCGCTGCCGCCGGCCGAGGCCCCGATTGATGACGCCGTCCGCCCGCCGGACAGCTTTCGCCCGGTGGCCGAGGAGCTGCGCGCGCTCGAGCGCCGCCGCATGATCGAGGCGCTGCGCGCGACCGGGGGCGTGCAGCGCCGCGCGGCCCGGCTGATCGGCATGCCGGTGCGCACGTTCACGTGCAAGCTCACGCAGTACGATCTGCGCGATCGCAGCCGCGACGCCGCGCCCGAGGCGGCGGCCGACGACGGCGACGACGATCAGCCGTCGACCAGCAGGTCGATCAGCGCGCTGACCTCGGTGACCGGCGGCGAGCAGCTCGGCCCGCTGCACACGAAGCCGCGCGCGGCGTCGCCCAACGGCGTCTTGCCGTCGAGGATCGACGGCGCCGCCCACGGCCCGGCGATCCACAAGGTCGGCACGTAGCTGCGGCGGGCGGCGGCGAGCAGCGGCTCGCGCCCGGTCCCCTCGGTGACGACCAGCACCTTGGCGTGCAGGTACAGATCGAGCGCGATCAACAGCCCGGCGTTGGCCCATGCGTTGACCTCGGTGGCGCCGGTCAGGCGCTGGACGAGGTAGCGCTCGGCCAGCGCGAGCGCCGCGGCGTCGCCGGCGACGAGGCCGAGCCGGATCAGCGCCTGGGTCGCGATCGACGCGCCGGCCGGGATGGCGCCGTCGTGGTTGGACTCGGGGCGGTGGACCAGCAGCGGGTCGCCGGCGGGCGCGAGGTAGAACACCACGACGCCGTCCTCCTCGGCGACGAACTTGTCGCGCACCGCGCCGAGCAGGCCGGCGCCGAGGTCCCACCACGCGCGATCGCCGGTGGCCTCGGCGAGGTCGAGCAGGCCGGCGGCGACGAACGCGTAGTCGTCGAGCGTGCCGTCGAGCTTGGTCGCCCCGGCGTGGTAGACGCGCGCGAGCTGGTAGCCGCCCCCGGATGGGGGCGCGGTTCGATCAATCAGCGTGCCGCGCACGAAGCCGGCGACGCGCAGCGCGAGCGCGAGCGCGGGCTCGTGGCCGGTCGCGCGCCAGGCGGCGACCAGGCCGCTGATCGCCAGGCCGTTCCAGCCGGCGAGCACCTTGTCGTCGGTGCCGGGCCGGACGCGCTCGGCGCGCCGCGCGAACAGCGTGCGGCGCAGCTCGGCGAGCTGCTCCTCCTCGGCGGGCGAGGTCCGCGGCGTCCCGCGCGCCAGCACGCTCGCGCCGTGCTCGAAGGTGCCGGCCTCGGTGACGCCGTAGGCGTGCGCGAACACCAGCGCGTTCATCCGGCCGAGCGCGGCGCGCAGCTCGTCGGGCGTCCACGCGTAGAACTTGCCCTCGACGCCTTCGCTGTCGGCGTCGAGCGACGACCACAGGCCACCCGCCGGATCCGACAGCTCGCGCTCGAGAAAGCCGACCGTCTCGATGATCACCTCGGTCGCGCGCACGGCGAACGGGCCGTTCATCGCGGCGACCGCGGCGTAGATCGCGAGCAGCTGGGCCTGATCGTACAGCATCTTCTCGAAGTGCGGGACCAGCCAGCGCGCGTCGACCGAGTAGCGCGCGAAGCCACCGCCGAGGTGGTCGTAGATCCCGCCCTCGGCCATGCCGCGCGCCCACTGATCGAACGCCGCGCGCGCCGGCTCGCCGTGCGGGAACCGGCCCGCCCGCGCCAGCAGATCGTGGGTCGAGCTCGACGGAAACTTCGGCGCGCCGCCCATGCCGCCGTGCTTGGGATCGCAGCGCTCGGCGAGCTGGCGCCCGGCCGCGATGAGGAGCGACGCCGACAGCCCGCGCGGATCCGCGGCGAGCGCGCCGCGGCGATAGTGCGCGTCGACCCGCGACAGGCCGTCGAGCAGGGCGAGCGCGTTGTCCTCGGCGTCGGCGCGGCGCTCGTGGTAGCCGTTGGACACCGCGTCGAGCAGCTCGCGAAACCCGGGCCGGCCAAACCGCGGCTCGACCGGGAAGTAGGTGCCGAGGTAGTACGGACGACCGTCGGGCAGGCAGAACGCCGACAGCGGCCAGCCGCCGCCCTCGCCCTGCACCTGGATCGCGTTCATGAAGATCGCGTCGACGTCGGGGCGCTCCTCGCGATCGACCTTGATGTTGATGAAGCGCTCGTTCATCAGCTGCGCGGTCTGCGCGTCCTCGAAGCTCTCGTGCGCCATGACGTGGCACCAGTGGCACGCGGCATAGCCGATCGACACGAACACCGGCTTGTCGAGCCGGCGGGCCTCGGCGAACGCCTCGGCGCCCCACGGCCACCAGTCCACCGGGTTGTCGGCGTGTTGCCGCAGATACGGCGAGCTCTCGGCGGCGAGGCGGTTCGGCATGCCCGCGATATAGCACCGGGCGCGCGCCGAGACGCAGCCGGGCCTGGTGAATGGCGCGGGTCAGATGCGGACGCGCGGCACGAGCTCGGCGACGTCGCCGGCGGCGATCGCGCTCTTGCGGGCGTCGAGCGTGGCCAGCTTGGGCAGGCCGGCGAGCACGGCGCGCGCCCCCGCCGCGCCGACGCCGGCGGCGTGGAGCTCGAGGTGGCGCAGGGCCGGGAGCGCGGGCGCGCGGGCGGCGATCGTCGCGGCGACAGCGTCGTCGAGGCGGTTGTTCGACAGGCACAGCTTGTCGAGCGCGGCGAGCGGCGGCCCGTCGAGCAGCGCGGTGACGCCAGCCGGCGAGATCTTGCACGACGACACGTAGAGCGTCTCGAGCCGATCGATGTGGCGCCAGCTGCGCAGGTTCGCCAGGCCGCGATCGCCGATCGCGTTGGCGGTCAGCACCAGGCGATCGAGCAGCGGCATGCCGTCGCCCAGGCCCGCCAGGGCCTCGGGGCCGAGGCCGCACGCCGTGACGTTGAGCGAGCGCAGCTGGGGCGCGGCCTGCCACAGCTGCGCGAAGGCGTCATCGCCGAGCGGGCCGCGCACGATCAGGTGGCGCACGCGGGCCAGCCACGGCGCGCTCGCGAGCTTGTCGCCGTCGCCCGCGTCGATCTCGACCTCGACCTCGACGACCGGCTCGCTGGCGAACAGCGCGGCCTGGGCGCGCAGCTGGCGAAACGTCGCGCGCACCGAGCGGATGAAGCCGCCGCGCGTGCGGTAGCTGCCGACCTTGTAGGGGAACCAGGCCTTGCGGTGCGCCTCGAGCAGCTCGGCGTGGCGGTGCTCGAGCAGGTCGCGGCGGCGGATCGCGAGCGGCCCGGCCAGCGCGAGCTCGAGCTGGATCAGCTCGCCGCGCGGATCGCCGGCATGGAGCAGCTCGTCGGCGAGCACCTGCTTGGGCGAGCTGGCGTCCGGATCGGCCAGCACGCCGCGCAGCAGCTGGGCGCGCCGCGCGATCGCCGGATCGACCGGCCCGGCGGTGCCCGCGGCGGCCTCGAGCAGCCCGACGTCGCTGGCGGTCAGCACGCGCGGCGTCTGCAGCGACATGCCGAGCGCGCCCGGCTTCGAGGTGATGCCGGCGCCGGACTCGAACTGGAGCTGCGCGCGCAGGTGGGTGACGTCGGTCATCGCCACGCCGCTGGGCGCCGCGATCCACTGCGCGCCGTCGAACACCGGCTGGTCGAGCACCGCGACCAGCCAGAGCGCCTCGTCCGGCGGCCGGACGGTCACGATGAACAGCTTGCCGCCGCCGGCGAGCGGCGCGAGGTTCTTGTTCGCGCTGACGTAGCGATCCATCGCGAGCTGCGCGCCGAGCGCCGGCCGCTTGCCCGCCGTCTTCTCGAAGATCGCCTTGCTGACGATCGCCATCACGTCAGCCATGGCCGCCTCCCAGGAGTCGATCCACCTCGTCGACCCAGCGCTGCCCGAGCGCCGGCTCGACCATCCGTACGTACGCCGCATAGCCTGCCAGGTACGCCGGGAAGTCGTCGTGGCCCTGCGCCTGCGACGCCACGCCGTGGCGCCGGCAGTTGTGCAGGATCGCGCGGAACCGCTTGCGATCGGCGCGCGGCACGTGGATGCCGGCGTTGACCACGATGCCCGTCACGCGCTGCTGGTGCTTGCCGCGCAGCACGCGGCGCTTGTCGGGCCGCTCGAGGAAGCCTTCGCGCCAGCAGATGCCGTCGACCCACCACAGGAAGCGGCCGAGCGGGATCTCGGGCGGCGCGGCGAACGAGAACGTCAGGTCGTCGGCGTAGCGCGTGTACGTCGCGCCGACCTTGGTCGCCAGCCGCGCCAGCCGCTGATCGAGCCGGCGGCACGCGAGGTTGGCGAGCGCCGGCGAGGTCGGCGCGCCTTGCGGCAAGCGACCCGGCCACACCACGGTGCCGGCCGGCAGCCGGGGGCGATAGGTCGTCAGCCCGGCCAGCGTCGCCGCGACGCGCTCGTTGTAGCCGAGCAGCCGGAACAGGCCGGCGACGCGGCGGTAGTGCAGCGTCGGGAAGAAGTCCTTGAGGTCCATCTTGACGACGAGCGCGGCGCGCTGGTGCGGCGCGGCGTTGCTCACCGTCGAGCGCCCGACGACGAAGCCGTGACAGGCGTCGTGCACCGGGACGCGGCCGAGGATCTGGTCGAGGATCTGGCGCTGCACCTTGCGCAGCGGCGCGCGCGGCGCGGCGATCCGGCGCGTGCCGCCCTTGGCCTTGGCGATCTCGAACTCGACGTAGCCCGAGCCCGGCCCGACGCCCGGTCGCATCAGCCGCGCGAGCGCCACCGTGTCGACGCCGACCAGCCGCGCGACATCGGCCGGGCTCGCCAGCGCCGGCAGGCCATGCGCCGCCAGCGCGCTCGGCCGGGTCGGCGCGCGCGGCGCCGGCCGGACGCGCGGCTCGCTCGGAAAGATGCCGAACGCCCAGCTCGCCTGCTCCGGCGTGCGCGCGCGGATCTCGCTCGGCGCGACGGTCTGCAGCCCGAGCTTGGCGATCGTCCGGCGCGCCAGGCTGCGCACTCCCGGATCCGGATCCTGATAGACGCGGCGCAGCACCCGCGCCGCGTCGCTGCGCGCGAACACCTGGCGCGCCGTCGCGATCGCCGCCCGGCGCTCCCGCGGGTCGAGGCTGTCGAGCTGCGTCGCCACCTCGCCGGCGAGCTGCCGCGCGAGGTAGTGGCGACCGATCTGCAGCTCCGCGGGCGCCTTCGGGTCGGCAAACAACGCCGCGATACGCGCGAGCCTGTCGGGTGCGTCGCTCGCACCCAGCTGCTTCAGCTCGACGAGTACCTCTACGAGTGTCTGCACATGGCCTCGCGACGCGGGCGCTAGAAGATTGCCTGGGACGTGGAACTACTTGCTCGGCTCGGACGGCCTCGGGGGCGCACCCGCAGGGTGTAGGAGTGGCAAACGCTTCGCCCTCGGGGCTGTCCATTCTTCATGCATCGTCGGGATCAGCCGTGGCGTAGCACCACGGACAGAAAGCTAGCTCGTCACATCCCAGGCTGAGCCATCGTACTCGCTTCGTCGTCCGATAGGAACGACATGGCCGCCTCGTCATCGCCCTCGGCGCCCGCGAAGCAGGCGCACACCGCGGGAGCGGTGGCTGTGTTCCGCGGCACAGGGACGTCGGTCGCGAAGTCGGCGGCGTTGTTGTTGGCGTCGGTGCAGCCGTTCGTCTTGCGCTGCGCGCCGATCTTGTTGCCGAGCGCCGAGGTCGCGCCCGCGCCCTCGAAGCACGTCCCCGCGCTGGTGCTCGTCCCGTAGCCGACAAAGTCGTTGGTCAGCCCGAGCGGACAGGTGCCTGTCAGCGGGGTCGTGAACGCGGTCAGCGCGACCTTGCCCTGACTGCCGGACATGGAGATCGGGCTCGCGGGCACGAAGTCAGGCGTCGGCAGCGCCGGCGCCGTATTGGTCCCGGTGCCCTCCTTGATCAGGAAGTAGCCGCCCGCAGCCAGCGTCGCCGTCGGTAGCGCCGAGACCTGCCAGCCGTTTCCGGTCACGCTCGCGTACTGCACGGCAAAGCCCGTCAGGTCGATCGCCGTCGCCCCGCCATTGTGGAGCTCGATGAAGTCCGAGTCGAAGGAAGAACCGTTGGGGCCGCCGTTGCCGCCGGCACCGAAGACCTGGCTGATCACGAGGCCGGTCGCACAGGCACCACCTGCCGAGGTCGTGAAGCCCGTCGCCTGCGCGAACGCCTCGCCGGCGCCGCCCGCGGTGTTCGTCACGGCGTTGGTGACGCGGATCTTGAAGGTCGCCGACGCGGCGAGCGCGGCCGTCGGCTGCGCGGTGGCGATCTTGCCGGTCGTGTCCAGCGTCGGCGCGCCGAGCCCGAGGCAGCTGGCGAAGTTGTCGCCCGAGAGCTGCAGGTTGCCAGTGCACGCGCCGGCCGCGGCTTGCACCGTGACCGACGCAAGATCGATCGCCTGATCGAACGTGATGACGATCGGCGTCGACGTGCGGATGCCGAACGCGGTGTCGCGCGGCAAGGTCGCGGTGACGCTCGGCCCATGCACGGTGATCGTCATCGTGCCGGTGAGCCCGCCCGACGTCGCCGTGATGTCGGCGCTGCCGACCGCGGCGCCGGTGACCAGGCCCTTGTTGTCGACCGTCGCGATCGCCGTATCGCTCGACGCCCACACCGCCGTCGCGCTGACGTCGACAGAGGTCGCGTCGCTGAACACCTCGAGGGCGGCGAGCTGCTTCTTGCCGCCCGGGATCACGTCGGCGGTCTCCGGCGTGACCGCGACCGCGTCGAGCGCGACAGGCGTGACGGTGAGATCCGTCGTGCCGGACTTCGAACCGAACACGGCCGTGATCGTCGTCGTGCCGACCGCGAGGGTCGTCGCGTTACCCTTGTCGCCCGCGTTGGAGATCGTCGCGATCGTCTCGTTGGTCGAGCCCCACAGCACCTGGGTCGTCAGATCCACCTTGCTGTCGTCGGTGAACTTCCCTTCGGCCTTGAACTGAACGTGATGGCCGAGCGCGGTCGACGAGTTGGCCGGCGTCACCTCGATCGTGTCCAGGGTCGCGTCGGTGACGATGAACGTCGTGTTTCCGGTGATGCCGTCGAGCGTCGCGGTGATCGTCGCCGTGCCCTTCGCCACCGCGGTCACCTCGCCCTTGTTCGGCCCCGTCAGAGCGACCGTCGCGATCGTCTCATCCGACGAGCTCCACGTGACGTCCGCCGTGATGGTGCGCGTGGAGGTGTCGCTGAACGTACCCTCCGCCTTCAGCGGGCGCCGGATCCCGATGGGGTTGCTGGTGTCCGGCGGCGTCACCTCGATCGCGGCCAGCGTCGCCGCCGTCACGGTCAACGTCGTCATCCCGACGACGGTGCCCTTGGTCGCCGTGATCGTCGCGGCGCCCACGCTGACGCCGGACGCCAGGCCCTGGCTCCCCGCCGCGTTCGAGATCGTGGCGGTCGCTGCCGACGACGCCCACGTCACCTGCGCCGTGAGGTCCTGCGTCGTCGCGTCGGAGAAGTGACCGGTCGCGGTGTACTGCTGGGTGTGGCCCGCGGCGAGCTCGGCGTCGGCCGGGGCCACGGTGATCGTCGCCAGCACGGCCTCCGTCACGGTGAGCTGCGCGGAGCCCGACACGGTGCCGACCGTCGCGGTGATCGTCGTGGCGCCCACGCCGACGCTGTGCGCGATCCCGGTGGCATCGATCGTGGCGTGATCGACCGCGCTCGAGCTCCAGGTCGCCTCGGCGGTGAGGTCCTTGGTCGACGCGTCGCTGTACACGCCGGTCGCGGTCATCTGCTGCGTCGTGCCGAGCGCGATCATCCCGTTCGTCGGCGTGACCTCGATCGACGACAGCGTGGCCACCGGGGCCGCGGTCACCGTCACGTTGAACGTCGCCGTCACGTCCTGGCCCGAGACGCTGAGCACGGTCTTGCCCTCGGCAAGGCCCTTGACGGTGGCGTGGCCGCCACTGCCGGTGGTGACGCTCGCGATCGTCGTGCCGGCGATCGTGAAGGTCGCGTCGCTCGCGGCCGTGGACACACCGTCGCTGTCGAGATAGCTCGCGGTGACCTCGACGCTCTCCCCAGCTTTCACCGTGATCGCCGACGGTGTGAGCGTGATGCTCGGCGGCGCCTTCGACGGGTTGTCACCGCAGGCGACGACTCCGACCAACAAGAACCACACCAGTGATGTCAGGAGAACCCGCGGTGAATGCATTGCTGCATGTGTCTCAGAACGCGCGGCGCGGATCCAGCCCCATTGTCGAGTTGCTGTGACTACGCTTGTCGCCTGCGCAACTCCCGTGCAGTGCACTACATCAGAAACGCCGGCGCCCGCCGAGTCGGGACCGCGTGCCGCGCGACGCGGCGGGGCGCGGCAGCGCGGTGACAACCGCTTCGTCGGCCGGTGGCAGCTCGGCGGCGAGCAGCTCGCGCGCCGCGGCGGCGGCGTCACGCGTCGGCTGGCGCATCAGCGTGTTGAAGCGCTGGTTCTCGGCGCGCACACCGACGCCGTGCGCGCGCAGCGTCGCGAGCTCGGCGTCGTCGAGGCTGGGGCGGCGCAGCGCGGCGAGGTTCTCGATCAGCTCGCGGCGGCGGCGCGGCGCCGAGATGCAGCCGACCACACCGGGCTGCGCCAGCGAGTAGCGATAACAGTCGGCCGGCGATGGTGCGCCGGGGCCCGACAGCATGCGGCCGTAACACAGCGCGCTGAACGTGAGGATCGCCGTGTCGGTGTGGCGCGCCGCCGGCAGGAGCTCCGACTCGATGCCCGGGTGCGCCGCGCTGTGCCGGATCATGACGACGTCCCACGGGGCGGCGGCGATCGCGTCGCGCGCGAGCTCGCGGTGGTGGGTCGAGAAGCCGACCGCGCGCAGCTTGCCCGCGCGCTTGAGCCGGTCGAGCACCGCGAACGCGGCGGGGTCGATGCGCGCCGGCGAGCGCGACCAGAACAGCAGGAAGATGTCGAGTACGTCACGGCCGAGCCGGCGCCGCGCGCGATCGACGTCGGCTTCGATCGCCGCCGCGTCGGCGTGGTACGTCCCGGTCACGACGCGCGCGGTGCGCTGGGCGCGCAGGTGCTCGGTGAGGCCGTCGTAGCTCGGCTCCCAGAAATAGGTATCGACGCCGGCGGCCGCCGCGAGCGCGAGCGCCTCGGGCGACAGGTCGAACGCACCCGAGATCACGAGCGGCGCGATCGCGAAGCCGGCGCGCGGCACGGGGCGCTGCGCGACCGGCGCGGCCGGCGTGATCATTGGCGGCGCGGCCACGCTGCCGGCCGCGACCGCGACGCCGGCGAGCTCGACGCCCGCCACGGCCGCGAGCACGACGCGCGACGCCGGGTCGGCCTCGTCGGCGAGCGCCGCGCGGGCGCGATCGACCGCCGCGTCGTCGAGGGCGCGCAGCAGCCACGCGTGCGCCAGCGCGCGACCCGGCGGACGCGCGTCA
>Ga0307513_10012196_pt1 | contig 10624 bp, 13 predicted proteins | sample 15_EM_MG_FD_202174 | JGI IMG/M metagenome (GOLD analysis project Ga0307513, IMG submission 202174) | Populus trichocarpa ectomycorrhiza microbial communities from riparian zone in the Pacific Northwest, United States - 15_EM | ecosystem: Host-associated > Plants > Roots > Unclassified | place...
ATAAATAGGGATTTTGCATCTTGCTGGGTTACAAGAAAGTGGAAAGGAACTGCAGTGACGCTCGGTCCACCTCGCCCTTTTATTCTCGAGAAGCGGTATGGTAGCTGGAGACAGCGAGGGCTACAAATGTTCAACCAGTAAACGAATCGATCCAATCATGGACTCCGCAAGGACTACTGACCATGATTGATATGATTTCAAAGAATGGCAGGGCTGGAACCTCGTCGCGTTGCAGCTATTTTCCAGCGAGGTTCTTGCATCCGGAATACTCGATTTTCGATCCTGGCGCTGGGAGTACAGTATTGTGTACGTCTGATCGAGCTTCCTATAAGTCAGAGTACGCGTTTCACTTGGGGGAGAAGTTCACCGGTCAACTATGCTCCATCCTTCGTCATACATACCGCTGCAGGCTGCACATGCAGACGAGGGCATAGCCTTTGTAAGTATACGTTGTATTGATGTATATTTAGCCCTCTGGGTTACCCGGTCCAGGTCCGATTCCACCCGTCCCGGGACGGAGGTCGGGCAGCCGTTGCTGTGAGTGAAGCTTGAGTGACCGTTCGGTCCTTTTGTTCATTGTATCTGTTACTGAAGGGGGATCTGCTCTTCATCTTGTCTCACCCAGGAACGTGCTTTGTGACCTCTCCCCGTGGTGGGAAATTCGCAATAGTGGCCATCGTGGCGCATGCTCATTCCACTCCTCCGCGCACCCAATCCACCAACGATTCCCGGCTTTTCGCGCTTCTCTTGTGCCATCGCGCCTATGCTTAGCGCGTCAGTGACTATGGACGGGTTCCTTCCCCTGTGTGATCAGCCGTATTCCCCTCTTATTGACGCGTCACCGGGAGGCCCGGTTTTAGACTATTTTGAGACATCAGAACGCTACGCAGCATGACGAGTGCCTTTGGATGCTGTTTGGCAGGTTTTTCTCTCTTTCTGGGCGGGGTTTTCCTACCTTACAGGCACTAGGCACCAGGGCCCGTGTCCCGTAACGACGAATTATCCCACGGGCCTCCGCGTTTTCACGCGTCCCGGGTCATCCTGCGACGCTCTACTGGTATCTTTCTCTGAATCATTCTCCCATCTCCCCTCTTCGTGTTCATTCCTGATGCGTTCACATATTCACCCTAACAGGCCCGCGCACAGGCGCGACATCCGGTAAGGTATTTCAACCTTTGTGTTTCAGCTCTTCCCCCATACACTCACAATAGTCAGTTTTTTTTGCTCTTCTGATTGGAAACTACGCCTTGTATGGCTGGGGACACCTGCTTGAAGGTCAGGTGGCGCCTATGCATTTTGACACTGTGGGTGTCTCACCGGCGTCAGTATTCGCACCGACACACAACCGGGAAGGTGTCTTCTAGGGCGGAAGAATTCCGGACATTAGAATCTATATGTGTGGGATATGACCCTCAGGATGTCCGCAATCACCTCGTTCACGAAATGACTTTGGGTGATAAATAAAATGATGATGGCCCCCTGCTTCGTCAGCTTAATGTCCACCAAGTGGTATCAAAGTTTGCAGAAGCGGTGGCCGGGTACAGTGAGCGCCAGCATCTTCCGTTCACTCTATGGCCCGGTGCATCATTTATACGCCTACGATTATGCGACCGCCACTAAGCGAATGGATGAGTGGTTCACCCACGATGATCATAGATATCAGAAAACCGGATGGACGCATCCTAGGGAGAATTCCACTTGAATTTCATGTACGCGCCACATTGCAGTCCCGTTGTGTCCGTGATCTCGCATTTAAGCTTGGGGTTGCTTCCTCCAAAGAACTCCTCGTATACACCGGCTTCAGTACCTGCGTTGCGTTTCCTCATGCTCTCGGTCGCCTCCGAAAGGATCTAATGTTGAATAGACGCACGCTAGTCGGTTTTTTTTTCGGTAGCCGGTGGACCGCGAGGAAACCTATTGTGCCATCGCAGCTGCTACGATGTTCACGAACTCTATCCTTACCGGGTCTCGTGTCATCCTCGTCTGCATATTGCTTCGCTTTTAATTTCCTGGGAATGATGGGCCCATTTACGGAGTGTCAAATTTCAAACATCGAACATCAAGGTCCTCACCTCTCTCGAGCGCTGACACCCATTGAGAGAGCCTGACCGGTGACCGGTGACCCACCACTCATTCAATCCAGGAATAGCAACATTCTTGATCACCATAGGAATATCAACGAACCACGCCACAACAACCTTGAGTAGCCCATACTCGGTTTGAGGGGATCGAACGAACAGTCCAGTGCATAGCTCATTGAAGCCCCCTTTTCCAAGAGTTCGATTTAAGCCTCCTCCTTACGCCTCCATTCGATATCCGGGTCGCGTGGGTGGTGTGGATGATGATGCGTCATGGATGATGATACTTGGTGGGAAATGTATGCAACGGCCTTAACTGGTTGGGTATGTTTTGAACTGGTACTAGAAGCCAAGCCATCGGGGGCGGGGGAAGGTGGCTGCCAAGACGGAGATATCCATGACAGCCATTTCGAGAGGCACGGGCGGAGACGTTCCCATGGAACTGGGTCAAACCTACCAAGGGTGAGAAAGCTTGGAGCGCCCTTGGCAGGGACCGTCTTCTGAGATAATGCAGGCGAGAACGAGTTGAGTGTCACAGATGAGATCGTCGATAGAGAGCAAGACCAGGGGAGTGGTAGTGGGGGGAGCGCAGACGTTAGAGTCGCACCCGAAGCCCAACGCAGACGCAGAAGGAGAGAAGGTAACTGAGAAAAGATGGTTCGCTGGGCTGGGTCAAACTGAGTAGGTTTGGGAGTACCGTCGTCACTCCCTGCTGCGCAGACTCAGAGGAAGGCGAAACAAGGAGGTCGAGAAGAGGTTTCGACTTTGGGAGCTCTACCCGCATCCAAGTTCCACATCGTTTGGATGGTTTCCGTTCACCTCAAGCCGAGTGGGTGAGCGGTGTGGACGGATGCAAACTAGGTGAGATGAACTGTTCTTGCAATCGTTTGCGGCGCAAAGGAGATTGAAGGTGGACCGCCAAAAGGCTCGGGAGCATGAAATGAGGTCTACCGATTCCTCTTACGTTCCAGACAATTGCTCTCATGATATCGTCGATTTAAGGGGCTCAGGGGGTGACTGATGGGGGTGACTTTGGATAAGCAAGGCGAGGCGTAAATGGACGTCGACGAAAGAAAGCCTAAGCCCTGCCCCAGTTGGTGTGGTTCAACGGTGGGAGAGCTATTGTTGGCGCCGGTCGGTGCCGTCGGTCTGGCTCTGCTGGGAAGCCCTCCAACTTGTAAAAATCAACGGCCGCCAGTGAACGTTTGAACAGTTGAATAGGATCCTCAACCATAGTGTACCATCACATACCACCTGTTCCTCCTTTCACACCACGTCCAGATTCGTTATAGCTGATAGGATGATCCTGCGCCATTTCTGGATTTTGTGCAGGTTCAGACATGCGGAAGATGGCTGGCACGTCTCACCTGCATACAAGGCCCGAAACTCACCTCAAGCACCGCCGGGATAAATCCAGCGAGGGAACACTGTTTCTGCTGCCGTCGGGCGCAACGCCGATGATCACCTCCCGTATTTGGTGCAGCTCCATAGGATTGAACAGAGACATGGCACAGGGGTCGTCGTCTATTCGTATGAATTGGTTCGTAGGGTGGAGCTTTCGTTTCGGTGCGCGGTTGACATCATTTATTTTTTCTTTTCGACGCGCCGAGGCACGCTGACCCAATCTACACTTTTGGGGACCATTCAGACCTTCATGTGGCGCAGATATTCAGAAGGCGCATCCTTTGTGCACAATACAAATCCTCCACGAGGCCGCGAAATTCGCTCGGCCGTGTCCCGTGTATCACAATCTACGTCCCCCTCTGCTACAGTTTCCCTTTTATCTCACCACTCACCCGAGCATTGAGACCTGTTGAACGCGACAGAGATTCCAAGAGTGATTGTTTCGGACTGGCAGACCGATCGCATTCTTGATGCGCTGTGACTTGACAACATAGCTCGCGTTCTAATTGCTGGACAATGGAGCATTTTCTATTAGCCAGCAAAGAAGCCGGCCGCGTTGCCGAAGCGGGATTCCCACGCCGTTGCCAGTTCCGCACACGGGATGTTCTTGTCTTTCCGTCAGCTCCATCACACATCCCAGTCGGGCGACGTTCAGCACAATTCTACTCAGAGAAAAGAGGAAACTACGTTCGATATGCTTTCTTGATGCTTTTGACGTCCAGCAACCGCGTAAATCGCATTCTTCAGAGCGTCGGCGGGGTCGTTCTTTTTCCACACCAATTCGGTAAGAACAGCAGGCGTTGCCGTTATTCACCATCTTCTTGCATCCATTCATCCACCCGCCGTCCAAACTCCTGACAATTCACTCGGCGGCAACCCTTGGATCTCCTTGACCCTGAAACAGGAGTACCTGACATGTCCTTTTCTGGTTCACATTCTGCTTCCCGCTACCCGTAATTGGTTCATGATCGCCCCCCACGAGAGGTATAAAAGATGTGTGGCTACATTCTTGTCCCCAGACCCTCCCACCGCGCACAGATGGCTTCTTTCCTCGGTCTCGCCCGCTTTTTCTTCCTCTGTTTCTTCGTTTCCTCTGCTGTTGCTGCTGAGGACAACAAATACAACAGCAAGTGCAAGAAGCCCAAGGTCCGGCGCGAATGGAGGGATTTCTCAACCCATGAACAGGAAGAGTGGATCAATGCGGTCAACGTATGCTCATCTCACGGCCGTCCTGCTTTTCCGAGATGCTGATCAGTGATTTCTAGTGTCTCGCTAAGCTTCCTCACGATCCCAGACTAACGCCCACCATTCCGCCCGAGATTTCGCTGATCCCCCCGGTCGACCAAAAGAGCTCTTTCTATGATGGTATGGAGCGGATTAATCTTGGTCGCTAGTCGATGCGCTTACGCATTCGGTTTAGATCTCGTCTATTTGCATATGGACCTTAACGTCGATGTAGGCTTGGTGTTCTCCGTACCTTCACCACTTCTAATCCAACGAACAGATCCATCTCACGGGACAATTCCTCCCGTGGCACAGATATCTTGTCCAATACTTTGAAGATTCGCTCATCCAAAAGTGCGGCTACAAAGGGACAACCCCTTATTGGGATTGGTCCAAAGGTACTTCCCATGCCCATTAACGAAATCTTGCAGTCATGACTGAGCTCATGGTGATAATCTTCGTCTAGACGCGGCCAACATTTACAAATCCAGCATCTTTGATACCGGGGTTGGCGGTTGGGGCGATCCCGCCAACGACTACCAAATTTCCACTGGCGGGTTCAAAGACGCAGTCAGGGTCTACCCAACCCCTCACCACGTCAGGAGGAACTACACCCTCCTCCCGTTTGCTAACTCTGCCGCTGGTGGCCCATTCGCGGGTGACCCGACCGCTCCTGTTCCTCCACCGACCTTGATGATCAACGTCAGCATGACCAAGCAGAACGTGGACTTTATTGTGAACAACTTTGAGGGAGATTTTATCGGATTCCAGGCGTACTTTGAGTCGCTGAACGTGAGTTCGACCTTACCACCTCTGCTTTTTGATAGTCTTGACTTGTCCCTGTAGGGTACTCACTTCGGCGCCCATCTCGTTCTTGGCGGGTGAGCGCGATCTGGCTTGGGGATCTTCTCCCCTTCCTGTGCTTGCGACTAACGAACTTGCGCAGTGATATGACTGGCTTCTGTCCCAACGGTGCGGTTCCGCCCGCCTGTTGGCCGGGTCCAAAATGGACCCCGAACGATCCCTTGTTCTTCATGCACCATGCGGTTCGTGCTACTTCTGTTCATTTCATCGCATCCACCTCATCTTACCAAATGACTACGTAGATGGTTGACAAGATCTGGTACGACTGGCAGAAGAAAGGTCCCAAGAATCTGTATGCATTTGGAGGAGGCTCCGTGGCTCCGCTCAACAACTTTTCGCTCTTCACCCAATTCCCAACCGGTTATCCACCGTTCCTCAACGTGAGTGTTTCATCCGATCTCGGACGAAGTTGCATAATTCTCATATACTTCGTTTGCCCCTTAGTATGACACCCCGGTCCCCGGTGACGGTTTGTGGAACGACATTACGGTTTGGGACACGATGGACACGACTGGAGATACCCTGTGCTACATCTACGTTTAAGCCACGACGGACATGACACTCTGGACAATTTTTCATTCCCTCTCAGACGGTCTTTTGTCATTCTCGGTTCATTTGGCTTGTAAGGCGGTACGACTCTGAACCTAGCTTTCTGTTCTGAAGGGTCGGGCTGTTCATGGACATTTACTTTATTACTTACACTCGTGTATGAGCGCCTTGAAATCTGCATGAGGTCCTTGAATTGACGATGTGTTGCGCGACTTTTTTATGCTCATCTACAATTGCGACTTGAACGCGGCTGGCGGTCGCGGTACCGACACCGATGACGATCGCTGCGGGACGCGCTTTAAGGTTTCGGCTCGGTATCAGTTTCGTGACTGAGCCAGCCGAGATGATCAGGTAAGTACGTCGCATGTTCAGATGCTGTGACAGACAGACTGCTGGTGGTCTCGGTCAGCCCTCTCCCCTGTTTTGCAAGGGGATTAGTACAGCGGTGGGGTTTGACTGCGAAGGCAGGACAGCATCGCCTCCGAGAGCGCCCCGTAAGATGGGCGCGAAATTTTGATTTTGAATTTCGAGCGAGGCCCCGAGGATCTGTCAAGTTGACCTCAGCTCTTCCGGCTTACTTTCTCCCTTCGGTCAGGAACCTGGAAGGCAATCGCAATTCTCCCGGAACCGCGCTCGGGTGTTTAGGAAATGCTAATACGGACACGGCGTTACTCGCGTGCTCTCCTAGTTTCCTGACGGCTACTTCTCGCCAAACAATTGCTCGAGCTTTCCGCCTCTCGTCACCATGCGGTTCTTGGGGTATGCTTGGTCGTCGCGGCGTGGTTTCCCTCCTCCGTCATTTGTCACGCTTCCACCTTACAGGTCAAGTTTTTCGCTTCCTCAGAGATAGACAACCTCATTTCACTTAGACACAATCTATGAGACCCGTTTTACATGTGTCTTTTATCAACTGTTGACATGAAAGCACGTTTCGGTGCAGCGATTAAGGTAGCCCGTCGTCAACGATCGCCGCGCTAGCCAAACTGATCCAGTCTGTTTTTCAGCATTATGCGTTAACAACTTGGACTACCTTTTTTATGATCATCTTCTAGCGCTGGCGGATGAGGTCGGTCGGATTTGCGCTCCGTGCACCCTTCCATCTTTCCACTAAGATCGTGTTTTGAAGATTAAATATGCCTGGCCCGGGAAAGAGTCGTGGAGTGCGTACAATCTTGAATGGGTTCTAGTCTTTGCCGACCGTTGGGCAGTTTTGGAATTTTATTGCCGTTAGGTCTTGTCTACTCTTTCGAATCGTTCTTTTTTTTCTGACTGGGGCGTGTAGAATAGGTAATTTCCGATGATTCACATGTTTTGGCTACTGGCAGATTGGTGTTTGATCTCATCATACGGATTCTGGGAGGATATTTACTGTTGCCTTCCAAATCGCAGCATCCTACAGCCCGCACTTTCCGTCGGAGGTGGGTCACATTCATCCAGAAACCGCGCCGAAGTTTTCGTTGACAGTGGGGGCACGGTGCCTACTGTGTCCCAGATATACGAATTCCATCGTCCGAGCCCTGGGTGCCGTTGCCGTTCTCACGGGAACATGAGATAGGTGCAGCGAAGCCGTATTCTCCATCCTCACGTTCACCCTTCGCATCCTCGCACAACTGGTATTAACCATGGTGGAATTTATCCGGTTTTTCAGTGACCCTAAGCTGATTTCTGAGAACATTGTCGTAGGAGACGCAGTGACCATGAAAATGTTCCCATTGCAGTTTAGTTTGCAGTCATTAACTTACGCTTGGGATATGTTTAGTAACCTTTGCGGCGACGAAAAAGGTAGGGCCCGGCCCCAGACCCCGAAGAATCATGTCTCATTCAGAACACCGCGTACTTCGTTGCAGTTGCTTCCGTATAGGTTAATCGCTCCCACCACTACGCTTTGACACATACCGTCTGTGTGTATACAGCCGGCAAATAATCCTAGAGATCGCATATGCAGGCACCTTCCTCCTCTACGGTGTACGAAAGCGTTCTAGCCCGTTCAGATGGCATTCATTCCGATTGATCCTAACATTCCAGATTCCCTTGTGTTCTCGTTGATCGTTTTCTTGGCGGAAAATTCGGAGGCGACGAAACTCAAACTTCCGAGCATTCTGAGAACCGTCGCGGGGGATGCGACGCGGTACTTCATGGTTATATTCACCTCCCATTTCGCGTTTTAAATGACCCTGACTCTTGGATGAGTGAGTGCGACCGCTCCCTTCCTTCAGGTTGCAGTCAGTAATATCCGATAGGTGTCTCTCCAAGGAATCGATTCAACTTCTTCCAGCTCCGTAAGTCGCTGCCGATTACTACTGCAACGTCCTCATCATGCCTTTGGGATCACAATTAGCGGCCTTGTTTTGTAAGTCCTTCGCTCGACTTGCACCTCCTTATTTAAATGACCGACAGTTTCAGGTACCTCCCCGTGATGACATTGTGGTTAATGCTTTCGTTAAAGAAAGCCGTAGCCTCGCAATAAGGAGGTTGGGCCCTTGTGGAACCATCTGTGAAAGGTAACGATCTCCAGACAATCAAGATTTTCTATTCCCGGATGGGTGCGAATGGGGAGGAAGATGATGTACCCCTGGACACATACACTGGATCGTCGATGACGGTCCGGAGCCCATCTCCGGTGTACATTTGGCGTGAGGCCCGTTATGATCAGATTGCTAGTAACAGGACTTGGATATCGTTATATTTCAAGGAGCAGATATCACAAATACAACTATTTATGTGTGTTAAACAACCTACAGACACGTCCCAATCAGCAGGTTCCACGCGAGTAAGTCTATCAGCGCGTTGGAAATCCGGCCTCCCGTTAGCCTAAGAACTGATATCATCAAGATCACTTCCATTCTCGATCCAGTCCCTCCAGAGTTGTGGAACGGCGGCTAGCCCATCTTTGGTGGTGATCTTCCAAGGCGGACTAAACCATCTCGTGTTTTGGACAGATCGACCAGCGCCCGGTGTTGGCCGGCGCTCGGTGACGATACGGTATCGATTTGTTTCACTAAGAGTGAGAGAGGGACAATAGATGTCGAGGGTAGGACGAGAGAAGGCGAACGCGGATTCTTGCTGTATGGCCGGGAATGGCTCGGATCAGGTGGTGGTGGATCATTTCAACGTGATCGGACCAAGGTCGACCTGTGAGGAATAGGACGATGATTGTCCCTTTCCTTGATCCCGGTGACCGTGCTGTAGCCACGTTCCGAACGTCGATGTACCTGATCAGACCTGATCGGGATGGCGGTTAGGTCGATTTTAAGGCCAGCTACATGTAAAGGGTCGGGGATGACTTTAACACTGTCAAGTATGATGAGGAACTTGTTAGTGTGGGAGTAGATGAAGCTTGTTTGACTGATGAGCATCAAAGTCTCCGTCGACGACACAAGTTGTGAAGCTTGGGGCTTCTACGGAGCACTCACTTGTGGTGGTATCGTGTTCATCAGGGCATTTGAGACACGCCTTTTCTGAATAGGAGTTGGTTTGACAGACAGTGAGGGGGCTGTCTGTTATTGGCATGTCCTCCGTAAGTTCTATCCTGTAACAGGTGTGTGTGCCGTGATGACCGGGCCAGCGGCCCTTGTGCCTGACGCCTGAGGTAAAGATTGAGTCACGAGGTTTGGGGACCCTTCTATAAGGGTCTATCTGCGAGCCTACCATGAGGAACTGGGTTCGCAAGGTAACTGGGGAGAGAAGGACAGCCCAGGAGATCTTCCCTTTATGAGAGAGAAGTGGTGGCTCCAACAGCATCTTTGAGAGCGTGAGTGGAAATCCACGACGATGTCCCCAGTCCCGTCTCTATATTCGGGATGTGCTTGTACCAAAATTTCTATTTTTTCAGGCACAGGGGAATTCAATACAGTCCTTCCCTATAGAATGCGGGAGATGACGTGCACCCCGGTGTACCGGACGCACCAGTAATTTGGAATGGAGTAAGATGCGAGAGATCATGTTGTCTGGATCACGTCCGACTGGCAGCATAGACAGGACCAGAACCAGACCAGGAGGCGTTCCCCGGGCTGTCTGGGGTCAAAGCTTTCATACCCCACCTGATACGTATTACAAGGATTTCTCCCCGATGGGTTGTTGTTCGATATGTTCAGTGTAGAACCTGAGGTTGGCTGATCGCAGTCGAGGTACGGGTTGTGCCGATCATGTGGGACAGAACCCAGCATTCAATTTGAATTTCGGCGACAAACGCGAGCTCACTGTCCCACTCCCACGGCCAAGCCGCGCTAGATCAACTCAGGGAACTGGGTGGCCGAGATGTAAGTTCATTTCTGCGTAGCCCGGTAATCTGCCGCTCGTCCGGCGGTATTCAATTCGGGTGTCCCGGGTTTGTAATCGGTCACGGTCTCGTGCAGCCGTCACCGGTCATCCCCTCTACCAGGACCCCGGTGAAGCCGGGGGTAGCCCCGATGTACGAACGGATATCTCGTAGGGGAATTTTAGACTAGAGGCCCGATATTTTACGGATGTTTCTGGGCTCAACCGCCAAAAATTAATCAGGAGGT
>Ga0307513_10012197_pt1 | contig 10624 bp, 9 predicted proteins | sample 15_EM_MG_FD_202174 | JGI IMG/M metagenome (GOLD analysis project Ga0307513, IMG submission 202174) | Populus trichocarpa ectomycorrhiza microbial communities from riparian zone in the Pacific Northwest, United States - 15_EM | ecosystem: Host-associated > Plants > Roots > Unclassified | place...
CGAGCCGAGCCTGAGCCCTGAGGGCTTAGGGCTCAAGGCTCGGGCTTGAAATTCATCGAGCCCAGGCTCTCAAAAGCCGAGCCTAAGCCGGGGCTTTCAGGCCGAGCCGGGCCCGCACATCACTAATTTTATCGTTCACTCGTACCGAATCTTGTTCCGAAAACTGTTTCCAAAACCTCGCAGCATGTGCGGTCCGTACGGGTGTACATGCTGTGTGAGAGAAAGTGCTGTAATACTGAACAGTGCAAACTCAGCCTCACCTCGAATCACCTGCGCTAACGACGGGTTTTCCCTTGTTTGCCCGTCAGATGTGCAGGGGCTCTGGCCACAGAAAATGAGTTAATGTACTTTTTATAATATTGTTGTCAAAGTTCTGTATTTTTCTTATGTGGATTGCTTATTTAACGAGTTGAACGATCACGGTACGCAGATGAATATGGCCTATTCTTTTTCTTTCTTTTCCAAGTCGTTTCCGAGAACCGAACATAACATAAACTGAGAAGCCCTCAAAGTATTTATTTCTTTCAGCGTGGGAGTCGGGGATTAGCGTGCTCCGCACGCTGCTACTGGACCTATCACTCTTACTGGCTGATAATCGACGGGTAAGATGATTATTAGCCTTCCACAATACTTATTCCCACGTTGAGCTTGCTCTGAATGATACGAGCGGTTTGTGACTCAGCAGGAAGCAGAAGGCCGCAATACAAGGAAAATGACTTGTACGGGTCCCTGCAAGAAATTTGTATAGGAATATTACTGACATAACATGATGTTGATGCAATTATTCGTCGGTGACTCATCGCGCAGTGATCATGGTAACTTTCGTAGTAGCACGCACGACCAACGCACGACGGTTCAAACCAAAATTCATAGCTGTTTACTTGTCCAAGGTAGGCACAAATTCGTAAAGAGAATTGATTGTATAACAACAATATCAGTATGGGCCCAGGCCCCGCAACACCATAGTCAAACCAAAAAATAAAAGTACATTCATGTTGCACGAGCGACGAATCCTCAGCCCTTTCATGTCCAACTCGGCATCAACCCAACATCAACCATCGACTAAACAACCGACGTTAAGGTCCACACGTCATTCGATGTTCCGTTAGGAAGGAGTTTGATCTTTTAATTGTGGCATCAGTTTTACCCATCTCTTAGCAGTGTGTCCAAACATACCTGTATTCCGTTTGCGTCAGTAGAATTAGCGTGTCCCCATGCATTATCCCCTAGGTTGATCCTGGAATAGATTAATGCACCCGTATAGCACAGGCGATTCAGATCCCTCACCTGTAGCCCCCCCCCGAGACTGCATTGATAGTGTACCTTTCTGCACGGGTTGCGTTAGTCACAGCTCCACCCTGTTTGAAATGGTTAGCTCAAGGACGTGAAACGCCACTGGTAGATGCAACGAACTTGAATATGGGTGGCGACACTAGCATACGCATTTGCGTCCAACTTGCTTCTGATAGTGTAGGTATTGCCAGCTGAATCGTACGTTATCACCCACTGCAGACGGCAGATCAGAATTATACAAAATGGGCGAGCAGAGCAAATGTCACCTTCTCATTCTCTGTCCCGGACCCAGATGAACCCCAGGCTATAACGGGAGTGTACGGTGCAATAACGCTCTGTGCCAAATTGGCATACCTGCCTGTGGCCTTGTTGATAATGTTGTAGGTGCCGTTTGGAACAGTTGCCATGATGAAATAGTAGTGATCATCGCATTGCGACAGATGCTTATATACTCCAAGACTCCGTGCAGAACACATTTGGGAATTGTGCTCCAGACGCCACCTGGACTTGAAAAATTGGTTATGGTGCCTTCGACTTGACATCCCTCCTCCCTTGGCGTATTGCAATTGGATAGGTAACGAAATACGCACCATGTGCACAGGGCGAGCGACAGTGACCTATACCATACCTTGTGATCACTCACAACGGCATTCTGAAACTCCTGCTTCCATATTAGTAGGCAAAACAGAAAAAACGGTGGCGCCGCAAAAGGAGTTTCAGAGGCTTGGAAGGTGCCAGAGGGTGACATGCACAGGTAGGTACAGGTCGCCAATGACCTGCATTTTATCATAACCAGGTTAAGTGGTCCTGACTCCTGTGGTGGCATCACCTGCTGTGTGGATTGCATCAGCTTGACCTAAAGGTCTTTGTGCGGAGCATCGAGACGTGCAGAATTCCCTCGGCATGACCAAATTTCCCCGGGTGGTCAAAAAGAAAAGCACTGCGGCGACTGGATTATTTTGCCGGGGAGGCAAAATTGATGGCAGTTTGTTAAAATTTTGCCAAAGAAAGGCATGTGACCTCACTGTCTGGAACGGCAAAATGTGACTTGGCGAAATTCAAACAACCTGCTATAACATTTTGAAAATAGTCTGGCCCCGGCAGTGAAGAACACCGACCACGAGATCAAGGGGGTCAACTGCGTAAACAGGCATGTTTCCAAATATAGTAATATTATAAGTTCACGTCCAATGCTGAAGTTAAAATTTAAAAACTTAATAGGTGCTGATTTAAATATTCGTGGGATTCCGTGTGTATCTCACGTTCCAGATATCCATCTGTTTCATTTTGTTCCGGAAAGGGAATGGAGCACAGCATATTGATGAGTGGTGTACCCGGACTATTCCCTTTCGGACAGAAATCGCGCACGAAGCTGTGAAGAGGGCGCATAGCTTCGTTCTTATCACCTGAAATGATATAAGATTCATCGTACCCACTGCCTCGCGCTATCTCCCCAGAGAACTGCCATGAACGGAGACAGCAGTGGACAGCAGTGGCGCTTAGATGTTACCCGAGTCGCAGATAAGACGTTTATCATCATATCCAATGCTAGGTTGGCGCTAAAGTTGCATCGATTGGTCTCAGGTTGTCAAAGTTTAAACTTTACAGTAGAAGATCCAAACACTATTTCAATATTTTCTCAGCGCCGATAGGGAGGAACAATTGAGATTACATACATGGTTGCCCGTCCCTGCCAGTGGTTAGTCGTCCGTGTCTACATGGACGGTCCCATATACATTATAATCCCATGTCATGCACGGATATCCACCTCCATGTCCTATTGCTCAACCCCAAATTAACCCGATCCAGACTCCAAACTTGGGAATTTCGATGACAACCCTCACCTCTGGACCTCTCTTACTTCCTTCGTAAATACGCCCACTCTAAAGCCCACACAACCATAATTCCATCTGCAACTCTTCGTATTGAATGGGGACAGCATACGTACATGGTCTCGGTTAGTAAGGGTGCTCCGGCATCGAAAAAAAAGACCCGGGGTCGATTTTTTTTTAACGCCAGTTCTGCTGGACTAACTAACTTACCTAATCAGGAACAGTTCTATATATGGTAATATGACCTCATCGACGGCGGCGCTTCCATGTCCTCGACTGGATGCCTCACAGGTGACGCACACTCAATTTTGTGGCTCTCGCTCAAGTTCTACGCATAAAAGGTGATACCAGACATATAAAGTGAGTCGTAAGTTGAATCAGCGCTCATAATACGATGTACTTACCCACACAACCGGCTTGTTTGCACTCAAGTACCCCGTTTGATGAACTGTTGAGGATTACCCCGCACAAACATCCATTCAGTGCATCTGCGAGTCTGCACGGAACCCTTTTGCGTTTCGACTGTCCCGATTCCTCAGCAATTTCGATTTCGGTTGCCATTGCCGCCGCCGCCGATGACGCAAGAAAAACAATTGCCCAAATATGGACTCAAGAATATGGTTTTTCACTCCCTTTCTGGTGCTAGAGGCCTTGTTGGAGTTGTACCACTCCCCATACATTTGTAGATACCAATAATATTTTTTAATGCATTCATTTCAGTGTTCTGAGGCACTGTTCCAGAGGTGTCTTTTTTTTTTTTCGCAGCCTGCGGCTGGACTAACTAACTGGGTACCGGTACGGGATTCCCGGGCCGGAGTACCCTTGTCGGTTAGAGCCACCAGAGGGCCAATAACCGGACTGGACCGGTCTTTCAAGCACCAACAATCGCCTTCAGTGCCTGGCATTTGGACAGGTACCAGAAAGGTGGGTTTGCGAGGCATACAAGGCGTCTGGGGGAAGTGCGAGCAAAGCGCGGAAACAACGTTATAATATTACTATATTTGGAAACATGCCTGTTTACGCAGTTGACCTCGTGGTCGGTGTTCTTCACTGCCGGGGCCGGACTATTTTCAAAATGTTACAGCAGGTTGTTTGAATTTTGCCAAGTCACATTTTGCCGTTCCAGACAGTGAGGTCGCGTGCCTTTGGCAAAATTTTAACAAACTGCCATCAATTTTGCCTCCCTGGCAAAATAATCTGGTCGCTGCAGTGCTTTTATTTTTGACCACCCGGGGAAATTTGGTCATGCCGAGGGAATTCTGCACCACAGGTCGTGAATATTACTATCAAGATCAAGGAGTTTCAAAAAACTCCGACCAGCGATTTTCAATCTCGCCTTGTACGACAAATTTTGATCCCATTTTCCCCGAATTTCGTGGAGACCCTCTTTGTATATTACAGTGCTCCAATACAAACTTTTGAGAGGTTTGGTTACGAATACGATGGGTGGTTGGGGAGATTCAAAATAAAGTAACGCCAAGTCACGGAACTTCCCAGCGAGCCGAAAGCGCTTTGAAATGTCGCAATTTCGTCACGCTCTTGGACCTTTCCATCTCTTTCTCATGCCCGATCCATCCATGCATCCTAAACTTTGGCAGACATGTAATAAACTACAGTTATTATATATCCCCAAATTTCTGTGCTGTAAATCGAACTTTCTGGAGCTCGAGACACAAATTTATTCTATTTTGAGGGGACTCCTCCCGAGAGAACTCAAATTAGATTATAATCCTGGCCACCTTCTCTTCCGAATTTTTGATATTCATCGATTCGAGATGTATTAGTTTCAGGTTGCAAAAGGATTTAGAGCACAGGCAGTGATTTTGCGTTCATAAAGTGGATTTTGAATCTCCTTATCCGTTTTAAGTTGAACTTTCCCATTGTCCCTGATAGCAAGGCCGACGTCTTGATGCTCCGCAGCAAAACGTGTAGGTCAAGCGGATACAATCCACACAGCAGGTGATGCACCATAGGACCACTTAACCTTGTTATGAGAAAATGCAGGTACCTAAACCATACCTTGTGATCACTCACAACGACATTCTGAAACTCCTGCTTCCATATTAGGCCAAAAAAAAAAAAAACGGTGGCGCGGCAAAGGGAGTTTCAGTGGCCTGGAAGGTGCCAGAGGGTGAAATGGACAGGTAGGTACAGGTCGCCAACGACTGTCGCTCGCCCTGTGCACATGGTGCGTATTTCGTTACCCATCCAATTGCAATACGCCAATGGAGGAGGGATGTCAAGTCGAAGGCACCATAACCAACTTTTTAAGTCCAGGTGGCGTCTGGGGCACAATTCCCAAATGTGGTCTGCACGGAGTCTTGGTCCTTGGAGTATAAGCATCTGTCGCTTCCAAATTTCAAATGCAACGACCATTACTATTTCATCATGGCAACTGTTCCAAACGGCACCTACAACATTATCAACAAGGCCACAGGCAGGTATGCCAATTTGGCACAGAGCGTTGTTGCACCGTACACTCCCGTTATAGCCTGGAGTTCATCTGGGTCCGGGACAGAGAATGAGAAGGTGACGTTTGCTCTGCTCGCCCATTGTGTATAATTCTGATCTCTTGTCTGCAGTGGGTGATAACGTACGATTCAGCTGGCAGTACCTACACTATCAGAAGCAAGTTGGACGCAAATGCGTATGCTAGTGTCGCCACCCATATTCAAGTTCGTTGCATCCAGTGGCGTTTCACGTCCTTGAGCTAACCATTTCAAACAGGGTGGAGCTGTGACTAACTCAACCCGTGCAGAAAAATACACTATCAATGCAGTCTCGGGCGGGGGCTACAGGTGAGGGATCTGAATGGTCTGTGCTATACGGGTGCATTAATCTATTCCAGGATCAACCTGGGGGATAATGCTTGGGGACACGCTAATTCTACTGATGCAGACGGAATACAGGTATGTTTGGACACACTGCTAAGAGATGGGTAAAACTGATGCCACAATTAAAAGATCAAACTCCTTCCTAACGGAACATCGAATGACGTGTGGACCTTAACGTCGGTTGTTTAGCCGATGGCTGATGCCGAGTTGGACATGAAAGGGGCGAGGATTCGTCGCCCGTGCAACATGAATGTACTTTTATTTTTTGGTTTGACTATGGTGTTGCGGGGCCACGTACCCTGGGCCCATACTGATATTCTTTACGAAATTGTGCCTACCTTGGACAAGTAAACAGCTATGAATTTTGGTTTGAACCATCGTGCATTATTCGTGCGTGCCACTACGCAAGTCACGCGATGAGTCACCGACGAACAACTGCATCAACATCATATTATGTCAGTATTCCTATACAAATTTCTTGCAGGGACCCGTACGAGTCATTTTCCTTGTATTGCAGCCTTCTGCTTCGGAATCGTGCTGAGTCGCAAACCGCTCGTATCATTCAGAGCAAGCTCAAAATGGGAATAAGTATTGTGGAAGGCTAATAATCATCCCACCCGTCGATAATGGTCCATTATCAGCCGGTAAGAGTGTACGAGCCACTAACGCAGCTCGTCCGATCCCTCCAACTCACGAAAAAGCTACATGCAGAGGTTTGAGCTCTGCAAGAGCTAAATAGCCGCCATCCCGCGAGGGAGGCAGCATCGAAACACAAATCGGGATGTCTGGTTGAACAGACATCCCATGGGACGAACATACGGCAGTAGTGGCACGTTATATCCCTCTCATCCTCGAAATAAGCACCGTGCAGGAGTCTGATTCCTTGCATGGGGTGAACATCCTCCGACTCGCACTTGCAAGCGAGGGAGGGGGATGAATAGACAAAATAATCTGCAGGTCCGCTTGAACAGACGCGCAGATAGGCTAACACGCCGCTGCAGCGGCGCGTAGAACACCGCCTATCGATGAAAAACATCACCCAGCAAGAGTTAAACTCCCGCTGAGTGAAAATCTTTCGTCTCGCATATGCAAGCGAGGGAGGATGAACGGCGGCGGCCGATATTAGCGACGAACCTGCGGGAAGTTGTGGAGAAGTCACCAGCGCATAAAAAAGAAGAAAAAAGAATAGAACCAGCTCGCGATATCATCGCGGGCCCGTCCTATTACACACCTTGCCGGGCCTCCCACTTCACGGGTCCCCCCTTGGTATGTAGCTCCCATCCAGCAGAGAAAGACCGGCCCACATCCCTCAGAAGAGGGGAGGGGCTCGCAGCCGCGGTTCCAAGTCGAAGAGAGAGAGAGAGAACAAAGGCGGAGGCGGTGGTGGTGGTGGGAGTTAAAGAGGTTAGTGATCACGAGAATTTTTGGTATCCAACTCCCTTTGGTACGACGTGAAAGTTCTGGAAAATAAGGGCGGAACACACATGAGAGACATACCAATACATTTAGGAGAATATGCAGGGAATGGTGACGGAAAGCGAAGCCAGAGAGAGGTATGGAACCACTCGGCAAGATAAGATAACCTGGGGCCATGGTCCCAACAGATACAAATAGCTGCGAAAATTTCCAGGCGCAGTTCATCGATATCCAAGATCTTTGAGCTCGACTTTCTATCCACGTAAGTATCAGTCTGTGACATTTCTCTTGGCTTAGACTCACTGCAAAGCAAACAGAAGCGTGCTCTTACAAGATCCCAATATCTTGGCTTTGATTCACCCCCTGTCCATTCTCTTCTCCATGGAATGTGGGACTCCTCTGCTCGATCTGCTCGATGTTCCTCTCCTCTACGCTGCTACCTGTTTTCCTGCGCTGCTTGATGAGTGTTCTCATCGCTTTTTTCTACATACGATGTGGATTGATATACATACCTTTCACAAAATTTGCATGTTACCGAGTAACCGAGTTCATCGGAACTTGCGCCTTTCCAACATCCTTCTTCTTTCCCTATTCGCTCTTGTGTTTTGTGTTTTGCATTCTGAAAAACCATAATCATGTCGGGCTCGAGGTCTGAAATTATAGCATTCCTCTGCTGTCATTCCAGCTCCAACGCCTCGCGTGCGGCGTGTGGTGGGCTCGAGAATTGGTGTCTTCTTTCATCAGAGCCTCATGTTCTCCTCTGAAAAGTTACTGAACTACTTTCAACTCATGATCTTATTTCGGTCAAGGATTTAGTGGTGCAGTGGATCATCTCACGAGTACGAGACCTGGGTTCAGTTCATGAGGTCTCAAACTCTCGAATCAATATGCTATCACGAACTTGGGTCTTCATCTGACCTTGCGGATCATATTTTTCTTCATCGCAATTCTGTGCACATGCTTCCTTCTATTATATCTTCTTTCATGTGGGTGGATCCATGGGCATCTGCATGCTCGGTGTTCATGTGTACCACCATTATCTTCCCCATTGCGCCTAAACTGGTCAGTTAGTCGGTAGAGGTGCTTGGTGCCCCTTCATTGATTTCTTATCAGTTGCTCGATGTTCATGATACTCGTAAAGGGAGAAGTGGTGGTATTGCTCTGCAGTTGTGCCTGCATCAGTGCCTGCGAGAGAATGGTTTTCAGCTCATCTCTACTTCGTCTTCCGACTCCTCGACAATCGACCGTCATAATCATCCCCAAGTTTTGCGGAGCTCTTATCCATAGACCCATATTGACAAGGGGATGATCACGATGCGCAAGCTGTCTTGTTGAGAGTCAGAACGGGTATGTACAAGATCAGGATCCATTACTTAAAGGAGAAGTTGTGGGGTTTTTAATAGGTCCGTCGACTCCAAGGAAGGGAATGTGTGGGACGTTTACTGGCTACGAGTTGGGTTGCGCTCGTGGGCCGTCGCGTTCTATGATAGATTTGGATCCTGGCTCTTCAGTTCAAATTTCGGGCGCCTCTCATCGCATGTTATCCAACACATCTGGAGACAGAAGCTTGCATTCTTCACAATAACATGCCGCTACTGGCAAATTTCTGGGCTAACAATTACGATATCCGACTCCCTCCGGTGGCTTCCCGTTTACCTCGCATGCGATTTTATATTGATGGGCATTCCAGAAACCACTTACTCCAGGGGTGCATTCGCTCATCCTGTGAGAAACGGATTTCGTTGAGCGTTATACCAATCTAGATCTATGCGAGTTTTACGGAAACCTTAAGACCTTAGACATACGATAGCTTCTCACCGTGGCTTTACATTAAATAAGGAATAATTCATTGAAGCTTGTATAACAAGTCGAACCATGTGTATTCTTGTGACGTTTCCTGCCGACGACGTTGACCGATTTTTCCAACTTGTCCCAGACGAAATGGGAATATATGCCTGCAATGTATCGGAGCAATTTTTCACCATCATCGGGAAGAATATTCGAGTCAATACGGTATAATCACTGGATATACGCAATGGCACTGTCATGGAGTTCGAGCAGTTATTATCTAAAAAATACGAAGTGAACAAGAGGGTGGAGTTGTGTAGCCACATACATGGAGATAAAAGTGGAACTTACTTGTTGCGTACTTGGTCTCGCGGACAAGAGTGACTCTCAAGTGCACGAGACGACCATCTTGGAAGAGTTCCCAAGTCAAACTCTGGGTCTGCGCCGCCGTCCAGGGGAAGACAAGCTCAGCGAGGATTGCGAGAAACCCTAAGATGTTTGAGCTTTCGAAGTGACGAAAATCAGTAAACAGTGCTAGTAAGACCACATCAAATTCCATACATACACTTGAGTTCAACGCCAATATCCATACATTCAACGACATTAATCACATAAGAGACAAGGCAAAAAAACAAAAAAAAAAAAAACATCCATTCAATTCATTCAGCATCAACGACCGCGGCGGCGCGAGGGGGTGGAGGTGGTGGTACACAATATTGAGATGGAGCGGATATACGAGGCATAGGATGGACAAGGGGAGATGGGCATGGTGATGGAACCGCCATAAAAAAAAAGTTCAGATGATAAAAGGTATCAAAGGAATGCATGAAGGAGGGGGTAGAGAGGAGGTGAATAAGGCTCGCTAGTCGGGGGGGGTGATTATTAACGATGAAAAGTGAAGAAAGGAAGAAAGGAAATGAGTAAAAGGGTTATCAAGAAAAGAACGAGAAAAGAAAGAATAAAAGAAACAAGTATATATATATATGTCAAGGTATATTTCCCAAAAATAACATCCAGCACCAAAGCAGTGAGCGAACGTGCGAGACAGCCCAATCCGAGTGCAGCCGTTGACTCCAAAAACGTGCCAACGACGGAGTTTATACCACCCCGCGCTCTCTCAAATACATCTGAACCAGGATATCTTGAATGGAGCTCAACACGACTGGACAAAAACCAACAAACGTCAGTAAGCCATTACATGAAAAATAATAAACGAGTACATACACTTGAATTGCTGTGTATCTGTCGCACACGTATAATGCGCATATATTTGCTTAGTTGCCACGCTTTGGTTGAGACTGACAAACCGATGGAGGAGGTAGTCGCATGCGGCATCATAATTGGATCCTCCCTGATAGTCAGGGAAGTAATCCTCAAGCGGTGAACGGGGGAGCTTCTCGGCGAAGAGATCGATCTTGTCCAAGAACAGGATCTAAGGGGTGGGTTTCAGTATGTGAAAGG
>Ga0307513_10012198_pt1 | contig 10624 bp, 8 predicted proteins | sample 15_EM_MG_FD_202174 | JGI IMG/M metagenome (GOLD analysis project Ga0307513, IMG submission 202174) | Populus trichocarpa ectomycorrhiza microbial communities from riparian zone in the Pacific Northwest, United States - 15_EM | ecosystem: Host-associated > Plants > Roots > Unclassified | place...
TCCCTCCGCTGACGAATTCGTCGGGTCTTCACCCGATTCTCCGATAAGACCGTGGGATTTATGAGAGGTGATGTTGCGGGGGCGAGCAATGCATTTGGAATGCAGACTCGGAACTCTTTCTTGGACCTTCATTATCATTAACTTGTGACCCTGGATACAGACGTACCTATTTCCAATCCGACGATTGGCGGCTGCGTGTTTGCCCCCTTTTGATTGGTCACATTTTCTTATTGATTATTAAGATACAGTGCTTTATTTACCGGAAAGAGAAGAGCCGTGACGTGAATGTGACAGGTGTGTGACGTGGAACGTTCCTATGGCTTATCCGCCGACCATCGATGGTCATGGGACACAAATAAACACATCCCACCACAACTTGGACCCGTCTTCCACCGCTTCGAATCCGCCCTCTCCGACCTCCTCGCCTGCGCCCTCGACGCTCCCATCCCTCCCCCTTGTCGACACCGCAGTCAACCTGCCCTCATCACCCTTATCGCCTATCGCGCCCGCCCCGTCGCCGCTTCCCGCCCCGTCGCCGCTTCCCGCCACAACTCGATTCCCGCCACATTCGCCACAATGTCGCTCCTCTACCCCAGCCAGAACATCCGCCGCTATATCTCATCCGCCAAGTGGCCCCAGGGCCTCGACCTCGCCTTCATCTCCGACATCAACACAGTCTGGCCCCTCCAACCCGTCTACCCCGGGCCCGATCGCAAGAACCCTGTGATTACATCCAACACCAGCTCTCTCTCCGTCTCGAAGATGGAGGAGCACCGCTATCTCCACCAACTCCGAACTCGTAAGCTCTCACCTTGTCGTATGGCTCCAGACTGCCAGACTGACCATCCCGCCCCCGCGCTTCCAGGCGTCGAGCAAAGCCTTCCCGATGCTGAAGATATGGAAACACTAGAGCCATGGGCTCGTCTCCCCGCCGACGGCTTCCAGTTCCACCCCAACACCCGGATGGACATATGGCCAGCCGACTCGTACAATCTTGCCACTCGCGTTCTCGCCACTGCTAGCATATTCGCCACCCTCGCATTATCTTCTTACAAGGGCGTCTTCTCCGTTTCCGTCACTGAGTACCGAAACCCCAACTCGTCTGAATCGACCAATAACACCGACAACGACAACAACACGCGCGCCTCCATCTCCGCTTATGAGGCCCTTGGTCCCAATGGCTCTATGACGCTTCTGTACAAGGATTTCCTACCGGATGGCAGCGAAGGCCCCTTCCAGCGGCGCGTTCTCACTTACTTCTGGTTCGACCGGAATGTTTTCACCGCAGACGTTCTGGACGCGTTTACGTCTACGCAACGAGTAAGCGAATACTGGTTCATTGGTAGGAGATCTACTACTAACAATTTCTTTTAGGCACCCCGAGAAGGACCGCTCAAGCTGACAGGAATGTTGAGAGATTGGGTGCGTGTAGCTCTCCTTTGTCCTTACACCTGTTGCCTCATCCTTATTTCAGATTTGGACTCGCTGCAACATGAACGACACCCAGTTCTGGTGCCTCGGTACTGGTGAACAGATGCTCTATGGTTGGTGCGATTGGAGTACGTCACATTCATCACACATTGTCCCTGGCGATTGACATGCCCTCATTAGATTCGAATACGATCTACACTACCAAGCGTTTTGCCTGCGACGAAAAAGTCCCCACCTTACTAGAGATGAGCATCTACTGGATCGTCGAGGCGTTCACTGAACATCCTGATGTGCGTTTCCCCCACCTACGTAAAGTCGTCCGTCGTCTGACCCTCATACATTTGCAGCTCGCTGACTGGCACGAGTTCCCTGGATCAACGGGTGTCAAAGCCAGGTGCAAGCAGGTACCCCAAATCGCTGGTTGGATGCCCACTATCGCCATGAACGGACAAGTCGTCACCGGTCATCCCAGCATGCCTCATATCGTCATTAACGCCAGTGGTGGTACTGGTATGGGCATGGGCACGGGCGGCATGGGCATGGGCATGGGTGGCAGCAATGCCACGACCAGCACAGCCACCAATCATTCTCACATCCCTATCACCAACGCGAGCACAAGTCATGCGACTGTACGTGGGAGTCCCAACCCTGCCGCCGCTCCCGTCAGCCGCAAACGCCGTCTCGAAGAAGAAGAAGAGGAAGCCGACAACGACAAGCATCGTACTCGTCGGCGCAAATTCACTCACTCGTATGGAGCCGCGTCAGATGGCTACTCCTCAGGTTACGAATCGAGCCACCAAGATCGTCACTACCGCCCCCGGCCAATGCACAAAGACCTTCACCGCGATCTACGACATGCTGCCTCTCAGGTTGCAGTCAGTGGTGGACATCGCCCAACCAGCCGGCCAGCAAGCAAGTCTGCCAGCAAAGCGGCAAGCAAGTCAACGAGTAGAAGGAGCAAGCGGCGGACAACGACGAGATCGGTGTCAGAAGATTCGTGGTGTGAATGTGGAAGCCCGAATTGTGAGAAACCATTTTTCATTCCGATGCGTTATGTGGGGCCGCTGGGCGGGCCCAGGCGTGCCTTCGATGCTTCGGAATCTAGCTCAGGTATGATTATACTCCCTCCACTTATCGAATCTGATGGACTAACGTTTCATCGTAGACTCGGGTCGATGCAGTCCACGTGCCTACATGGAGTTGTACGTGTTGAAGCAGCAGCGAGAGGCTGAGGCCGCGGCTGAAGCGGAGGCCTCTAAGCAAGCTGCGGCTGAGGTCGAAGCTCGCAAGCAAGTCGCAGCTGAGGCTGATCACTCCACTCAAACGTACCATTCCCGCACACCGTCCACCACCATCGTTGAGTCCTTCGAGGAGATTGCCGATATCTCGTGGGAATGGGCCGACGATCCAACCCTATCAGAGGAGCAACGACAAGCCCTCTCCACTGTCCTACACGAACCGGAGACATTCGACCTTATGCTCAAGTACTTCCGTGCCGAGAACGAACGTCTATCTGTGCAAAGGTCACTCGCCAACAGTCTCATCGTCGCTGCTCAAAAGGACCCATCCAAGACGCGAAACATCCTGAAGAGCGGGATCATCCCCGAAGAGGACCGATACCTTCTTCCGGCGCTCCCTCCGCAACCAGAGGTTGCTGCGGCAACCGGCCCTGGTGGCGTCGATGCTAGCGGAGATTTCACAAGAGGTGAGCAACACTCCCCGTTCCCGTACTTGCTGCCTATTCACTCATTCTAAAGCGCCCAGTCCCGCACCAGCACCAGCGGATGCGGGGCCATTCGAATGGCCCCTCTACGGCTGGATCGATTCACTCAAGTCGCGTCTCCCGACGCTCCCGTCCATCACGTCCATCTTCGGTAGTCAAGATCCGCCAGTTTCCGAGCAAACTTCCTCATCACGGGATGAAAGCCACGAGCATGAAAAGCAGCTTGAAGAGCAGCTTGAAGAGCTCGCGGACCACAAAATCTCAAGCTATGTCGGTCGACGGTCAGAGCGTTCGGTCTCGCAAGAGAGTGTCGTTTGCCAACAAGCTTACTCGGACGCGTAAGTGGCGTCCAGAGGTGTCGTCTTCGTCGGGGTCGTCGGCGAAGACGAAGAAGTGCGTGCGGCGGAAGGAGAAGGGGAAGGGAAAGGCGATAGGCCCCTCAGACGACGCTCTCGAAGTGCAGCTGTCTCCAAACAATGAAAGCGACCAAATGCAAATCATCACTTCCACCACCAGTATGACCCTCGACTCAAAGATGGGTTCCGATCCCGGCACGCCCCCTGCCACTGACCCTCGTTCCTCCCGCTCTCCCACTGAAGAAGCTCGTGTCTGGAGCGCGCCCCCAAAGTCGACCTATTCGTCGAAGAGCATCAAGAATATCGAGTCGGCGCTCCAGAAGACCAAGGGCATGGATGTGGAGGCTTATATGTCGCACGGTAACGAAGAAAGGAAGAAGAAGCAGGCGGAAGTGGAGAAGCTGAAGGGCGTACGACGACACTTGGATCAGCTGGCACTCAAGCGAGGTAGACCGGCACAGGCCATTCCAGCACGCGCCCCGGATGGTCGTCATCTTGACTACTGCGGTCCCTTCCAGTTTTTGCGAGCTCCAGAACAAGCCGCCTCTGCCAACGCCGCGCCGAACATACCGCTCTCCCTCGCACCGAAGTTTGTCGACAGGTCCAAGGTGTACGACTACAGCCATGCCCAATTCGCCCCTACCCCGCGCTCTATCCCCGACGACGAAATGCCCGATCAGCCGCCCGCTTCGCCTGACCAGAAGGCGTTGAATGAGCAATGGAAAAAGCAGAAGGAGGACGTCAAGATGGACATTGAACGGTCTCGGGACTCTGTTCGCGAGCAGCTCCTATCTCGAAAGGCTGCCACCCGAGGGAAAACTCCGAGGGTCACCGTGCACTTGAACCCAGCTCAGCAATTCTCGACGGCAACGCAGACGAAGCCTAGCGCAGCTGGATCCTTGGCGAGGACTCACTTTGTCCCTCAGTTCCCCGCTCCGCATGCCATTTTCGCGCCAAGTCCCACCTCCAACCCGAGTCCGTCCTCTGCAAGTCACGAGGGTCAAATCGAGATCAAGGTGTCCCCTGGTTTTGACCCGTCCTCCATCTTTTCGCCGGGAACCACCGATCTTGTCGCGATGCTCAACGCCTCGTGTGATGCGGCCTCTCCCGCTCGTTCTGCTCCTACTCCTGCCACACCTGCTGAGCTCGAGGCGCCTATCACTCCTGACCCGCAGGCGACCGATGTGCTCATGGATAGTGGGATAGTCGACCAAGCTCAGGTCGCTCACCTTGCGAGTGATTTCTTCCACCAAAGTTTCTTCTCGCTCGGGCCTGTGCAGCCTCACTGGGATCCGAACGTTCTCCAGCAGGATCCCTCAGCGGAGTTGCAGACGCAAACACAGCAGTGGTCTGATCTCTGGGATGGTTCTGAAGAAGTTACACCCTTGGATACGATCTTCCCGAGCATAGTCACCGCCGACCGTTCGTTGCATTCATTCTTAGCCTCTTCCACGCCATCGCCTGCGAACTGGACTGCTACCGACTACTCGACTTTGATGCCGATGCAGCAGGCCGGATTCGGCCAACAGTCGCCATCGTTAAACCCCCTTACGAGTGGTTCGCCCATCGCTGCGCCTTACTTCATGTCACCGTCGAGCCAAGCGTCTACTCCTCTCACCCAGGGTCTATTCATGGACCAGAGCTTCGGACGTACTTGGCCTCAGAGCTCAGGACAGTCATTTGGTACCTTTGATCAAGCGTTGGAGCAGCGACGGAGTGGCCCGCTATGGCCCATGGACCGCGTACCGTCTCCGAGCAGAACGGACTATTCGGACTCTTCGCATCAGCCCACAGACCCGACTCCAAATCAGAGCTGGGACAGCGTCAACGACTCGCTCATGCACGATTCGTACGGCAACTTTAATTCCTACCTCCAGCAGGGACATAGCTCCGTGTTCACTAATACCAGCCCTTTTGCCAGCTCCTAAACTTATTCTTCATTGATGAGATGTAATCTTATTCGGGACCAGCTTATCCACTCTAACTTGCACTCTGTGTATCATGAGCTTAAACCTCTCTTGTGTTTCTTGTGGTGTACTTGTATCGGGCATGGACGCTTCCTTTACCTTCGAGCTTCGGTTGACCTTGTATATCCCCATAGACTCAGATGTGTAAATCGAATCCCCTGTGATCTTGAAAACTCGGCGGATGACTGAAAGATTTCATGATCATCAAGCTTGTACATGGGGTCGACCTAATTGAGCACGGAACTAGTTCCAATATGGCTCCCTAGACCAATTTCTCTATGGGCAGAAAGTCAAAACGTAATTGGCGGCTTTCGACGCTGGGCAGGTCCAGAGAGCAGTTCCAGAGGATTCCTGAAATACGAGCAATGGTGAGTCGATGGTAAGTCGAGATGCTATGACGTACATCGTAGGCGTAGACGTAGCTGTTCGGGCACCGATCCTTAAAATACGAGTAAAAAGCGACTCCGGAGGGCGGGCACGTCTGCGCGGTATTGTGACTACCGGTGCAGCAATTAGGTGAGTCTTGTATGTTACTGTCCAAATGGGCCGAGCAGGCACTGAAGCACCCCACTGTGGTGCCGGAGGAGTCGACACGTCCCTTCAGTTGAGCCGGACAGCCCGGATCTGATAATACAAAGGAGAGTACGAATGGATGAAGATATTACATACGTGCTCAATAGAAGTGCTCACTGAGGTCAACCGGACAGTCAGCGACGGGGCAGCCGACATTGTTGGTGATTCGCATGGGCAGGTCGTACCCATCGACGAGACTGACATCGTACCAATCAAGTCCATTAGCAGTACTGAGTGTCCATTCAGCCACCGACGCCGGGGGCACACCCGTTCCCGTATGGGGATCACACAGACAAAAGTGAGAACTTTAAGGGAGGCGATGGAATAGGAGAAATCGCAAGGCAATCAATACACCAAACTACAATCACAGAGTCCGGAGAAAAGAAAGGCCAGCGCTATGAATGTTTGAAAATTTGGGTCCAGGAGGTCCCAAAGGCAAAGTCCTCAAAATCAAGGGAAACTGATCGAATATCAAATTTAATAGGGATCGTGAAGACCGTGGGTGAATGCTGGTCTGTACGACAATCTGGGGGTACCCAATAGAGTAAGCCCCCATCTGAGTCTTTGACCCAACCATCTGGGTCTGGCCATGCATAGAAATCAGCATGGATTGGATTATGAGAGGAAAGTGGGCTGGAAGCATATGCGACTGTATCCCACACACGGATGGTATTGCCGTTATCTCCAGAGACAATGTGCTTCCCAGTGGGAGAGTAAGCCACGGACATCACCGTGTGAGTGTGGCCCTCTAGAGGTCTTCCAACTGCAGCACCAGTCTCGGCATTCCAAATTCGAATGGTCTTGTCAGAAGATCCGGAGATGATGTGCTGCCCATTGGGGGAGTAAGCAACGGATATTACCCCGCTAGTATGGCCCTCTAGGGGTTTTCCAACTGCAGCACCAGTTTCGGCATCCCAAATTCGAATGGTGTTGTCAGAAGATCCGGAGATGATGTGCTGCCCATCGGGGGAGTAAGCAACGGACATTACATCTCCAGTATGGCCCTCTAGAGGTTCTCCAACGGCAGCACCAGTCTCGGCATCCCAAATTCGGATAGTTTTGTCTTGAGATCCGGAGATGATGTGCTGCCCATCGGGTGAATAAGCAACGGATTCTATAACGTCAGTGTGGCCCTCTAGAGGTCTTCCAACTGCAGCACCAGTCTCGGCATCCCAAATTCGAATGGTGTTGTCAGAAGATCCGGAGATGATGTGCTGCCCATTGGGAGAGTACGCAACAGACCCTACATCTTGAGTATGGCCCTCTAGATGTTTTCCAACCTCAGCACCAGTCTCGGCATCCCAAAGTCGGATGGCGCTGTCCCTAGATCCGGAGATGATGTGCTGCCCATCGGGGGAGTAAGCAACGGATGTTACAGTGTGTGTGTGGCCCTCTAGAAGTTTTCCAACTGCAGCACCAGTCTCGGCATCCCAGAATCGGATGGTCCTGTCGGCAGATCCAGAGATAATGCGCTGCCCATCAGGGGAGTAAGCAACACACCACACAGACCCAGTGTGTTGCTCCGGAGGTTTGCCAACTGCAGCATTGGTCCCAGCATCCCACATTCGAATGGTGTGGTCATCAGATCCAGATATGATGTACCACCCATTGGGAGAGTATACAACAGACCGCACATAGTCAGTGTGTCCCTCTAGAGGGTCACCCACTGTAGCACCAGTCTTGGAATCCCAGATCTGAACAGTCCCACCCTCAGATCCGGAGATGATGCGCCGTCCATCAGGAGAGTAAGCAACGGACAGTACAGGGCCAGTGTCACCCTCTAGAGGATTCCCAACTACGGAACCAGTCTCTGCATCCCAAATTCGAATGGTGTTGTCATCAGACCCGGAGAGGATGTGCTGCCCATCGGGGGAGTAAACAACGGATGTTACAAAGCCAGTGTGGCCTTCTAGAGGATTTCCGACTGCAGCACCAGTCTTGGCATCCCAAATTCGAATGGTCATATCATCGGACCCAGAGATGATGTACTGCCCACCAGGAGAATAAGCAACGGAACGCACACTCCTGGTATGCCCCTCTACGGAATTGCCAACTACAGTGCCAGTCTTGGCATCCCAAATTCGAATGGTCCCATCCTCAGATCCCGAGATGATGTGCCACCCATTGGGAGAGCAAGCAACGGATCGCACACTCCCGGTATGGCCCTCTAGAGGCTCACCAACTGAATCACCAATCTCGGCGTCCCAGACTCGAATGGTCATGTCGCCGGATCCGGAGACGATGTGCTGCCCTTCGGGAGAGTATGTCACGGATTGTACACTCCCTGCATGCCCCTCCAGAGGCTTGCCAACTACGCTACCAGTCTTGGCATCCCAGATCCGAATGGTCTTGTCATCAGAGCCAGTGACAATGCGGCGCCCATCGGGGGAATAACCCAGACAATTGACAGCATCGGTGTGTCCAATCCATTCCGATGGTGGCACTGGCCATGACAACAACCTCCCTCTTCGCATCTTGATCGTCTTAGTAAACCATTTGCTGAAATCTTTCGATAGAGGCGACTGTGAGGGTAGGAATGGTAGTGTTGAAATGTAGGTATGTGGAGCGCTGATAGAGACGGGCGTGCGGAAGGTGATGATGAAATGGCATATATCCTGAATTCTCCCAGAAAGGGTCGAATCGGCATCCTTGAAATCATCTCAGAACATAAACATACAGCAGGCTGGAGCTCTGCTCACCTTGAGCCAGGATATCATTCTTCGAAGGCATGGGGCTCCAATCGGGACCATCCCCATGACGCTCAATACTTCAATCCAAAACACTGGGTACGGTCCTTCAAAGAATTTCTTCAAGCTTTCCCACACACGCGGATCACCAATGTCGGGAGTAAAGCAAAGATGATTTGTCCAATAGAGAGAACTATACTGCAAAGGGTCGGCAATGTTGTCCTTGACTCGGGATTGGAGGTCTTGGACCTCCGCATTACTGAGCCGGGAATCTTCGAGCTTGCAGATATTGAAATGGAGTTGATCGATCATCGTATTGAGACAAGCAATCCCTAGCTGTACGCTTGCATCTCGCAGGTTGACCTGGTAGTCGCTGGGACAGTGATCACTGACAAAGAAGTTTGCAACCGACAAATGCCGGACACGAATCTCTCCATTGGCCCCTTTATCTCGGTATAGCAAAGGGCTGAGATCGTCCACCCATTTGTTGACGAAATTAGGTCTGACTCTCGCTAGCTTTGCAATCGTCTCTTCGCACAGTGGGCGATACGGAGCTGTTGTAAGAACCACTCCAATTACCCGCCGAAACTCGGCATCTCTGTGCACTATTCGTGCTTTTAGGATACTGGAGTAAAGTCCGTATAGAGATGTCAAACCAGTGCCGGCTGAGTCTTGCAAGGTTGCCTCCAAAGTCTCCGTCGGGTCCGCGCAATTCTCAAGGGTGAGAGCAATAGTCTTGATGAAGATGAAAAGACCGTCCGCTCGAAAGGTAACTCTGTTGAAGAGCGATTCTTCTGGCCAAGGGGTAGGTAAATGCCAAACTGAGGCCACCAAATCGAACTGGCGCTGGGCGAAGGTTCGCAAATCAGTGCTGGATCCCTGGTCTGTTGCCACATCATATCGTGGGTGCAACAATCGAGCGGGGGCATCAAAGAAATGTTGGATGTCAGCTTCGGGTCTACTCGTGATGATAATCTTGAGCCACGGAGCTTGTGCGGCTGCGTCGGTTAGAACCTTCAGGATGCCCAGACGACTCTGAGGGTTACCGCACTCGTCAAGTGCATCAATGACAAAGACGAGAGTACGTTTTGGGAAGTGAGGAAGGGAGCGGATAAAATCAAGTAACAGAGCGTCCTTCATCGACTCCGGTGTCAGGGCTGGGTCGTCACGAAGATGTTTTGCCACAATGTTTTGGAAAAGGGGGAAGTTTTCGGCGAGTTTGTAGATGAGAGTCGGAAGAATATTTCTGCGCTCGCTTAAATTCGGGTCATCCCTCCGACAGAAAAAGGCGCCAGCAAGCTGCCCTCGCTCGTGTAGGCTCGCACAGACCGAATGAGCTAACGACGTTTTGCCAATTCCAGGTAAGCCGCACAACCAGTATGTATTGCCCTGGAGGGTATCCTTTTGCTCTAGTTTATTGGACACCCATGCTGTGATTCGATTAAGGAGATATTGGCGGGTGCCTTCCATACAGCAGAGGTCCTGGTGATAACCTGTCTCGACAGGCTTGAGCCGCCTACGCAAAAGGTCTTGCTCTGCAACGAACTCTACCCAAAACCACTGAGAGTGAGCTACTACCACATGGCAACAATATTGATGGGTACTGACGACTCTTTTTGGCTAGGCGGAGGGCCTCAACATCCACTGCACGGTCGAAGTCTTCAATGACCTTGGTCAACTCTCTGTCTATTTCTTCAATCGTCTCCAGGTAGACAAGCCCACCGACAGTCCTCGCTGCGAACATCAGCACTCGCCAAGTCCAGATGATGACCGCCTACCGCGTTTGACATAGTGGCACGAGTATTTTGCGACTCTGTACATCACTTCGAACATTCGGGTGATGATCCTCTCCAAGGTCTCTGTGTCTTCACAGATGATTTCATCTGC
>Ga0307513_10012199_pt1 | contig 10623 bp, 12 predicted proteins | sample 15_EM_MG_FD_202174 | JGI IMG/M metagenome (GOLD analysis project Ga0307513, IMG submission 202174) | Populus trichocarpa ectomycorrhiza microbial communities from riparian zone in the Pacific Northwest, United States - 15_EM | ecosystem: Host-associated > Plants > Roots > Unclassified | place...
GTAAGATGTCCCTCCTGGATGGACGGCAATGCTACAAAAGCAAAACACAAGTTCATCAATCTTCAGAGAGACCGGTCAAGAACGAAACGTACGTGTTGATAGGACCGAAATGGCCTTTGACACGCCCGACCTCCTCCTCAAACACCTTGTGCCAGAACCTCGTCTCGAATTTTCCTTGGCGCAGCGACGTCGTTGTAACACTCATGGCTTCTTGACCACCACCAAGCAAAACCTACGATGTGAAGGCATCATGAGATATGAATAAACTCTCTAACGTCAATGAACCTACAAAAGGACGATTTGGTGCCAGAGCTGCACTGTTCAAAGGAGTCTCCGTGTTAAAGGTCTTGATGACCATGAGATTTTTGGTGTCATGTATCTGGGTTTTTTCTCAGTCAATCGTGGTTTTTCGATGCTCGACAAAAAGACGCACCCGAGCAGCCTTGTCTTTACTGCTAGTTATGCAATACGACCAGTCCTTGCTCATCTGCAGATCCGTGACCACATCGCTGTGCGCCCGCTCGTTACTATCGATCTCCTCTCCGGTCTTGACGTTAAAAAGTGCAACCTTGCCTGATTCGTGTCCGGTGATAACAACATTTGGTGTCAATGTAAATGCGCAGACGGTCGCTTTTGAGCCGATGGGGTTGAACATGTATAGAGGTTCTTTTGATTCTGTGACAAGAAAAAAGATTGAAGGGAAAAAGGATCAGATAGCCGTGTAAACACATACGTTTCGTCCCATCCCCATCCCCGTTGATTTCGAATACCCGGATTGCACATTGGTGTCCCATTCGTTGTTCGGTTATGCAGACCACTTGCGTTCCCTTCTCGTTGAACGCTACCCGCTTCACAGCTGTAGGGAACTCCCATGTATATAGGCACTTTCCAGTGGAAACCGACCAAAGTCGCAGGGTATTATCAGCGGCACCAGAAACCAGGAATTTCGACAGAGCTATAGCATTTAAAATCCAAGGTCAGTAAGAAACCATCAAAGAAGAAAGAAAAAAACCAGCGCACGATCAACATCCACCGTCCACACTGTTCCATTGTTCCCTTCATACGTCCCTAACCGCTCTCCGTTATGCGAGAACCACACATTGATGACATTGTCTTTCGAGCAGGTAAACAGCAAATCTCCATCTGCGTTGAATTTTATCTGGGTCAAGGACCGTTCGTGGCCTGGATTAAAGGATTGGATGGGTTAAACACCATGGTCATTCTTCGTCCTGCAGGCTTGTGAAATTTCGCTGCGAACCTTGTAAAAGAATAGGCCTCTAGGTGCACATTTGTGAGCCGACTATGCCATTGCAATAATTCCTTTGTAACTCACCATTTTTTTTTGCTGTTTTCGAGCGAAGCTGGACAGTGACTAGAACACGGAACCGATGATTTGGAGAGATGAATTTTCTTGTTGTCACGTGGTTTCATCTAAATCGGGAAATTTTATTTCTCGGGCCGTTTCGTCCTTGTTCGATACATTCGAAGCGTGGCCGCATGCCCCACGAAATTTGGAAGGCCTTGTATTATAACCATTTAAATTCATGGCATTACCCAACCCTGCAGACCTCGCCAGATTCATCCCCCAAACACGGCTGCCAGAACCATAATGAACGACCTACTTGATAAACCACCCCCAAGGAAGCGTAGAAGGATGGAAGAATCACAAGACACAGTAAAACCTCCTCCAGTTTTTCGGGACCCAGTCTACTTTTATGATGACGCAGACAGCTGGATTATCGTGCAGAATACCCTTTTCAAGGTTGGCTTTCTCAATTTCTTATTTTCCATTTCTGACGGATTTCAATTCGATCTTTTTGATTGCTAGATTCACTATTCGTTGTTGTCCAGAGACAATTCTGTCTTTTCTGATATGTTCTCTCTTCCGGCGGGAGAGCCACTGGCAGGCGCCTCTCCACTCATCTCAGAAGAGGAACCACTAAGGTTGTATGACGAGGTCAGCGACTTTCGAGCCCTTTGCTATGCGCTATATACCCCGTACGTGGACTACTATGGATCGTAGACTAAAATTCTCAATATCGACCTTTTAGTCTGCACGAACTCTCCCAGCTGAGTGGACCTAGGACTATTTCACTCGCCGACCTAACATTCCTCATCACCTTGCTCAAAACCGCCAACAAATACAATTTCCAATCCCTACAAGACTGTGTACTCAACCACCTCGTCCGCCATTGTTGTCCGAAACAAGGGGCGAATTCAACGAAATGGACTTCACCTCTCGATAGAATGCCCTTGCCTGAGCTCGAACGTCTCCTACATCTCGCCGTCGTCATCAATCACGTCGAGCTATGTAGGACAGTTCAAAAATCCTGGCTCGTGCAGCTTAAAGAGCCCAACACGTCTTGAGTGTCGCTGAGGAGCTCCATTTCATCCACTTCCAAGCAGATATCTATTATTACATTCTCCCGAAAGCCGTGCAAGCTTCCATTGCAGCTTCCATTACATGGAATTTCTATATTCCCAACGGCTTAATTTACAGACAAAAGACCGAGGCTACTGGTCTGCCTCGTGCTTTTTCGTGGTTCTCCAGAGTCCAGCCAACCTTCCAGCCACCTTTACTCGTCGACAAGTACTCTCACCAACGCATGCCAACGACCGTGGCTTGTGTTGCAGGACGTGTGGCTCGAGTATCAGAAATTCTACATGGCAGGTCCTTTTAACGGCATTTGTGTATATGGAATATTTTGGGAAAGATGGCGGATATGGACGGGAGTGTGGAAAGGGAAGCTGACAGGCCATGCATGTGATGAGGATCTCATGTGTGTACTGTACGGAGTTTTACCGTCGTTTCCGAATTTCTGACGGGCTTGGGGAAATGGAGCATTGAGCACGGATGCGCTACATGGATTACAGGACGGTAGTAATGACATGGGGATATTGGAGACCTCTCTGGTAGGTGATCTGATGATGGAAATAATGATATAACGTGGCTTTCAGGCAGATGAAGAGGGGAACGGCCTAGAGCATGAATAAATTTATTGATCTCCTCTGGTGGTGTACCATGAAAGTGGTTTTCCATGGCATCCCGAAGCTCTGCGAGCAGCACAGAAAGTTCACGATGCGAACAAGGGCATTTGTCCCTATGGGGCGTGGGGAGAGATCCTGGGGGGCGCCGTTCACTAGAAGGGAAGACATGAACTAATCGAATTTCTACCTAACCCGGGTACAAGCGGGGCCCGTAGTTTTTCCAGCCATTCCAATGGTCCATCATTGGGAAAGGAATTGCTCAGTACCTTTTTCAACTGAGCTTCCAGTCGTTGCAGTAAAGCGGTTTCAATGGGTGCAATTAAATCATGATGGCCGGTCTGAACAACAAAGCTGAGCAGGATTTCAAGCTTTGAAGGTCGGGCACAGAATTTCGTCAAGGAGCTCAAGACGGTCTGGGGTGTGTTTACCAGAGGACTCGCCAGGAGTTCCACGGTGGAGCAATAGTAATTGGATGGCCCATTTTTCATACGACTCGGCGTGATATTTATGGGAGATCGAGAAGAGATGGATGACATTCTGAAATTTAAACAGCTCGACGTGGGTTTGAGCTTCGATTTCAGGAGGACTATCAAAGGAAAAGTACGAATAAATCAAATGTAGAGGGAAATGAAGCTTTTGAGACAAATGGGACTTACAGAGCATAGAGTGCCCAACAAAAGGCACGAAAATCCTCTGGACTATCGTGGAGAACGAGGAGTTAGTCCTCAGTCATCAAATTCTGGCAATATTTTCCACTGGGAAGTGTGAACATGTTAGTGAATTCTGAGCAGTCTCGCGCAAGCAGAAAACGATGTATCTGGAATGTTATCCTTGTGAACTCCTTTAAAATCTGTGCTAGACGCAACATGAAACCTTGAAGAGAGTGTCTTCAGCAAGGACAACACAATCTCCATCTTCGAGAAAGTATTCCTTGTCGCGGATACAATCTCTTAAGGGCACCCGATTGAAATTGGAAGATGTCATCGATTTAGGATGCGGGACCGAGGAAAGCTGTAGCGGCCGGATGTTTTCAATCAATTTCACACTGGTATGGTGTCAAATCTTCACAAACTCAAAATTTTTGTTGAAGCATTGAACTGAGCTAGATATCATATGCAGAAATTTCAAGCGACTAAAATAAGCGCCTCAGTCTTCTTCCTGAACAGTTATGGCTGGACATTTGTTTATCACCACACATTGCTTAAGCGCTCATCCATCGGCGAATGTACCTTGAAAGCTGTTGACCGGCCCATCATTCCTTTTTATGGGAGGTTCTGGGAAGGCATAAGCACATAACAGGTAGTATATTTGACAAATTTATTGAACACACCGAGATGGTGAACCAAAAAAATGATCATCCAATGTGTCCCGAAGCTGGGAGATTAGCTCAGAAAGCTCGTTGTAACTACAGGGACACGTTTCTATGCGTAGTGGGGGGGAACCGTCAGAGTAGGAATGAGATGGAATAGTACTTTTCGTGGAAGTAACCGAGGCACGCAGCTTTTCCAGCAACTCCAATGGTCCAAAATTCGAGGAGTCACTGCCCAAAATCTTGTTCGTGTTTTTGGGAAGCCACAACTGCTCCCATTCTGCCTGGCATTGGAATTTACGAGTGCAGGAATCTGCGAATCCTCTTGTTGGAGGATGGAGGACCTTGTTTCGGGCGCAATTGGGAAGAGTCGTCCAGTACCTCGACAGGGACCAGCACCCACGAAAGAAACAAGCGGCCTGAGAACCGTTTAGTTCTTTGGGAGGAAGGGAAGAAATGGTAGAAGGGTCGATGCCAAAGACACTCTGCCGTTTAAGCTCATGGTAATATAGATAACCCTGAAATCTACGCAGATTCAAGGCTTCTGCGAGAGTCAAAGTCCGAGCAATCGAAATTTGGGGGTGGGATTCCAGTCGACGCATCAAGGCTGATTCAATAGCTGGAATCAGGCCTTTATCGTTGCTCTGGACTACAAGGCAGAGCAGAAGCTCGAGCTTTGGGGTTGGGCAGAGATTGTTGTCATTGAGGATGCGGTTTGAGGAACCTGCACCACCAAAGCCTGTGGACTCTTTACAGTGCCGGTTTAGCATTCGGAGGGCCCATGTTTCGTAAGAATCGAATTGATATTTATGGGAGATAGAGAAGAGATGAAGAACTTTTTGAAAATTGAAAGCCTGAGGATGAAATTGAGCCTCAATTTCAAGAGGACTTGATGGCAGGGAACCCAGAAACAACCTTCTGAGAAATGTAAAGTTTTGACATCAGCAGAACTTACGAAGCATAAAGCGCCCAACAAAGAGCACGAAAATCCTCGGGACTATCTTGGAGAACGAGAGGTTCGCCTTCGGTGGTCGAATTCGGGCAACGCTCTCCATTAGGAAGTGCAAACATGTCAGCGAATGCTGAGCAGTCTCGCGCTAATAGAAAACGGTGTATCTGGTATATTATCTCTGAGGACCTTTGAAATATACGGGTCAAAAACGAGCTGAAACACACCTTAAAGAGAGTACTTTCTGCAAGCACAACACAATTTCCATCTTCGAAAAAGAATTCTTTGTCGCGAACACAATCTTTTGGAGGACCCTGCGTGTTGGGAATGGATGTCATCTGAGAATGAAAAATGTGATGTGCTTGGATGACTCTGAGACTCAAAAAGTCGGAAGTTCCCATGAATTGCCGTTTTTTGAACCTGTGCACGGACGAGGAGTTATCACGTTTACCAAGCTCGAATTTTCACCGCAAGTGGCAGGTTCTATGGCAGGTAGCATGAATGCAGAAATTTCCCATTGCCCATATAGCTAACATACAGGCTACTTAAACTAATCGCCCTGAACGTTCATCGGAATTCGGGTCTCAGGCCTGACCACTAAGAACTGCGAATGGCGCACTTGAGGACGGGGTGAGAATGCACTCATTTGCAGATATTTTCCTAAGATCTTCGGTTTAATTGACTAGTCCATTAGATCTTCCTGCTATCGCCCTTGGGAAAAGAGACCAACCACATCGACGGGCGTCTAGACTCCAAGAATTTATTCTTCCCAACATGTTCATGGTGATCAGGCCCAGCCTGTCACTCGGTTTCGTGGTTTGAAGCAGTCGGTTGAGCATAAGAATATTCACTTTCAACTTTTATGATGGACTAGCTTACACAACCTTTGGCCGCCGGTAGCCTCGCTACGTGCAGCTGGGATTCCTGGAGTCGCTACCTTTTAAGGTGATACCTACGCGGTACTAGGGACTTTCTATTCAGCCCCTACACTTAACCACCCCACTCCGATCAAAGAGAAATGGCCTGACTGAATACAGCTTGGCACTTGTCAAGGGTAGATTGACGGTTCCTCTAAGGTAAGAATACAGACCCGACTCTGGTAATCGATTTATAAAGAAATAAAACAAACGAAGGTCTTCGGATTCTGATTACAGCGCTGAAATGTTCCCACCTTCATCATGTGTTTTTCTCGCACTCTATGTCCCTACTATGGGGAGGTGAAAATTTTCGTGTTCGTTGGACAACTTGGGGATACACTACTTAACCGAGCGACGACGGTGAGTTGTTGGATATCAATGTCCTAGTTACAAAATCGATCTTAATTAATTGATATATCTCGATGTATAAAAGAAGGTTCGGTCCCTTGCCATTCAGGCAGAACGCAATGAGAAATCCATAGGTGAACTTGTGGTGCGATACGAAATTTAAAGAAATTAGGGACTTTCCCATACCCAGGTCGTTAGTCGGATATATTATGTCCGACACTGGGAATTAAGTATTTAACCTTGGTCCAACATTCCCAAATCGGTTTCAAGGTACACTCGATTGTCGTCAATGTTGAAGACCAACCTAGGGTTGGGCGAGCCCTGCCGTCAGCTGATACTGTCTATTAATTGATTGAATGCCGGCGATTGGTTGGGGGGAATAAAGCTGGATATGACGAGGCCGAGGCCGAGAACACGCACCACCCGTCACCAATGGAGATGAGGGGGCCGAAACGAGTCTCTATGTTTACAGCTATTGAGAAGGGCAGACTAGGTATTAACAAAAGGATATTTCCACGCTAGAGAACTCACCGAGGCCTGCAGAGTATACTTCCCTGGCAACACATATGGCTCTGCGTCGATGTCGATAGCTCGCATGACGCACGTTCCTGGGCCGGAGACGGTTCGGATGACAAAACTGACAATTTCCAAGCTTTCGTCGAAATCGAGGGTCCAAGTAAAGTCTTCGGTCCATTTCTTGCCACTTTTTCTCCATGCCCAGTCGACGCTGGCAGAGACAACAACACGACGGTTGGGTTCATCGATCTGAGTTGTAGCTCGAGTACGTGCATTCGAACGGGTCCAATGAGTAGCAAGCAGGTCGAAGTATGATCGAATAGCATTCGACCCCATCAGTCTGGAAGTGTGTGGATGGGGGCATGAATCTGGTGCGTGTTGTATAATGACAGGAGAGGTGGTAGAAAAATAGCAGAGCATCTTGAGGGGAGGTTTGTTCGATGCAAATGCATCGAAAAAGGATTCACTAGATGCCCGCAACTCCTGTTCGGACATCATGCTGGGACTTGTTGGGAGAGGGAGTCTGTATATTTTCCTCGGTTTCCCAGAGTTGACGTGCTTTTATAGCTTCCAAGCCAGGTGGCTCGGGGGCTCGGGGACTCGGGGGCTGAAGTCATGGCCGGACTGTCAGATCCGTTTGACTTATCAAATTGCCAGAGATTTCCGCTTGAACTTTAATCGGGTAGCTGGAGACATCCATAGATACATCATCTGGGTAATATTGCAAGATGCATCTACACTCCGTTGCATGGGGAAGCCAAAGCCAGCCATTGGCCATCAGGTGGTGTAAATTTAGAGAAATTGCTTCTGCAGCTTCTGGTACAGTGATGTAGAGAGTTCCATAGATAAGAGGATAAAATGGAGCAACCATTGCCGCTCGACGCATAGTTGTGAGGGAGGTTTGGTAGTAGTACATGTATGACGTGTGGGCTTTGAACTCCGCAATATGCCGGGAATCGGCCTCGGGCGGCGGGAACAGACGAGAAAAATGTAACATGTACTTTCAGTGTTGAAGCTGAAATCAATGAACATGTATGCTTCTTGAAAATCGGATTGTGGCTGTTCCTTAACAGAGCGCTGGCTGTCGAAAACACTCAAGATTTTGCTTTTTCCCCAAAGATCCTAAAATATATTGCACCGCGCTGTGGCTGTATCAGTATCGATTCTAAAAATGAGCATACGAAGTAGTTTTTCAGCGCGTATACACCGGCTTAGAGGCCGAGGTGGAATTCAGCCCTGGCCATCATCCAGTCATCCTGCGAGCGCAAGGAGGTTAGAAGATATCAGGCTTGACTTGAATACTTTTATCGGTGAGCTATTCATATAAATTAGTTCAGCCCACACATAATTATGGTTCCTCTGGATGCGGCAGTAGAGAGCTTTTCATTCCAGAAGATAATTATCGCAGAGGATCGTCAGCTTATTAAGTTCCTCTCCCGCTTCTCCCCGTGGAGTGAGAAGGATTCCCTAGGATGAGACGAGCTTCTGGCATCGTTAGTGGTAACCTCGGGCAGAAGGGACCATGCCTATTAGAATTAGTCCCGAAGTGTCGTAAGAGCAGTTAACAAAAGGCAGAGAGAAGTATCGTAACCATATCAATTCATCGCATACAGTAAGAGAACAGAATTAATAGCGACGGGGATGAAGAACCCCAACTCTGGCGAGTTCATACAGAAACACTGGCTGGCGACCAGCTTGCACCACCACCTCCCCACTTTCGCACACAACTTTGGGGCCAACCAAAGTTTACCTTTACAATATCATTCACTTAACGGGGTGAGGATCAAAATTCAATACGACTTTGCGACCCGAAGGTTGTCAAGAACCATCTCCCCCAGTTTCACGGAAAAAATCAAAAACAGAAACCATAGTCAAGTTGTTTTGGGATCCGTGATGACTGGGAACCAGTATAATATCCATGCTCATCAGAGCAACAAGTCCTGTCGTGAGGCGGTTTGGATGACAGGAACGGTCTTGTAAGTTGTATGCTGCAGAAATTGGGTATTTGAACAAATTCGAAGACATCTTAGTACCCAGACTCGATCCTTGACTCGAACAGAAGTTGGGACATCGAAACGTTTCCAGTAAGCCTGCAGTCTTGTTGTAATCGAAAGAATCTAGATTTTGACACCCTCGTGTCCTCACCATCATCAGGAATGAGTTCGGGCAGCGGGCATTATATTTGAAACGTTATATTAAACGTACTGATTGGGGTAGGCTCAATCAAACTCCTTCTCACTCAAGTGAACGATCTTGGTACGAGACTACTGATTGGGGTAACGACAGCATACTAAAATACTTGACTCTCAGAGCCCCGCCTATCGGGTTGTTTGTCTTCGGGACCGAAGTTACGAAAGCGACACTTCTTGGAGGCAGTCAATGGAGGAAATAGTAACAGGCCAAAAAAAACACACCTCGCCATCGCCGTGTTCCCCCCGCTTGCTCAACGTGTCATTAGGTAATCTCCGTGGTCAATAAGATCAGCTCAGAATGCAGGCTCTCACACTCTAAACTCTTCTGAGAAAGCTGCTGCTCTAACTCCTCATTGTTAGTGAGTGCCTCTTGCAATTGATCCCAGAGATCCTCAGCTGCAGTGTCAGAACCAAGAGCAGCATGCTTCTGAGCTATAGTTTCAAGAGCTTTCATTCGAGCTTGCTCAAGATGCTGGCGAGATTTTTTGGGAGACATCAGCAGGCTTTTCTAACATGGAAATTGGAGAATAAGTCAACAGATATTATCTTTAGCCAAAAATATGAGTCATACCACGTATTCTGGGGGAAATGTGGATATGTGATGATGTTGTTGAATATCTGTGCTTAATTAATGAGCTGAAAGTACATATCAGTAGTAGGAAAATGCATGGGTAATATTTGGGTATCTTGGCGCCTACTCATACCCAAACATGTAGGGAACACTTACCCATGACCTGCTCATTTTTACGCACCAAAATGAGCCCAAAAACATGGAAAATGGTGGAGAAATAGGTGAGATACATCTAATTTCGATAATTTTCACAAAATTGGCTATATCTCATTCAGTTCTCCACCAAAAAATATGTTCTTGGACATGTTTTGAAGGTCTCTGGTAGAAAAATCGTTAACTATACCTCTACTCGCCGATATTCTCACCTGTGACCTGTGCAGGTACAAAAAACCTGTGCATTTCCCTAATTAGTAGGAAAATGCACAGGTACATTGTACTTGCATGGGTTACAGGTAAGAATTACGATGGGTATGGGTACCGGTAACAGTTAACATACCAATAGCCTTTAAAACAAGCCTAAGAACATGAATTTTGGTGCAGAGTTGAATAAGATACAGTCAATTTCGTGAAAATCATCGAAATTAAGTGTATTTCACTCATTCCTATACCATTTTTCGCATTTCTGGACACGTTTTGGTGGGCGAACTCATACGTGTCGTAGGTATGGACCCTTTTAGGTTACCCATGCATTTTCCTACATATTAGGGCTTGGTAAAGGCTTACAACAGTGAATTTAATGGTTTTCTAGGCCAAAAATATGAGAAAAGGGGTAGAAATAGCACGGTTATGTGATCTAGAGCAATAGGTAGTGGTGGAAAGTGTGTAAAAGTGGT
>Ga0307513_10012202_pt1 | contig 10622 bp, 15 predicted proteins | sample 15_EM_MG_FD_202174 | JGI IMG/M metagenome (GOLD analysis project Ga0307513, IMG submission 202174) | Populus trichocarpa ectomycorrhiza microbial communities from riparian zone in the Pacific Northwest, United States - 15_EM | ecosystem: Host-associated > Plants > Roots > Unclassified | place...
AGTTCCGATATCCAGCTATCAAAGCATTATGCAGCTAATCGCATATGCAACTAGAAAATGAGAGGAGTAGTAATCTCTAAACATCGTTCCAATCAGTTAAACATATCTTGAAACGTGCTCTCATTGCATATTCCGAGTCGTCTTCCAGATGCCTCTGTGAAGCTCATAACTCCGGGAGCTTGGGTTCGGATATGTGGTCATCCTATGAAGCCATATACCTCGCTCTTAAATATTAGGTAAGCTATTCCCGCTAGGGTACTATTCCCTGCCCGTGGCCACTGCTGGGGGGTTTATCACACCTTTATTTCTTTCCTTTCTCTGGGGCCCCTGGCCTCTTCTCCCCGGGGCTATGGATTCCTTCCTGGCCCTGTTTGTCTTCGTTGAGCACCATGGCGTTGATGTTCCTACCCTTTACCGCGCACTTCACGACGCGTCTCGCTTAGCGATTTGCACGGTCGGCAACCCTCCTTCCTCTGTCAATACACGGTCGCTAGTTTCGGACTATAGGTGCAGTAGTTGCCCTGGTGGCCCTGCTCTCAGGTATTGAACTCTCTCCTGAATTGGAGGATCAGTACGGTCGGCATTCGAAAAACTGTGACCCCGGCTCTGTCCCCCGTGTTGGTACTTCTCGGTTGTTTGGTGAGCCTTCCTCCTCCCGCTTCCCACGCGTTGGATCCGCTTGGACCGTACTGCTATGTCCTTCTTTAGCTGGCACCTTATCTGCCCTATCGGCTGGCACAGTACTGCCCCTTACGATAGCTGGCACCTTCACTGCTGAGTGGCTCTCCTTGTTGGGTGACTCCCCTCGTCCTTCTCCCTCTCCCACGATTTACTCTACAGTCGCGCCCTGTGATGGTTACGGTATTCCATGGTATAGCACTACCTCCTTGGATGTTCCTAAAGTCTGTCGGGCGCCGATTACTCTGGACAGTCCGTCCCCGACCCGCTCCCCCTTGTAGCCCTTTGGGTTTGGGGTTCAGTACGATTTGCGTTAGAGCACCCGGCAACAGTAGTTGTATCCTTCCGCTCCGTCGCCTCTGGGCCGTAAATTCTTTTCTTTTGTATGGGGGAGCCTGCTAAAGGGTTTCTTTGCTCCTGTACATCTTTATGTGGGTTTTCTTCACGTTTGGCTTTCCTATTCTTTCCTCCCCATTGGTTTAGGCAAGTGGCTGGTGTGCAGTTAGGCCCATACGATAGGGTCCTGGGAGTACGGTTTTTGGTCTTCATGTTTGATTGCTTGCATATGGGTGGGGGGTATTTGTTGGTCCCATCATGAGGTGAAGCGGGTCGTTGGATTGTTTTATAGTTTTGTTCTCGTCATAGCTAGCGCTCCATACGGTTTCTTGTTATCTTAACAACAAATACATAATATAACAAATAAAAATAAATAAAAAAAAGCCCCTTATTTCCTTGGTTCTTTACGCTACCTGGTATTTCTTTCACAACTCCTGTACTTCAGAATATAACGTCTTCCATTCTGATATCCAAGATCTACGCCAAGAACCCACGAACCGTGACCCTGATCTGCCATTACACGATCAGCCTAGACTTGAGATTGTCATCTCCAAACCATCACCCTAAACAAGTATTATCGTTTAGGACCTTCCTATCGTTGTGTGCCTTGGAATAACGTCCAGTGCCAAGACCCCGTTACAGATAGGGTCCGTACCGCTAAAAGGAATCTACAAAGTCTACGTCAAAAGAACCGTAACTTCTCTGACTACTTAGCGGATTTCCAACGATATGCTGCTGAGGTATCTTGAATCGCTGCTGCTAAGCGAACCTCATTCTACAAATGGTTAAGCGCCGAACTCAAGGACGCTCGGGTAACCCTGGACACTGCGGACGAACTTGACTAATATCTCATATTGCTCAAACGTGTGGATAACAAGATCCGTGCCCCTGCGCAGAGGAACGAAAGGGGTCCTCTTCTACAAGGAGATCACCTACCACAACCACAACCACAACACCAAATCCGGCTGCACCTATTACGACAACCACCACTGCTACAGGTACTCAGGCGGGCCCCATGGACCTTTCGGCTGGACGACACCGCCTATCACAAGAACAATGTGAAGATCGTATGCGACACGGCCCCTGCGTCTACTGTTGGGAGCAAACCACATGGCTCGCCAATGTCCGAACAGACAAAGTCACCACAGAGCCAACGCTGCTGCCATTCGTGCACCTCCGCCAGTGGTTCCTGAAGACTCCCGTCCTCAGTCCGAACACTAGGAAAACTAACTGTCCCATGTACAGTCCAAGGCACTGTCATGGGACAAGAATCGCCTTCTTCGTTACTGTCTTTATCCGGTTTATCTCTTGACGACATGGAGAATGAGGTTGAAGCTAATCATCTGGATAGCATGTACGATTGTTGACAACCATAACGAGATCAGATCCCATGCTCAAATACACTCAGGAGCAACTAGATACGCATTCATCGACAAGGCTTTTGCCGAGCACCATATCTTTCCTTTTTGTGAACTTAAAGAACCACGACCTGTAACGGTTATCGAAGGACTGCCTGTGAGTTCCGGAGCAATTACTCACATCACCAAAATCGCCTTGTTGATTAACAACCACCACGAAATGATCTCTGCTTTTGTTACCACGCTTGGGGGATACCATCTAACACTCGGTATCCCCTGGTTAAAACACCACGATGTCAAGATTGACTTCACTTCTAACTCCCTTACTGTTGAATTTGAATATTATTTGAAGTACTGGGTCAACGATGTTACAATTGCCTACGGGATCAAGGAAGAATTACCGCATTTTCTACAGGCTTATGCTGTACAGTGTGTGTTTGGGCATACAGTTCTGGACCAGGACGAGGTCCTTCAGATACTCCCCAAACATTACCATGAATTTCTTCCATAATTCCTCGAGAAAACAGAAGATCAACTACCACCGCATGGGAGATTTGATCATGAGATACCACTACGCCCGGGATTCGTCCCTCCTTTTGGACCAATATATGGTCTTCGTCCACCTGAGTTATCGGCCCTATATGAATGGCTTGACGAAAACTTAGATAAGAAGTATATCTGCGAATCGTCCTCCCCTGCTGCTTCTTCAATTTTGTTTGTTAAGAAAAACGAAGGTTCTCTACGCTTATGTGTTGACCATAGGGGACTTAGCGAGGGAATGATCAAGAACCGCTACCCTTTACCCCTAGTCAAGGAGACCTTTATGCAACTCTCTCGAGCAAAAATATTCACTAAACTGGATATCCGTGGAGCTTACAACTTAATCCGCATGAGGGGAGGTGAAGAATAGAAAACAGCTTTTCGCACACGATACGGCCCTTTTGAATCCCTGGTCATGCCCTATGGACTTACCAATGCCCCCGCCACCTTTCAAGCATATATTAACGACATGCTACGCCTATATCTAGATAGGTTTTGTACAGCATACCTTGATGATATCTTGATATATTCTGAGAACGAGGAACAACATATCGAACAAGTCAAACAAATCCTGGAAGCTTTAACAAAAGCTGAACTTCAGGTAAAACCTCAGATATGCGAATTTCACAGAAACAATGTCGAATATCTTGGCTTTATTATTACCACGGAGGGCCTACGAATGGATCCTGCGAAGATTACCACAATCATTGAGTGGCCAGTTCCTAAGAAGTTACACGATGTCCGCTCCGTTTTAGGATTTGGAAATTTTAATCCGCGTTTGATCCAAGACTACACATATCTCGCCAGGCCACTGACGCAATTAACCAAAAAGCGTACGCTATTCGTGTGGTCACATGTGTGTCAAGCCGGATTCGAAAGATTGAAGGATGCCTTTACTACGGCCCCAATCCTGATCTATTTTGATTTCGACACAGAGATCGTAGTGGAAACCGATACTTCCGACATTGCCTCTGCCGGCATACTATGTCAACTAGGACATGACGGCCCTTTGCATCCAATTGCATTTTTGTCAAAGAAATACACGCGGCCGAATGTAATTACAACCTTTACAAAAAGGAGTTGATGGCCATAGTATGAGCTTTTGAAGAATGGAGGGCTTATCTGGTTGGATGGCCTGTTACAGTACGGTCAGACTATCAGAACCTGCGATACTTTACCACGAAAAGGTTACTCAACTAAGGGCAAGCCAGATGGTCTGAATTCCTGTCACAGTTCAACTATACAATTGAATTTGTACCTGGTAAAGCACATGGAAAAGCAGATGAGTTAACAAGGATGGTGGGGCAAACAGACGAAGAGATATTGGAGTACAAGACGCATAGGACACAGGTGGTTCTCAAGTTCCAGTCTCGGGGTTTGTCGGCGGAGATCCCGCTTCACTTTGGAGCGTCCCCAGTAAATGAATTATGGACAGAAGCCTATCAAGCTGACGCTCTTCCAAATCAGATACTCACGATGCTGGAACAAGGGGTACGACATAGTCGCCTGATATCCCTGGCTGAGTGTACCAAGGATGTTAATTGACTGCGGTATCGAGATCGTCTTTATGTTCCCGCTCACGAACCTTTGATACTGGCCATCATTCGGGAAAATCCCAATTCTCCTGCTGCTGGTCACACCAGCAGATCCAAAACACATGAACTAATCACGCGACGGTACTATTGGCCGAGTATGCGAAAGGAGATCGCACGATAGGTGGCCAATTGCCATATCTGTCAATGAAGTCGAACGACTTGCTATGCCCCGTTTGGTATCCTACGCCCGCTCTCTATTCCCTATCGACGATGGCAAGATATATCAATGGACTTTGTAATCGGCCGGCGCTGGAGTACCAGTAACGATGGGATTTGGGTAGTGGTAGACCGGCTAACGAAGATGCGTCATCTTGTCCCTTGGTGTACCACTATTGATGCACCCTCTCTTGCAGACCTATTCCTGGATAACGTCTGGAAACACCATGGGCTACCGCTAACGATTATATCCGATGGAGGACCTCAGTTTGCTGCTGAGTTCTGGAGAACCGTCTGTCGCAGACTAAAGATTGACCGACCTCTATCTACTGCATTCCATCCTGAAACTGACGGTCAAACAGAATGAGTTAATGGTATCATGGAACAGTACCTACGGTCATATGTGAACTACCAACAAGATGACTGGTGTCAATGGTTACCAATGGCTGAGTTTATGGGAAACAATCATGCATCCGAGACTACAGGCACCTCTCCCTTCTTTGCTAACTACGGCTATGATCCTCGTATGGACTTTCTCCATGAACAAACTCTTCCGACTGAGGACCAAGAGGCACGATCTTTCGTTGTCACTATGACAGAACTTCATGCACATCTTAGAACTGAAATGAGTTATCCTCAAGAAAGGCAACAGGAAAATGCTGACCGACACAGACTCCCAGCTCCTTCCTTCCAAATCGGTGATAAAGTGTGGCTGAACGCCAAAAACATTAGGACACGATGACCTTCACCAAAGTTGGACAACAATCATCATGAACCCTACGAGGTCAAGGTCAGGGTCGGAACACACGCTCACCGTCTGGAATTGCCAAATACCATCAAGATACATAACGTCATCCACATGTTACTGTTGGACCTAGCAGCCAATGATCCTCGCGAGGGACAGATAATCCCACCACCTCCACCTGTGGAAGTTGAAGGAGAAGAAGAGTGGCAGGTTCAGGAGGTTTTGGATTGCAAATTCGTCAGGAACCGACTGTGATATCTGGTGAAATGGGAAGGCGACAATGAAATGACATGAGAGCCAGCTGAATCAATCAGCGGGCTAAAAACAGTTGACCAGTTCCACGAACGGTACCCACTTAAGCCTGGACCATTACCGGAGGATACGGAATAGACCTCAGGGGACTTCGGCTCTGGGCAGGTCCCTGCTCTCATGGTCCCCTGGCGAGATACGTGTTGGGATAACTTTGGTGTTCTTTCTTTTGTTACACAGTTGCTATGAGGGATTTCCTTTGTAAGGTTTACGACAAATTGTATTGTTTCCTTGGTTACGCGGATATGCGACTCATACTGGGGTATGAGTCAGGCGGCAAAGGCTGTACTAGGATTTCCTTCTATATAAGGGGGGGGCTCCGCCCCCTATTTCTTTGGTTCTTTACGCTACCTGGTATTTCATTCATGACTTCTGTACTTCAGAATATAAAGTCTTCTATTCTGATATCCAAGATCCACGCCAAGAACCCACAAACCCTGATCCTGATCCACCATTACGCGATCAGCCTTGACCTGAGATTGTCATCTCCGAACCCTCACGCTAAACGACTGTCATCGTTTAGGACCTTTCTCTCCTCTCGTTGTGTGCCTTGGACTAATGTCCAGTGCCAAAACCCCGTTACAGAATACAATTCAAGTGGGGAGCGAGTATACTCAGAGATACATACGGCGGACTGGTGGTGGGATACGAAGGTATGAAATATGTCCTGACATCTGCAAGTGCTCTCTCTTTGCAGTGGTCACGGTTTATTGCATTTCCTGGTAGAATACTCTGCCTGCCGGGTCAACTGTGGTACCTATTATTGGATTGTCAGACCAGACTCACCTAACCAAATTTTTGGGGGACAAGAAAGCCTGGCCAGTCTACATCACGATTGGCAATATCCTTTGCCAGATGAGAAACAGCACTGCCAAAATGTCTGTCCTACGTGTGCATTGCTGCCTGTACCGCCAAAGCTTACTGGTGAATCAAGCCAGGCCGATGCAACCCAACGGCAAATCAATGCGGATTCTCTGCGGGCTGTCTTTGATCTTGTCCTCGCTCCTTTGCACTATGTTTCTCATAAAGGCATGGTTGTGGATTGTGCGTATGGTAAAACACGCCTTTGTTTTCCCATCTTGTCGGCCTGGATTGTGGTTCATGATGAACATACGACCCTGGATGGGATAGGCAGCAAGTGATGCCCAAAGTGTGAGGTTCCATGCAACGAGCTTGGTGGAAATCCGCAGGAGGTATAGGAGATCCACGACTACGCCATATATGAAGAGAAAGCTAGGCAGCTTGAGTCGGGAGAGGCTGCTAGCACCCGGGATGATTTTCGGCAGGTGGGCGTCATAATAGGCCGGAATGTATTCACTGCACTGCACCAAGTAAACCCGTCCGACCTACACAAGCCGGACCTTTCACAACATTTACCTTGGCCTATTCAAACATATGATGCAATGGGTAGAAGGGTTCCTGACAAAGCATAAACGGCAGCAGGCATTCAACGATGCATGGAAAGAAATTCCGCCTTATCCTGGATTCAGTGTATTAAAAAAGGCCTATCAAGATATCACACAATGGCAGGGAAAGGAAATGCGCAACCTTGGCCGCTGTATTTTGGCTGTACTGGCGTCCCCATTGCCAAATCCAGACAGTTCTCAGCATCAAGATTTTCAGATTGCCTTGACGTGTGTTAGTGCTCTGGGTGATTTCTCCCTTATGGCCTAATATCGTAGCCATACACTAGATACACTTTCCTACCCGGAAAGGTATCTGCTGACATTTCACTAGACGAAAGATATTTTTCTTGAATTCCGTACCAGGAAAGCTACCTGCGCGGAAGCAAACCGCCAGGATCGGGAGTTACGGGAACTTATTACCAATGAACGTGCTCATGAGATTCGCCGTATCTCTGCGGCCAAATGGCGTCGGCAGGCGGGTCAAGAGAGACCTCAGAGGGTTAATCAGCGGGCAGATTTGATCCGCTGGGAGAGCTACTTCAACTTCATCAAAATGCGCTATCTTAGTCACTTTTCCTCCCACGTACAACGTTTTGGATCAATATCAAGGTATTCCACCGAGATCGGTGAGCTAGCATATGAGGATCTTATCAAAGAGGGCAACCGCCGGTCTGACAAAACTGAAGCTGCCTGCCAGATCTTGTCACACTATGGCCGCCAGCATGCCCTAGGAATGCGGCTACAGACATTAGACATTCTTTTGAAGGCACAAAATTTCGTCCAAGTAGAAGGCACCGGGAGGAAGACTGCGGCTGCACCTCAGAGAATTCCTAAAGGGCGGATGAAGAACGTCAGCACGCTGACCGAGCTCTGCAGAACCTGCACCATCGATTATGGGGACATAATGGAGGCGATGTCATGTTTTACTAAGCAGAGAGTAGCGGATGACCATCCGGTGTCTTTTGACCCTACTGAACTGGGGTTACTTCCCGTAGAGCAATTTACGCACCTTGATAATTCTGGTAGCTAACTTTGAGGAAACGGACGTTTTCCAGATTCACAGACCCCGCAGCACCGGAACAATGGCTTGCGATAGCCGTGGTCTCAGAAATGATTGGGTATGGATCCAGGCGGGCGGAGAGGACAATTATGGAAATCTTCAGGGGCGGGGGGTGGCGCAACTGTCAGCCCTTTTCAGGATTAGAAAGGTCTTCAGCGAGGCCTCTGGTGTCCGGCACCTAGCACTACTTCACGTACATGATCCGATCAATTCTGGTAGAGTCCATCTCGCAATCGGACATATACCAGTCGGGAAGCGGTGTAGTGGTCGAGAGATGTAAATAGTTGATATAGGGACAGTGATTGGACAGGCGCATGTAATTCTCGCCGGGGAGGGTCAATGGATAGTAAATCACAGGATTGATTTGCGGACGTTTACTGACATATATTAGCTTATTCTATACTACTGGATTGTGTATAATATGCATACGGCCGGGTTAAAGCCGGAGGCTGAAGATAGCAATGGCCACCCGGGTGCCCAGATTCACCTCGGCCGTGAGAGTAGGGCGGATGTGTGAAATATGTTGTGGATTTGGCTACAGAATTGTGTATAATACGCACGCGGCCGAGTTGAAGCCCGACGCTTAAGATTGCAATTGCCACCTGGGTGCCCGGATTCAACTTGGCTGTAAGAGTAGGGCGGATGTGTGAAATATGTTGTGGATTGGACGACAGAATTGTGTATAATACGCACGTGGCTGAGTTGAAGCCGGACGCCTGAGATGGCAATTCCCATCCAGGTGCCCGGATTCAACTCGGCCACCAGGGTGTAGCAGGCTGCCCTTAATGAAATATATAAAATTATATACCGGCTATGCTAGAAATCGAGAGGGTGAAAGCGGAAGAAGGTAGGCGTCTGCGTAGTGGGACCAGCAGGGTGCGGACGAGGGTAAGAGTCCGCAAAGGGTGCTGGCAGGGTGCGGATGAGCCTAAGAGTCCACGAAGGGTGCCGGCACGGTGTGGACGAGGGGAGGAGTCCACGTAGAGTGTTGATAGGGTGTTGCAAGCATTATGGGGCATCGCCGGACGAATCTAGGCCATTGGGCTCCCAGAATCTGGCAGGTATACTTGAGAGACCCCTGGGCGAGAAGTGAATGAAGGTGGCTGTTTGGATGGAATCACGCCGTGACAAGTGCACCAGGTGGTGAGAACGGGAACAAGGGTATTGGGAGGCACCAGGCGCAGGAGGTGCAATCCTAAGACGCGCGGACGTTCAGGACATTCAGGATGTATTGCACGAAAAGGCTGATGTTCAGGACGCCCAGAACGAATAGGGGGTACGCAGGCCGTCCGGACGCGGGCCCTCTGCATCCGGAATAAACGGTTTTTTTGCTGATAATGGTGTGACCAAATAAAGACCTATATTGAGGCTCGCCCCCTGGACCCTGGTTGCCTAACAGAATTGCAGGTAGATTCAATTATAATCTTTGCTCGTGGCCTTTCGCCAGTCAAGGAGCATATTGAGTTCATCAAACACCATCACCACGCAGACGACGTTTGGGCACTCATCGGCATTTGAAGATCCTAGTCAAAGATTCAGTGAAGAAACTGCAGATGTGCAACGAGTGTCAGAGGGCTGAGCGGGATGTGTGTAGCGACGTTGTGGAACCTCCTAGTAAGTATTATCCATCTTTATTCCCGTAGCGCTGCCCTAACAGGTGTTGCTAGTGTCTCATTCTGATTGGGATTCAAGTATTCCCCCTGGCTGTGAGAATCCCTATCGTTCGTCGAACGGGAGCACTGGCTGCCTAGCATTCATTCTTCGGCCATCCCTAGTGTGTAATAGACTCGGATCGGGAAATTGCCTGGGGTGTCCTGACTGTACCGAGCATCGCAGATCTGCTCCCTTTAGTAAGAGCGCAAGACGTCGAAGAGGAAATCACATGCTCCTGGGATATGATTGGCACGACGGGTGAGGGCGCTACCAGACTACGTCAGGACCCCGAAGAACCTCTCCCACTACGCCAGCTCATATTGCTGAATAGAGATGAGGACATTCGTGGGTGGTTCCTCACAAACAATGGCCATGATCCCAGAGACCTCATGGTTGTTGAGTCACATCCGGAAGATGGAGAGGACCAGGATGAGAGCCCGGACCCTCCCAATCGGAGGCACGCCTTTTCTTGACTGGGAGGTCTGAGATGACTCGGCAGGTGCAGAATATGCGATGCGGGAGATGCAGGAGGAGGAGCCGGCAAGATGTAATCGATTTGCGCGGGTGTCAAGGGTCGAAGCCTGTGCTACATCAGGGCCTTCCGAGTCTGAGATGCTCCAAAACTCCACGTATTTGCAAAGGTGAATCCCTGGGCAACCAAATTCATGGCAAATGTAACAATCCTATTGTTAGGTAGGTATGCAACAGGCAACGATAGTGGTTTCCTATAGTGATCAAGTCTTCTTCTTTGTAATAAGGCGTAGGGGAATACTATCTCTTCAGATA
>Ga0307513_10012203_pt1 | contig 10622 bp, 9 predicted proteins | sample 15_EM_MG_FD_202174 | JGI IMG/M metagenome (GOLD analysis project Ga0307513, IMG submission 202174) | Populus trichocarpa ectomycorrhiza microbial communities from riparian zone in the Pacific Northwest, United States - 15_EM | ecosystem: Host-associated > Plants > Roots > Unclassified | place...
CGGATCGACAGATCAACGGATCAGTCGGGGATACCTGCGGCGAGCAGCTCCACGAAGCCGACCTCCTCGTTGGCGACGCCGAAGACCTCGGCGCGCAGCAGCGTCCGCTCGGCCCAGGCGCGGTGCGGCTTCACCTCGTTCATCTTGTTCGTGTACGCCGACCGCAGCACGCCTCCGCCGCAGCGCTCGGGCCGCAGGATGTCCTGGGCGTCGCTGAACTCCTCGTGGCTGACCACGGACAGGGCGTGCACGGGCAGTACGTGCGAGGGGTGGATGCAGGTCTTGCCGAGCAGTCCGTTGGCCTGGTCGAGGGTGATCTCACGGAGCAGCCCGTCCATGGCGTGCTCGATGAGCTTCTCGCGCAGTTCCTCGGCCTGGCCGTCCAGGAAGGGGCTGCGACGCAGCTGCGGCTTGAACATGCGCTCCTGGACCCGGAAGTACTCCCAGACCGGCCCGGTGACCGTGAACCCGGTCCCGTCGGCCCGCCCCAGCATGTTCACGACGTCGGCGATGACGGAGGCGACGACCTGGACGTCGTACGCCGTCATGTCGGGGGCTCTGCGCAGCCCGTACGAGGAGCAGAAGTCGGTGACGCCGAGGCGCAGGGCGAGGACGCGGTCGCGGTACTTGTCGACGGCGCGGGAGATGCCCTCCAGGGTCTCTACGCGCGTCTCCCGGTACAGCAGCTCGGGGGATTCGAGCACGGGCATGCCGAACAGGCGGTGGCCGCTGGCGGCCTCGGCGTCGGCGAGGGCCTCCAGGAACGGCATGCCGCGTTCCTCGGTGAACTTCGGCATCACGAACCCGGACAGCAGCCGGGCGGCGGGCCCGAGGCGCTGGACGAGGTCGGGGATCTGTTCAGGCGTACGGACCCTGACGAACAGCAGCGGCAGCCCGGTGGCGGCGTCGGGGCGCTGGGCGAGCAGGCCCAGCTCGCGCACCAGGTTCTCCTCGGCGTCCGCGACCTCCGAGTCGTCGATCGAGTCCTCCAGGCACAGCACCATCGAGACGACACCGCGGGAGACCTGTTTGACGACGGCTTCGGCGAGACGCGGGCGGGTGGCCGGGCTGTACAGGGTGGCCCCCAGGGCTGTGGCGAGCAGCCGGGCCGGGGAGTCGGCGGTGAACTCGCACGGCTCCTGGTGGAACAGACGCTGTCGTACCTCAGGGGCGATGTGCCCGAAATGACGCATGAAACTCCCCCGTGGCGGCTGGACTGCCGGTCGAGTGTGGATCGGGTGATGATGGGTGGCCGGTAATAGTACGTAGGGATCCATGTCGAGGGTTCCCACCGAGAATGAAGTTCAGGTAACGCGAACACGCAGAATCGATGCCCCCGCGTTGTCGTGACCAGGACCGAGAGGGCAGGATGACCGCATGACGCACGCGATGCTGAAGGGGTCGAACGTCCCGCTCGAAGCCACGACGGTGCGCGCCGTGCTGCGCTGGACGCCCGGGCAAGGGGTTCCGGATGTCGACGCCTCGGCGCTGCTCCTCGGCCCCGACGGTCGTGTGCGCTCCGACGAGGACTTCGTCTTCTACAACCAGCCCCGCCACCCCTCGGGCAAGGTCTGGCGGCTCGGCAAGAAACGGGTCGCCGAGGGCCTCACCGACACCATCCAGACGGACCTGACCGGTGTCGAGTCCGGAGTCGGACAGATTCTGCTGGTCGCCTCGGCGGACGGCGTCGCCTTCGACCGCGTACGCTCCCTGCGCATCCTGCTGTACGACGGCACGGTCGCGGACGGCGAACCGCTGGCGTACTTCGACGTCAAGCCGGAAACGGGCGAGGAGACGGCCCTGATCTGCGGCGAACTGTACCGCCGCGGCGAGGGCTGGAAGTTCCGCGCCCTGGGCGAGGGCTACTCGAACGGCCTGGAGGGCCTGGCGACGGACTTCGGCATCTCGGTGGAGGACCCGCCGGCGACCGGGGAACCGTTCCCCGAGGCCACGCCGACAACGGACCCCTCGGCGGCCACGACGGTCCAGCAACCCCCCACACTCCCGCCCCAGCCGGCCTACGGCTACCCCCAGCCCACCAGCACGAACACCAACCAACCGGCCTACGGCTACCCCCAACCGGTAGGAGCCTCCCCGTCCCCGGACTTCCACCTACCACCACAGGGCCCACAATTCATCGGACGGTAGGGCAGGCTTTTAGGGGCGCGGGGAACTGCGCGACCAGCCACAGCGGACCCGCACCCGCCACCGAACAGAACCCCCGGCCCCTTAGGCGCCACAGCTCACCGCTCACCGCTCAGCCTTGGTCTTGTATCCCCGCCCCCACTGCAACCCCCACCCGTACAACCGATCAAGCTCAGCCTGAAACCCGTAGACGAACTTGACCTCCCGCCGAACGATCAACTCGTTCTTCACGTTCTCGATCATCACCACCGCACACGACCGAGCCTGCGAGTGCCGCTCGTCGAGACCTATCTCGATCCGCGGCCCATTGCTCGGGTACAGCGTCACGACCGCGTGGGTCCGATCGAACGCCGGCGTCTGGTCGTAGATGTAGACGAAGACCAGCAACCGCCTGATCTCGTCCCGGTGATCAAGATTGACGTACGCCGTCTCCCCGGACGCCGACCCGAACCGGTCGTCCCCGCTCAGCTTCACGTACGGCGGCGCGTTCGTGTCACCGAGGAACCCGCCCAGGGGCTGTACGACCCCCTTGGTGCCGTCGGCCAGCTCGTACAGGATCCCCAGGTCGAGGTCGACGTTCACCATGCTCTGGGTGTGCCCCTGCACCTCCTCCGGCTTCAGTGCCTGGAAGGGGTGCCGCCACAGGCTCTGCCGCTTGGGGCCGCCGATGTCCGACGTACGCATCCGCCAGGACAGGTTGATGCGCAGATGCCCGGTCGCGGCGCCCTGCCTGGTGAGCGAGACCCGCTGGTGTCGCTTGGTCAGCTCGATGGAGTTGCTCGCCGCACTGCCCGCGTCGAACTCCGCCGACCGGCCGCGCCACAGGTCGTCCCAGAAACTCATCCCGCCCCCACCCGTCCAGCCCCCGCACATTCGTCCGTGCCGTCAATGCCGCGGGGCGGCCGACGAGGACGATTCCTCGTAGCCGCCCCGCTCAGAGCGTTCCCTCACACCGGAGGTTGTCACACCCCGGACGAGACCTCAGTCTTCTCGTCCGAGCCCGCCGCTTTTCCCTCGGCCGCTGCCAGTTTGGTGTTGCGGCGCACGGAGGACCAGAAGGACCAGGCGATCAGGACGACGCCCACCAGGCCGGTGATGACCTCGTGGATCTCGTACTGGATGGTGACGAGGAGGATGGCGGCGAGGGCGCCGATCGCGTAGTGCGCGCCGTGCTCCAGGTAGACGTAGTCGTCGAGGGTGCCCTGGCGGACCAGGTAGACCGTGAGCGACCGGACGTACATCGCGCCGATACCGAGGCCCAGGGCCATCAGCACGATGTCGTTGGTGACGGCGAACGCGCCGATGACACCGTCGAAGGAGAAGGACGCGTCGAGGACTTCGAGGTACAGGAACATGAAGAACGCGGCCTGGCCGGCGAGGACGATCGCGGGCTTCTTCTTGCCGGTGCGCTCGGCCTCCTCCTCGGCCTCGTGCTCGCGCTCCTCCTCTTCCTCGAGTTTGTCCTCGAAGTAGCCGGAGAGCCCACCGACGATCATGTACGTGATCAGACCGGCGATGCCGGAGATGAGGACCGTCTGCGCCTTGTCGACGTGGGCGCCACCGTGCTGGTGGGCGTTGGTCGCGAAGGTCATGGCGGAGATCAGGAGCACGATCAGGGCGATGCAGACCGACAGCATGTCGACCTTGCCGAGCTTGGCGAGCGGGCGTTCCAGCCAGCCGAGCCACTTGATGTCGCGGTCCTCGAAGATGAAGTCGAGGAAGATCATCAGCAGGAACATGCCACCGAAGGCGGCAATGGCCGGGTGGGCGTCGGTGACCAGTTCCTGGTAGTGGTCCTTGTTGTTGAGCGCGAGGTCGACCGCGTCGATGGGACCGATCTTGGCGCTGATGGCGACGATCACGACCGGGAAAACGAGTCGCATACCGAAGACGGCGATGAGGACACCGATGGTGAGGAAGATCTTCTGCCAGAAGGCACTCATCTTCTTCAGGATGCCGGCGTTGACCACCGCGTTGTCGAAGGACAGCGAGATTTCGAGGATGGAGAGGATCGCCACGACACCGAAGCCGGTCCACCCCCCGTAGAAGACCGCCGCGACCAGGCCGAGCGCGGTGACCGCGAACGACCAGCCGAAGGTTTTCAGAATCACTGGCTACCCAATCGTGTGTTTACGGGTCTCCCCCGCTGCCGTACTCGGCTTTACGAAACGTTGACTCCGAAGTCTAGAGCGATGCCCTTCAGACCCGACGCGTACCCCTGTCCTACGGCCCGGAACTTCCACTCGCCCTGGTAGCGGTACAGCTCCCCGAAGATCATGGCGGTCTCCGTCGACGCGTCCTCGCTCAGGTCGTAGCGCGCCAGTTCCTGGCCGTCGGCCTGGTTGACGACCCGGATGAAGGCGTTGCTGACCTGGCCGAAGGTCTGGCCCCGGTTGTCCGCCTCATGGATCGAGACCGGGAAGATGATCTTGTCGCAGGCGGCCGGCACCTTGGGGAGATCGACGATCAGCGACTCGTCGTCGCCCTCGCCCTCACCGGTGAGGTTGTCGCCGGTGTGCTCGACCGAGCCGTCGGGGCTGGTGAGCTGGTTGTAGAAGACGAACCACTCGTCGCCCAGGACCCGTCCGCCCCCGCACAGCAGCGCGCTGGCGTCGAGGTCGAACGGCGCGCCGGTGGTGGAACGCGCGTCCCAGCCGAGCCCGACCAACACCTGAGTGAGGTTCGGTGCGGCTTTGGAGAGGGAGACATTGCCCCCCTTGGCAAGCGTGACGCCCATGATGCTGGTCCTCCCCGAGGTGAAGCCTTGCGATCGCAGAACAGACCTGCCCGCCGAACAGGCCCGCGGAACGGGCCGGGCCCGGTGAACAGGTCTCCGAGCACGTCCGGCGCCGCACCGAGAGTGCGACGCCGGACCACGGAGCCGGAGGGAATCCGGCTCAGACGTTCACGCCGAAGTCCTGCGCGATGCCGCGCAGGCCGGACGCGTACCCCTGGCCGATGGCGCGGAACTTCCACTCCGCGCCGTGCCGGTACAGCTCGCCGAAGACCATGGCGGTCTCCGTCGAGGCGTCCTCGGAGAGGTCGTAGCGCGCCAGCTCGGCCTCGCCGGCCTGGTTCACGACGCGGATGAACGCGTTGCGGACCTGGCCGAAGGACTGCTGGCGGTTCTCGGCGTCGTAGATGGAGACCGGGAACACGATCTTGTCGATGTCGGCCGGGACCGCCGCGAGGTTGACCTTGATCTGCTCGTCGTCGCCCTCGCCCTCACCGGTGGTGTTGTCACCGGTGTGCTCGACCGAGCCGTCCGGGCTCTTGAGGTTGTTGAAGAACACGAAGTTGGCGTCGCTGCTGACCTTGCCGTCCGCGCCCGTCAGGATCGCGCTGGCGTCGAGGTCGAAGTCGGTGCCGGTGGTGGTGCGGATGTCCCACCCCAGACCGACGATGACCGCGGTGAGGCCCGGGGCCTCCTTGCTCAGCGATACGTTGCCGCCCTTGCTGAGGCTGACTCCCACGAGTCCTCCAATGATGTCTTGTCTGCTGTCCAGGGGCGGTGTGCCCCGTGGTGCGCCGATATCGGATCAACGTGTCGATCCTAGTGACGGGTTCCCGTCCCATGCAGGGCTTGGAACCGAAGAATCACAGGGTGTCGAGGGCCTTCACGTACTCGTTCAGGTCACGCGCGTCCGGCAGCCCGTTGACGACGGTCCACCGCACGACACCTTCCTTGTCGATGACGAAGGTCCCGCGCACCGCACAACCCTTGTCCTCGTCGAAGACGCCGTACGCACGCGAAATGTTGCCGTGCGGCCAGAAGTCGGACAGCAGGGGGTATTCGAAGCCCTCCTGCTCGGCGAAGACGCGCAGGGTGTGGATGGAGTCGTTGGAGACGGCGAGCACCTGGGTGTCGCGGTCGGAGAACCTCGGCAGGTTGTCCCGCAGGTCGCACAGCTCGCCGGTGCACACGCCGGTGAAGGCGAAGGGATAGAAGAGCAGCACCACGTTCTTCGCGCCACGGAAGTCGGAGAGCCGCACGGTGGCGCCGTGGTTGTCCTTGAGCTCGAAGTCCGGGGCCTTGTCGCCGACCTCGATCGCCATGATCCTGCATCCCTTCAGTGGGCTGTTCGGGTGAGAACACCCTAGTGACCACCCACTGAAGCCATTGGACGGGCCGGAGCTACCCGGCCCGTCCGGCGATTGAGGACGAGGCCGTTCAGGCCGATCGGGGGTCTGGGGGCGGAGCCCCCAGCAGACGCCCGCACCGGCCGACGGTCACTGACTCACTTCTTGGACTTCGCTGCCTTGGGTGTCGCCAGACGACTCCCACTCCAGTCCTTGCCCACACTGACGCTCTTCGTCGCCGACAGACCCGCCGTCGTCGCGGCTTCAGAGATGTCGCTCGGCTCCACGTAGCCGTCACGGCCCGTCTTGGGCGTGAGGAGCAGGATCGCGCCGCCTTCTTCGATGTACGTGGTGGCGTCCACCAACGTATCGGTCAGGTCGCCGTCGTCGTCGCGGAACCACAGCACCACGGCATCTGCGACGTCGTCGTACTCCTCGTCCACGAGGTCACTGCCGATGACTTCCTCAATGGCCTCGCGGAGCTCCTGGTCGACGTCGTCGTCGTAGCCGATCTCCTGGACCACCTGCTCGGGCTGGAACCCCAGCCTTGCGGCAGGGTTAGTCCGCTCCTCCGCGTGGTCCGCGGTCGCGCTCACGGGTTGCCTCCTGATCATGTTCGAGAAATGTCCAGCCACGCGCGTGCGCGAAGCATTGGCCGTAGTCCACACGGGCGGGGCGGATCGCGCAAGTACCCGGCCGTTCAGACCGCCGAAACGGTGACGATCCTGGCGGTGTCGCCGCAACTTCAGACAGCGGTTCCCGGGAACAAGTGACGCACGACACACCATTCTGCCCGCTTTGCGGTTTTGCTGCTCACTGGTGGCTCCCGAACCTCTCACACATACGTACGAGATCCGAATCGCTTTACGGAACACGTCACGGACTGGGCGTATCGTTGCGATTTGGCTGCGACCACCCCGGCCCACACCGCCCAGACACCTCCTCCGGGGCTACCTCTGAGTAGAGGTGACGTACCCGGCCTCGGGGTACACGATGGGGACCAGTGCATTCGCAGCCCCGGGGCAGGCCCACAGCGTGCCCCGGAAAAAGTCTCCCGAGAGCGAAGGAACAGCGTGGCTTCCGGATCAGATCGCAACCCGATCATCATTGGCGGCCTTCCGAGTCAGGTTCCTGACTTCGATCCCGAAGAAACCCAGGAGTGGCTCGACTCCCTCGACGCCGCGGTTGACGAGCGCGGCCGGGAGCGGGCCCGCTATCTGATGCTGCGGCTGATCGAGCGGGCCCGCGAGAAGCGCGTGGCCGTGCCCGAGATGCGGAGCACGGACTACGTCAACACGATCGCGACGAAGGACGAGCCCTTCTTCCCCGGCAACGAGGAGATCGAGCGCCGCATCCTCAACGCGACCCGCTGGAACGCGGCCGTGATGGTCTCGCGCGCCCAGCGGCCCGGTATCGGCGTCGGCGGCCACATCGCGACCTTCGCCTCCTCCGCCTCCCTCTACGACGTGGGCTTCAACCACTTCTTCCGGGGCAAGGACGAGGGCGACGGCGGCGACCAGATCTTCTTCCAGGGCCACGCCTCCCCCGGCATCTACGCCCGCGCGTTCCTGCTCGACCGGCTCAGCGAGCAGCAGCTCGACGCGTTCCGCCAGGAGAAGTCGAAGGCGCCGTACGGCCTGTCCTCGTACCCGCACCCGCGGCTGATGCCGGACTTCTGGGAGTTCCCGACCGTCTCGATGGGTCTCGGCCCGCTCGGCGCGATCTTCCAGGCGCGGATGAACCGCTACATGGAGGCGCGCGGGATCGCGGACACCTCCAAGTCGCATGTGTGGGCGTTCCTCGGCGACGGTGAGATGGACGAGCCGGAGTCGCTCGGCCAGCTGTCGATCGCCGCCCGCGAGGGCCTCGACAACCTGACCTTCGTCGTCAACTGCAACCTCCAGCGCCTCGACGGCCCGGTGCGCGGCAACGGCAAGATCATCCAGGAGCTGGAGTCGCAGTTCCGGGGCGCCGGCTGGAACGTCGTCAAGCTGGTCTGGGACCGCAGCTGGGACCCGCTGCTCGCGCAGGACCGGGACGGCGTGCTCGTCAACAAGATGAACACGACCCCCGACGGGCAGTTCCAGACGTACGCCACCGAGACGGGCGCGTACATCCGCGACCACTTCTTCGGTGACGACACGCGGCTGCGCGCGATGGTCGAGGGCATGACCGACGACCAGGTGCTGCACCTGGGGCGCGGTGGCCACGACCACAAGAAGATCTTCGCTGCGTTCGCGGCGGCCAAGGCGCACAAGGGCCAGCCGACCGTCATCCTCGCCAAGACCGTCAAGGGCTGGACGCTCGGACCCAACTTCGAGGGCCGCAACGCCACGCACCAGATGAAGAAGCTGACGGTCGCCGACCTCAAGGGCTTCCGCGACCGGCTGCACCTGCCGATCTCCGACAAGGAGCTGGAGGGCGGCGCGCCGCCGTACTACCACCCGGGCCGGAACTCGGAAGAGATCCAGTACATGCACGACCGCCGCAACTCGCTCGGCGGTTACGTCCCCACCCGCGTCGTCCGCGCCAAGCCGCTGACGCTGCCGGAGGAGAAGACGTACGCGAGTGTGAAGAAGGGTTCGGGTCAGCAGTCGATCGCCACGACCATGGCGTTCGTCCGGCTGCTCAAGGACCTCATGCGGGACAAGGAGATCGGCAAGCGTTTCGTGCTGATCGCGCCGGACGAGTACCGCACGTTCGGCATGGACTCGTTCTTCCCGAGCGCGAAGATCTACAACCCGCTCGGCCAGCAGTACGAGTCGGTGGACCGCGAACTGCTCCTCGCCTACAAGGAGTCGCCGACCGGCCAGATGCTGCACGACGGCATCTCGGAGGCGGGCTGCACCGCCTCGCTGATCGCGGCGGGTTCGGCGTACGCCACGCACGGCGAGCCGCTGATCCCGGTGTACGTCTTCTACTCGATGTTCGGTTTCCAGCGCACCGGTGACCAGTTCTGGCAGATGGCCGACCAGTTGGCGCGCGGTTTCGTCCTGGGCGCGACCGCTGGCCGTACGACTCTGACCGGTGAGGGTCTGCAGCACGCCGACGGCCACTCGCAGCTGCTCGCGTCGACGAACCCGGGCTGTGTGGCGTACGACCCGGCGTACTCGTACGAGATCGCATACATCGTGCAGGACGGTCTGCGCCGGATGTACGGCCCCGAGAGTGAGGACATCTTCTACTACCTCACCGTCTACAACGAGCCGATCCAGCACCCGGCCGAGCCCGAGAACGTCGATGTCGACGGCATCCTCAAGGGCATCCACCGGGTGGGCCAGGGGACTTCGGGCACCATCCCGGCGCAGGTCATCGCGTCCGGTGTGGCCGTCCCGTGGGCGCTGGAGGCGCAGCGGATCCTCGCCGAGGACTGGAACGTACGGGCGGACGTCTGGTCGGCGACCTCCTGGAACGAGCTGCGGCGCGATGCGGTCGCGGTGGAGCAGCACAATCTGCTGCACCCCGAGGAGGAGCAGCGTGTCCCCTATGTGACGCGGAAGTTGAGTGGCGCCGAGGGTCCGTTCGTGGCCGTTTCCGACTGGATGCGGTCGGTTCCGGACCAGATCTCGCGGTGGGTGCCGGGGACTTACCAGTCGCTGGGCGCGGACGGGTTCGGCTTCGCCGACACCCGTGGGGCTGCTCGGCGGTTCTTCCACATTGACGCGCAGTCGATCGTGGTGGGGGTGCTGACGGAGTTGGCTCGGGAGGGGAAGGTTGATCGGTCGGTGCTGAAGCAGGCGATCGACCGGTACCAGTTGCTGGATGTTTCGGCTGCTGACCCCGGTGCGGCGGGTGGCGACGCGTAGTTGTACTTCGGCTGCCGGTCCGTTGTGGCTGGTTGCGCAGTTCCCCGCGCCCCTGGAGAGCTGCCCCTTCGGGGCGCTCTCCAGGGCGCTGGCGGGCCCTTACGATGCGGGGCATGAACGAGCAATCGGCGCAGGGGCGTTGGGAAGGGTTCACCCAGCGGCCCCTGATGGGGCTCGCGATCGTGTTCGCCGTCGCCTACGCGGTGCCCATCGTGGACAGTCCCGCGAGTCGGCCCGTGTCGATCACGTGCACGGTCGTGGAGTGGGGGGTGTGGGGTGCGTTCGCGGTTGACTATCTCGTGCGGGTCGGGCTCGCCGAGCAGCGGCGGGAGTTCGTACGGCGGCACTGGCTGGACCTGTTCGCCGTGCTGCTGCCGCTGCTTCAGCCGCTGAGGCTGCTGCGGGTCATATCCACGCTGCTGCTGGTGGGCCGGCGGGCCCAGATGGCGTCCCAGGTGCGGCTGACGACGTATGTCGGCGGGGCCGTGGTGGGGCTGCTGATGTTCGGTTCGCTGGCCGTGCTGTCGGTGGAGCGCGAGTCGCCGGACGGGAACATCCGAACGCTGGGCGACGCACTGTGGTGGTCGTTCA
>Ga0307513_10012204_pt1 | contig 10622 bp, 6 predicted proteins | sample 15_EM_MG_FD_202174 | JGI IMG/M metagenome (GOLD analysis project Ga0307513, IMG submission 202174) | Populus trichocarpa ectomycorrhiza microbial communities from riparian zone in the Pacific Northwest, United States - 15_EM | ecosystem: Host-associated > Plants > Roots > Unclassified | place...
GAGCTGGATATGCGGTCGGGGTGTAATTGTGCATAGGCAACGGCGCCATAACCACCCGAGGAAAGACCCATGGCGATGGTTCTGTCGGGGTCGGCATTATTATACCGCTGCAGGGTATCCAGGATATCGTTCATGCGGAGGAAATAGGAATCATCCCATCCTATGTTTGTTTGTTGCGGAAAGACCAGGAAGCCGTTCCAGTCACCGTTATTGATGCGCTGCTCAAATATCTGCGCGCCCCAGTAGAGCTGGTTCTCATTGTCTGTTATCGGCCCTATTTCACCGCCGCCGTGAAAGAAAATGATCACAGGGTATTTGGTGGCGCCGCTGGTATCGTAATTATTGGGAAAGCGCAGGCGGAACGCCATGTTATTGTAGATATAACATTTGAATTTGCTTACATCCCAGTAGTTCTTATTAAAGGAACGTATCCATTTGGCCATGGTATTGGTGGGCGGCAGGTTGGGATTGGTGTTGCTGCCTGCCGGTGTGGCCGGGTCGTAGGTGTACATGGAATCATTGGGACTGAAAACGTTTTGGGCGTTACTGGCGGAGACGCAAAACAGTAAGCCCGTTAACATGCGTAGAGCTGCCTTCATAGCTGTTGTTTAAGGATGAATAAATCATACATGGAATTGAGAAACGGCATCTACGGGATGGGGGAGACAGACGGTCTTGAATGGGAGTGGGTGACTTACTAAAGAGAGGAAACAGGGTTACTGTGTCTTAACAAATATATTACATAAAAAGCATAAATAAAAAAAATAATGCCACCCGGGAGGGGTGGCATTATCCGTTATTTTAAACACTATAGGCTTATTCTACTTTAGTAATCTTCAGTACGTTTGTCGGCAGGTGCAGGTGTACCGGCGTGCTGCCTGTGTTGACGATGATATCACCGGGGCGTGCAAAGCCTCTTTCTTTGAGGATTTGTATCTGGTCTTCGATGATTTCGTCGAGGCTGTCTTCTTCATCGTAATAGAAAGCGCGCACACCCCAGCTGAGGCTGAGCTGGTTGACCAGGCTTTTTTCCTTGGTGAAGATAAACACCGTGGATTTGGGACGGTAGCTGCTCAGCGTAAAGGCGGTATACCCGCTTTGGGTCATACCCACCAGGCCGTCGGCATTTACGTCGCGGGCTATCTTACAGGCATTATAGCAAATGGCATCGCTCAGGAAGGAAGGGGAGTGGGGCTGCGGTTTCAAATCTTCTTCGCGGTTATAGCGATATTCCGTACCCTCTACTTCAAGAATAATTTTGCGCATGGTTTCCACTACCAGGGCGGGGTGCTGGCCGGTGGCGGTTTCGCCGCTCAGCATCACCGCATCGGCGCCTTCCAGCACGGCATTGGCTACGTCGGTTATTTCACTGCGGTTGGGCTTGATGCGATCGATCATGCTTTCCATCATCTGGGTAGCAACGATTACGGGCTTGGCGCGGTGAAGGCATTTACGTACCAGCTGTTTCTGGATAAGGGGGATTTGCTCTATCGGGAGCTCAACGCCCAGGTCGCCGCGGGCTACCATGATGGCATCGCTTTCCACGATGATATCACGGATATTAGTGAGCGCTTCGGGCTTTTCTATTTTGGCGATGATCTTGGTCTTGCTTTTCTTTTCATTGAGCTTGCTGCGCAGTATGACGATGTCTTTTACGCTGCGTACAAAGGAAAGGGCTACCCAGTCGAGTTTTTGCTCGATGATAAACTCGAGGTCTATCAAATCTTTTTCGGTAAGGGCGGGCAGGGATATTTTGGTATCGGGCAGGTTCAGGCCTTTCTTGGAAGAAATAATGCCGCCCATGGTCACTTCTACTTTTACGTCGCCGTTTTTAAGGATATCGACCACTTTCACTTCCAGTTTGCCGTCGTCGATCATTATTTTGTTGCCCACTTTCACATCCTGGTGGAGGTTGGGGTACGACACATAGATGCGATCCTTATTGCCCACCAGCTTTTCGTTGGTAAACAGCAGGGTATCGCCGGGGGCTACGGGCAGGGCATTGTTTTCTATTTCGCCCACGCGGAGCTTGGGGCCCTGTAAGTCGCCCAGGATGGCAATATTGTAAGGTTCTGTGGAGTTGATATTGCGGATATGCTCGATGATTTTCAGCTTGTCTTCGTGTGCGCCGTGGGAGAAATTGAGGCGGAACACGTTTACGCCGGCTTTTACCAGTTCCAGCAGTTTGTCATAGGTATCGCAGGCGGGGCCTACGGTAGCAACAATCTTTGTTCGGTGGAACGCATGCTCAATACCTGCCTGTTTGTCCATACTATGATGCAGGTACTTCGAAAGATGTTTTGACATTGTATTTTAATATGTGGGTTAATGACTTTTTGGTTGTTTAAAAATATTGATAAGGTTTAGCTGGCCAGTATTTTTACAATCTTGAGCCATTCTTCACTGATGTGCTGTTTTGCCTTGACTGCTTTTTCCAACGGTGTATAGCACATTTTATTATTCAGGATACCTACCATTACGTTGTAGCGGCCCTGCATGAGCGATTCCACGGCGTGGTAGCCCATACGGCTGGCGATAAGCCTGTCCAGGCAGCTCGGGGAGCCCCCGCGCTGGATATGTCCCAAAATACATACCCGGGTATCGGCATTGGGCAGTCGTTCCTTGACGATCTTGCTGACTTCTTCGGCGCCGCCAAAGCCGTCGCCTTCGGCCACCACGATCATATTCACCAGCTTTTTGCGTTTCTCTTTTTCCAGCAGGCTGGCCACAACGTCTTCGATATCTGTTTTGCGCTCGGGGATTAGAATATGTTCCGCACCGGTAGCGATACCGCTGTGAAGGGCGATATAGCCTGCGTCGCGGCCCATTACCTCGATAATGAAAAGGCGGTCGTGCGCATCGGCCGTATCGCGAATTTTGTCGATGGCTTCCACGGCTGTGTTGACGGCGGTATCGAAACCTATGGTAAAATCGGTGCCGGCAATGTCTTTATCGATGGTGCCGGGTATACCGATACAGGGAATATCAAACTCTTTGCTGAATTTAAGGGCGCCCTTGAAGGAGCCATCGCCGCCAATCACTACCAGGCCGTCGATGCCTCTTTTTTTGAGGTTGTTATACGCTTTTTTCCTGCCTTCGGGCTCATAGAATTCTTTGCAGCGTGCCGTTTTGAGGATGGTGCCGCCGCGCTGGATGATATTGGCTACCGAGCGGCTTTCCATTTTGATAATATCGTCGTCAAGCATCCCGCTATATCCCCTCATAATACCATACATCTCCATGTTATGATAGATCCCCGTTCTAATTACAGCCCTTACGGCTGCATTCATGCCCGGAGAGTCGCCGCCGGAAGTGAGTACGCCAATCTTTGTAACTTTTCTTTGTTCGCTCATTAATGAAAACAGCAGTTTTTGTTAAAGGTTTTTCAATAAGCTGGTTGCAACATTAAAAAATATTTATGTACCGGCTACACTAAGCCCCAAAAGTAAGGATTTGATCTCATACTTCAACGGGGATTGGAAATCACATGTTTAGCTGTCGTTTGTTAGCCGCTCGCCACCCGTGACATATATTTGCGCCATGAAAATTCTGGTTACAGGCGCCAACGGGCTGCTGGGACAGCATTTGGTAAAGTTGCTGGTAGCGGAAGGCTACCAGGTGGTAGCTACGGGCAGGGGCGATAACCGGCTGCCTTCATCGCTGGCCGCGCAATGCGTGTATTATGATATCGATATTACCGATGAATGGGCTGTACATGAGCTGTTTGTGAAAGAAATACCCGGGGTGGTGGTGCATGCCGCCGCCATGACCCAGGTAGATGAATGCCAGCTCAACCAGGAGCGTTGCGAGGCGGTGAATGTAAAAGCGACTGCCCAGCTGGTGTTGGAGGCGGAAGCCGCGAGCGGACATTTTATTTATCTCTCCACCGATTTTGTATTCGACGGCGAAAAAGGCGATTACAGCGAGGATGACCACCTCAACCCCGTGAGCTGGTATGGATTTACCAAGGTACAGGCCGAGAGCATAGTCGAAACCAGTGAGCTGCCCTGGGCTATTATCCGCACCTGCCTGGTGTATGGCGATGCCCTGCAGGGCACGCGTTCCAATATCATCAGCTGGGTAAGGCAAAGCCTGCAGGAAAAGAAATCCATTAAAGTAGTGAGCGACCAGTGGCGTACGCCTACCTATGTAGCAGATTTGGCGATGGGGGTGCTGCTGGTTATCCGCAGGAAGGCGGAGGGCATTTATCATATATCGGGCAGGGATCGCCTGTCGCCCTACGAGATGGCGCTGAAAACAGCTGCGGCAGCGGGGCTGGATGTGTCGCTGATTGAACGGGTGGATGCAGCCAGTTTTAAACAACCGGCAAAGCGGCCGCCGGTGACAGGGTTTGATATCAGTAAGGCGGAAAAAGAGCTTGGGTATGCGCCGATTTCTTTTGATGAAGGGCTGCAACGCTTATTGAATCGTTAGTTCATCATCAGTATGTTTACGCTCCTTTGCAGGATATGAAAGGCAATTTCTGCCATCAGGTTTTCTTTATCGAGCGTGGGGTTTACTTCGGCTATTTCAAAGCAGCAGACTTTCCGGTTTTGCATAAACTTGCTGATAAGATCTTCTACTTCCCTTTCTTTTAATCCATTGCTTACCGGGGTGCCGGTACCGCGGGAGATGGAGGAATCGAGGCTGTCCACATCGAAGGAGATATAGATATCGGTGCAGTCGCCCAGGTAGCGTATCACGCTCCGCACGATATTCTCCGGTCCTTTGCGGCGCACCTCGCCGGTAGTCACCACTTTCATACCGTATTTGTCTATCAGCTGCCGTTCTTCTTTTTCAAAATCGCGCAGGGAGATAAGTACGATGTCTTCGGGCAATACCTTGGGCGCTATTTTGCCCACGGTCTTTAAATAGTTCCAGTATTTGGCGGTTTCGGGATCTATCTCATGCACGGCATACTCTTCGTTGTCTTCGTTGATGGTAGCGGCAAGGGGCATACCGTGTACGTTGCCCGAGGGGGTGGTATAAGGCGTATGAAGATCGGCATGGGCGTCGATCCATATTACGCCCAGCCTGCTTTTGGGTTTGGCTATTTTAATGCCTGCGATGGTAGCGCCGGCAATGCTGTGGTCGCCGCTGATGACAACGGGAAAAAAGTTATTCTTTATCGAATCGCTCACGGCCTTGCTCACCCTGTCGTACATAGTGGCGATACCCTTGATGCGTTTGGCATAGGGTGATTCGATGGGCTCGTAGAGCAGTTTGTTTTCGTGCTGTACTTTTTCGGAGGGGAAATGGATAAAGAAATTGCTCATAAAATCCAGCGCTGCAATCTTAATGGCTTCCAGCCCAAGGCTGGCGCCACGGGTTCCGGCGCCTATTTCGGAAGGAACTTCGATTAGCTTGATATTTTTCATATAGGATATTAAAGATAAGAAATGAGAAATTAGGAATAAAAAATGAAAAATGAGAAAGTGGAAGCTCCCGACTTTCTCATTTTTCATTTTTTATTCCTCTGTTCCTCTGTTTCCTAAGATTCATGCACGGCAATCAACGGCACATGACTGTGATATGCCAGCTTTTTGGTATAGCTGGTACGGAACAGCCCTTCCAGGAATGAGTGGTGTTTGGGCACCGTGAGTATTAAGTCGATGTTATGATCCTGTACGAACTGGTTGATAGCCTCTATGAAATCGTAGCTGCGCAGGAAATAATATTCTTTTGGATAGCCTTTTAATATGGTTTCCAGCTTGGCGCGCTCTGCTTTGTACTCTTCGGTAAGCTCTACATAATGCTCGCTGTCTACGTTGACGATGTGCAGGAAGGGCTTGAAGATATCCAGCACGCCATAGATGGATTTGGCCGGGGTTGTTTTTTCGACGTCTTTGAAGTCGGACGTGAATACCACGTTTTTGATACCGGTAAAGCTGGCATCGGGGGGCACGATCATAACGGGGCATATATTCCTGTTGACCATGCTCAGGGTATTGCTGCCGATGAATATCTGCGATAATTTTGTGGCGCCGGTAATACCCATGATGATAAGGTCGGCTTTCTCGTGGCGGGCCAGTCTTTCGAGACCGGCTATCAGGGAGCCTTCCTCTTCGGCAAAAATGGATATGGTAATACCCGGGCTTATAGACAGCATATCTATTTTAACGCTTTCCAGTCCCAGCTCCATTATTTTTTTACGTCCCTCGTGATCATTGTACAGCACGGAGCCATCGGTGCCGGCTTCGATTTTATCGAATACATGGTATAATATGATTTGGGAATCGGGTACCTGTGCGGATACCTGTGCGGCAAACCGGGCTGCGTTCTTTGACGTGTCGGAAAAATCGCTGGGAACGATAAATGTTTTCATCCTAAAATAATTTAAGTAAAATGGTATTTGTTTTTTTAGTTACCGGCTGCAGCTTTATGGCAGCAATCAGCCTCCTGCAGTTTCCATGCCGAATATAAGTATCCTTACCTGAAATTCAAATTTAAAAAAGCATGGCCATGCTGAAAATTGCTTACTTTTCATGCAGGTTCAACGATGATAAAATAACTGTGTACACTGTATGAATAAACTGATTGTTTTCGTGGCAGCGCTGCTGCTGGCAGGCACGATATCGGGCCAGACCGATAGTGATATCGCACTTATACCGCAACCCGTTTCCATAAGCCGTATAGCGGGCACTTATATATTGCCCCGCAACCCGGTTATCGAGGCCGAAGGGGCCGCGGTGCCTGTTGCCCGTATGCTGGCAAAAAAGCTGTCGGATGTGACCGGCTACGCTGTTGTGGTGAAAGAAACGCTGTCAAAGCAGGTAGGGGTTATCCGTTTGTCATTGTCCGGCCAGCCGGCATCGGGCAAAGAAGGGTACCAGCTGCTGGTATCGGCGCAGGCGGGTATTACCATTCATGCCAGCGAACCGGCCGGTTTATTTTACGGTATGCAAACCCTGTGGCAGCTTTTTCCGAAGGAAATAGAAAGCCCGCAGGCCGTGCAAAAAGACGAGTGGCGCATACCGGCGGTAAGCATCGCCGATTTTCCCCGGTTTGGATGGCGGGGACTGATGCTGGACGTAGTGCGGCATTTCTTTACTAAACAGCAGGTAAAGGATTTTATCGACGATATGGTACAGTATAAATACAATATGCTGCACCTGCACCTGACGGACGACCAGGGCTGGCGTCTGGAAATAAAAAGCCTGCCTAAGCTGACGGAAGTGGGCGCCTGGCGCGCACCGAGAACCGGGCCATGGGGCGAAACGACCAAACCCTCGCCCGACGAACCCAAAACATACGGCGGTTTTTATACGCAGGAAGACATCAAAGAGCTGCTGCAATATGCCGCCGATCGTTTTGTGACTATCCTCCCCGAAATAGATGTGCCGGGGCATAGCCTGGCGGCGGTGGCTTCTTATCCTGAGCTGACCTGTACGCCCGGCGACTACCAGGTAAATGCCGGCGAGCGGTTTATGATATGGCCCGGCGACGGCACGTTTTACGGTACGCTGGACAATACGCTGTGCCCGGCCAATGAAAAAGTATACGAGTTTCTCGATAAAGTATTTACCGAAGTAGCGCAGCTGTTCCCGTTTGAATACATCCATATGGGCGGCGACGAATGCTATAAGGGCTTCTGGGAGAAAAGCACGGCCTGCCAGGAATTGCTGAAGAAGGAAAAGCTGAAAGACATGCATGAGCTGCAAAGCTATTTTGTAAAACGCGTGGCGAAGATTGTACAATCGAAGGGCAAGCGGCTGATGGGCTGGGACGAGATACTGGAAGGCGGGCTGGCCGATAGCGCTTCCGTGATGAGCTGGCGGGGTATGAAGGGCGGTATAGAAAGCGCCCGGAAAAACCACCATGTGGTGATGACGCCCAATGATTATACTTATGTGGATTTATACCAGGGCGACCCGGTAGCCGAGCCGCCTACCTATTCCATGCTGCGGCTGAGCCAGTCGTACAAATTCGACCCCGTGCCCCCGGGCGTGGACCCCAAATACATACTGGGCGGGCAGGCCAACCTGTGGAGCGAGCGGCTGAATACCGTGCGCCATATGCAATACATGTTATGGCCCCGTGCTTTTGCCGTGGCCGAGTCGGTCTGGAGCCCTGTAACGGCTAAAAACTGGAATGGGTTTGTGCGCCGCGTGGAAAAGCATTTCGATCGTTTTGACGTAGCGGCCATCAACTATTCGCGCAGCATGTACGACCCCGTTTTTTCGGTGGCAAAGGATGCAGAGGGCAAGCTGCGGGTAACGCTGTCCACCGAGGTGGAAGGGCTTACCATATACTACAGTTTCGATGATTTTTATCCCGACCCATATTATCCATCGTACAAAGGCCCGTTTTCAATACCCAAAGACGCGGCCAATATAAAAGTCATCACTTATCGTAACGGTAAGCCTGCCGGCAAAATGATTACCATGCCGGTAGCCGAATTGCAGAAAAGAGCGGACAGGGCAGAAAAGAAGAAATAAAAACCTGCATATAATAATTATCTCAACAGGATGACCATGCCTTTTTGCCGGTGTGTGGCGCCGAGATAATCCTGCAACTGTATGACCCATGCATAGGCGCCGGGCGGCTGTGGTATGCCGTTGAACCGGCCATCCCATCCCTTGCCGGGCGTGGCGGTGCTGAATAAGAGCAGGCCGGCACGGTTGTATACCGAAAAATAATCCAGCTTTTTAATACCGGGCACAATAGGCCGGAGCACATCGTTGACGGCATCGCCGTTGGGGCTAAAAGCCGTGGGTATATATATCGCGGGGCCTTTGTATACCCTGATGTGCAGGCTGTCATATCCTATGCAGCCTTCGGCGGTAATACCCGTGAGATAATAAACGATATCATTGACTGGATGGGCAATGGGTTTGGCGGAAAAAGGATCATCCAGCCCCGTGGCGGGCGACCATGTATAGGATATGGCGCCGGTAGCCTGCAGCTGCAAAGCCTGCCCAATGGCGGCCATGGTGTCATTGCCGGCATGAATGTCGGCATGTGCAATGGTGATGTTCCTGGCAATATCGGCTGTACAGCCGATGGCGGATACCACCCTGTGTTTAATAAGGTAATTACCCGTTGCGGTATAACGATGAACGGGGTTTTGCAGCAGGGAGCTGGCGCCGTCGCCAAAATCCCAGTACCAGGAACTGATATTGCCAATAGACGATGCGTCGCTGAATGTTACCGGGGTATTCAGGCAGGCCGGGGTATTGTTGAAATCAGCAACGGCTTTCTGTCCCGGTACGGGGACTTTTTTTGTAGTGGTAATAGTGCCGCCGCAAATGGTGGTAGCGTTGACGGTCAGTCGTACCAGAACGGTATCTCCCGATGCATAGGTATGCGTGGTATTTTGCCCGCTGCCTGTGGTTCCATCGCCAAAATCCCATTGCCAGTCAAGCGGGCCGGCGAGCCGGGAGCTGGCTTTGAAGCTGACCGTAGTGCATTTAGTACTATCGGGCGCGTAGGAGAAATCCGTTCGCGGGTGTACAATCAAATCGGCTATAATGGCGGGAAGGCCATAAAAAACGAATTGCAGCTTTATCTCGATCTGCGCATCGATATAATTGCAGGCAGGCCCCCGTACATCGGGTGCATTGACGACGCCTATCTTACGGGAGAAAGATTTGGCGCAGTATATTTTATTGTCGGGGCCCAGTTGCAATGCGCCGGACGATGACTGTGCGGAGCCGATAGCCGTTCCGGAGGCTTGTATGGCGGCGGCATTATATACAGAAAGATCATATTGGTTGATATTATTACTATTGGTAATGGTGCCTATATATACGAGCATTGAATTGGGCGAAAATTCGATGCCGTAGACGGAGTTTACCGGGAAGGTCAGGGCATCGGTGACAATGCCGGTGGCATTACTAAAATGGAATAATTCCCAGGTATTGGCATTGGGCCTTGTACTGGCCAGGAGCTTACCATCGGGAGATACTTTGGCACACCCGCTCGAGCCGACAGTTAAACCGCTGGCTATTTCATCGTGAGGGCTGCCGGCGCTGGAAACAACCGGGTTGGTATGAACGCCGTTGCAATCGACTTTAAATACCTTCCATGTATTGTTGCCCCAATCTTTGGTAATCACCCATACGTCGATGCCATTGGCGGCCCTGGTAGCGGTGATCTTTTCCGTGGCGGGCGCATATAAAAGAACGTTTTTATTAGTGGTGATATCGCCCAGACCGCCGTCGAGCTGCATGTCTACTTCCGAAAAATTATAGCCAAAGACATTGTTGTGTTCGATGGCATCCGCGGTAAAAATATAGTAGATGGTATTGCTGCCGGGTTTGGGAACGATGATAGCCGAATTGGCGGTAGACGGATTTCCTTTTAAACCTGTGCCATTGGGCATGGGCTGGTGTTGCCTGTTCCAGACCTTGATGCCATCGGTATAAAACAGTAGCTGCCCGGTATCGTCGCTGATAGCCGAGCAACCCTCGATCGTGTTGATGGCGCCGTCTGCCAGGACAACGGGTGGCAGGTTGTTAAAAGAAAGCCCGGCTTTGTTGCCGAAGTACCAGGTGTTGGCCTGCTGGCAAAAAGACAGGGCAAACACCAGGCAGCAGGCGGGCAAAAGGAGAAGGGTTTTTATCGTGTAGCGCATAGTGTGGGTTCCGGCGTATACTGCACCGTTATAAAAAAATAGTTGT
>Ga0307513_10012205_pt1 | contig 10621 bp, 14 predicted proteins | sample 15_EM_MG_FD_202174 | JGI IMG/M metagenome (GOLD analysis project Ga0307513, IMG submission 202174) | Populus trichocarpa ectomycorrhiza microbial communities from riparian zone in the Pacific Northwest, United States - 15_EM | ecosystem: Host-associated > Plants > Roots > Unclassified | place...
TAATACTTCGTTTGTGCACAACCTGACTGTTGATTAGTTAGGAACAAGAGAGTGGATGAAGCTCCGAATGACGACCGCTCACTTCCCTCGAAAGAAGATCCCGACCCATGTTGCCACACCATGGGTAGTAGAAACCTTATCGTTTGCATAGACGGTACGGCGAATCAGTTCGGAGTGAAGGTGTGTACTTCCGCAGGTTGTCCATGAGCATCAAGCTGACACAAAGAATGACGTAGAGCGGGATTACCCGTGCAGAGGGAAATGAACTTCGTCAAACGAAGCCTGTCGTCAAAGCGGCTTCGTGATCTGAGAAGGACGAACCCGTTTGCATAACTTCAACTTCTCATCCCTCAGCCCATTGAAATTTATTATGATTATGAGAACGCAACTACCAGTTCAAAATGGCTCTGCCATGATTCCGAGTCAAATAACTGCAAAAAAAATCTGAGCCGAAAATTCCCCAAGTCAACAATAAGGGTCCTTACCACTTGGACGTGCATAAACGCTGCTAACCGCGAGAATGATGTTAATGCTACTGTAACGACAATTTGACTGCCGTTTTCCCTTGCAAAATTTTTGGATATCGGATCTGGTTGGATTTTTGGAATAATATATCTAATACTAGTAATCAACTAGTAATAGTGCGCTTCTACCATTTAAAAACGCGAAGGAAAAACAAAGAACAAGCCTTCTCGGCAACGCGCCGCCATGTGTCGAAAGGGCCAGCGGAGTGCGAACATTAAATACATGCAGCCTAAGAAAATCACTACTACGAAAGAGACTAGGTGCCCCACACTTTCCCAGGCCGCCGGCATCGCGAACGCGCTCGCGATCTCGCTTTATCTTCCCGTTTTGGGGGCGGACATTGTTTTTCGAACATTCGCATGGGTGATGTCTTGTCCCTTTCCACTATCCTTGCGAGGGCAACGCTCGAGGACGATTCCCGTTTTTTGTTGGGGGCGCCCCACTTGTTTACAGCGGCAGTCACGCTGACATAAGTAAGTGTCACACCTCCCGTGATGCACGGCTGGTACTCAAATTACAACTTGTCGACTCTGATTCTGTATGTACCCGAGCGATAGCGAGGGGATGTGCTAGTTTCACTAAAAAAAAAAAGAAGACCACGCCGGGGTCGAACCACAGTGTTCGGGGATGTAAATGTGAACAGGAAGCTAACCGTTGAGCCATCCGACCTTGTAACCATAGGATGCAATTTACAACGATGTCAACTCAGGATTCGCAGAGCCAAGGAGAATCAATGTCGGAGATCGAATCTGAAGGAAGTTTCATTTCCGCTGACAGGGAAGCCATCACTGCCGATACCCGGAGGCGAAGGCTACGTCATTCTTTGTTACAACTTTGTTTCCGTTGTCCATTGGTGCCATTTCCCTTGATATTCTTCAAAAGAATACGAACGTCATTGAACTCTACAACCTCATCTTAAAAGAGGAAGAAGATAACCAGCACACCTGGTATAACAGTGGAATCGGGACCTACGCTCGCCCGTCCTGGAAGTCGTTGAAATACTACCGCAAGGTCCTTTATCACAGGATCGATTTGGCCATTGCATGGTATGTTGACCGATCACTTACTACTCCCCAATCTTATGACTTTTACTCATTCAGGGATTTCGAACGAACGGTTTTGGCTGCGTATCGCTGGCTGTCGGACAATTATAAGTCTGGTGATTGTATATTTCTATTCGGTACGTTTGGGTATAGGCACCGCACTTCAGTCAATTCTAAAGGATAAATTTAGGGTTCTCTCGTGGTGCGTTTCAGGTTCGCGTGCTTTCAGCAATGATCGACAAGGTGAGATGCATTCTATCTGCTCTCCGCTGACTTAATGTCTGTGAAAATATAGGTCGGTCTCATCTACAAGGGAAACGAAATGCAAATACCATTGTGCGCTTTAAATAATATGTTCCCTCTTGTAAACGAATTAATCATATTTAGTGCATACGAACTATATTGCGACCCGGACAGTGACAAGCCTTCGAGTTTAGTCACTCAAATTGGGTCTCCTGAAACGCAGAGAAAACCTTCCTTGGCCGAGCGTTTCAAACTTTTGTTCTCCAACAAAGCTGAGGACGCGCAGAGTCAAGAAAATACAACCATGGCTGAGCGCTTCAAAAGCGCATTCGCACATAAGAATGTAAGGGTGCATTTCGTCGGGGCCTGGTACGTAATTCCTACTCTGACATTTGGGCAACCTATATTCTCACGGTGACTCAGGGATACTGTTTCGTCCATTGGGATAGCACGTGGAACTCGCATGCTACCTCGAACAGTTGACGGGATGACACATGTTTGCTACATCCGACATGCGCTAGCGCTTGACGAGCGACGGGTCAAGTTCTCACCCGAGTATGCTTACGGAGGATCAGCAAAGTTTCCAGCGGGATCTAACGAGCAGAAACCCCAAGAATTCAAGCAAAATTCTGTGGAGAAAGGCCTCAATCCACCCGCCAGATCAGAGGACGACGCGAGTTCCACTGCGGCTCCCAAAGACTACGTGCCTCCCACTCAGAATAATAATGCGGACGGTTCGAAGGTTGGGTCGAAATCAACGGAAAACTCCCCACATACGCTGGAAGTCTGGTTCGCCGGAACACACTCAGATATGTAAGCTTATTCTATTGTTAGCTGTCAGATGTACCGTAGTTGATATTATGTGATGTAGAGGAGGCGGAAACGCAAAGAATCCTGCCATGGATCGTAGCAGGCCTCCCCTGCGGTGGATGGTATTCGAAGCAGGGGCACTTGGCCTTCGCACGGCTCGATTTGACCGTGTGCTCCTTCCTCACGAGCAGGTAGAGATTATGGAATCGTTAACCTTGGCGTGGTGGCCGCTTGAACTCTTTTGCTTGAAGAGGTTGACATACACGAGGCAGGAGCGTGGTAAACAAACGACTCACAAGTACATCTCGAATTTCCTGGTTCTACTTCTCCGCTGACTGGTTTGTTAGGCCACATCTCGGGTCAAGCCGCAAAATCCATGTTGGTCAGAAGATCCACGGTTCCCTCACGTTGACCGATAAATCAAGGTACACTCCGAAAGCACGCCCACCGCAAAATGACCCTCCGTTCTGGGACATGGTACGGAAGGAGGGACTCGGCGAGTGGCGAGCTGTGGACTTGTATGAATACACCCAAACACTCGTTGAGAAATTCGTCAATGACGGCGACAGCACTGTGTGGAAATTTTTACGCCAAACTGCGACATCGGGTGTGTCTGCTCAATCCTTTACAATTTTTTGTCGCACTTACATATGGCTAATAAGGGGATGGACGGCAAGCTGTGTATGAGGGAGTGATAGAGGCTCTAAAAGTCGCCAACCCCCAGCATGAAGTCAGCATGGAGGTCAAGCATCAACTTATAACAAACGCGATTGACGTCCTAACGAAGAGTGCCCGGGAAGACACATCCTTAAGACTACGCCGTTCGTGGGAGGTCCAGGCTTTGATGGTAGATATTCGGAAAGGCAACGAGGAATATCAGAAAACAGCTAGGCGGTTTATGGAACAGTTCGCAGATCGTAAGTAAATACTACCATTCTTCATGATTGAACCAACGACTTTGATTTGCAGTTGAACCACTTGTATTGACGGGACACACGGACTCGGTCTGGTCTGTCGCATTCTCCCCAGATGGCAAGCGGGTAATCTCGGGGTCGGACGACAAGACGGTTAGGATCTGGGATGCGGAGACGGGGAAACAGATTAGAGAGCCGTTCCGAGGACACACAGATTTGGTCAGGTCTGTCGCATTCTCCCCAGATGGCAAGCGGGTAATCTCGGGGTCGTTCGACAAGACGGTTAGGATCTGGGATGCGGAGACGGGGGAGCAGATTGCAGAGCCGTTCCGAGGACACACAGATCGGGTCTGGTCTGTCGCATTCTCCCCAGATGGCAAGCGGGTAATCTCGGGGTCGTACGACAAGACAGTCAGGATCTTAGATGCGGAGACGTGGGAGCAGATTGGAGAGCCGTTCCGAGGACACACAGATTGGGTCAGGTCTGTCGCATTCTCCCCAGATGGCAAGCAGGTAATCTCGGGGTCGCGCGACAAGACGGTTAGGATCTGGGATGCGGAGACGGGGAAACAGATTAGAGAGCCGTTCCGAGGACACACAGATTCGGTCTGGTCTGTCGCATTCTCCCTAGATGGCAAACGGGTAATCTCGGGGTCAAGCGACGAGACGGTTAGAATCTGGGATGCGGAGACGGGGAAACAGATTGGAGAGCCGTTCCGAGGACACACAGATTGGGTCAGGTCTGTCGCATTCTCCCCAGATGGCAAGCGGGTAATCTCGGGGTCGAACGACAAGACGGTTAGGATCTGGGATGCGAAGACGGGGAAACAGATTAGAGAGCCGTTCCAAGGACACACAGAATATGTCTAGTCAGCCCCTATTTCATTCTCCCCAGACAGTGAGCAGATAGTCTTGGGGCCGGACGCCAAGGCGGTTAGGGTCTGGGATGCGGAGACGGGGAAGCAGAGAGCCGTTCCAATGACACACACATTATGTCCTGTCTGTCCCATTCTAACGATATTCATAACAAAAGAGGAGTCCTACTTTGTAATTAGTATTGTTAGAGTCAGTCAAAGGAGATCTAGCGGACCAGGCAAACAATTAACAAAGGCGCGTTCGCTGCAAATCGTCGGGTGGCTGTGCTGCCCAAAAGGATTAGAGTTTGCGGCGGAAAGTGAACAACTCCTGCAGCCACCTCCTCGCTCATACCTTCGCCATCGAACCCTCCGTCACCGACGTTCGAGCACTGCATTCGAGGCGGCTATAAAAGATGCCTTAGACGGTATGAGGTGCGTACAGCCCAACACAAACTCCGAACCCACACGTTGACGACCATCACAGCAAGACGTTATTGACAGCGCATCGCGTTGGCCATCGTCGCCAAGGGTCGAGAGCGGAGAAGCCTCGGTTTTAGGTGTGGCGATTTGAGCATAACCTACCCGTTCTTTCGTTAACGCTTTTCGTAGCCTCCTCCCTTCAAGCACACGAATTTCGCTGTGTCGACCCTTTGCGTGCGCCAACGCCAACGACCAAGGGTTCGATCGAATTACCCATCCATGGACGACTCGCGTAACCAGAAACTTTGAGTCTATACATACGCTCTCGAATTCGCAACGGCCGTTGACGATGGAGTTGACAGCAATTTTCCTTTCGACAACGATCCAGGGGAAATGGGTGCGAGGGCGAGGATCTCGGCGTCGTCGTCTTCGAAGGCATGCTAGGGTGGCAAGGGGCGAGACTTTTAGCGGGTGGCGTGAAACTTTCGCTCCGGGTCTAGCAAGGGCGCACCCTTGCTCGAGTCGAGGTGGCATGCGTTGTGAGAAATAAGGTCAGTCGTTGGATCCTACCACCGATCTTTTTACTCACAGTTGGGCAGCCGCTCGATATCTCTTCTCGTTGGCTGTCATCGCCGAAGATCAACGGTTCGGTTTCAGGAGGTTGGATGAAGGGTTTTAGGTGCGACGAAACAAAAAAAGCCTACCCGTTTTTATGTCAACTTCCCTCTATCCTCCTGCAGCCACTTCACACCTTCAGAACACCTCCGAACGTGAAGGTTCACCATCAGCGATCAAAGGCTGCATTTGAGGCGGCTGGAGAAGATGTGTTAGTAGGCTGTATGAGGTGCGTACAGGCCAACACACAAAATTACCCACTCATTGACGACCTGCCCATAGCGAAACATTATCGATGGTCCGTTGCTAAGGGTCAAGGGTGGAGAAGCCTGGGTTTTAGGTCAAGTTAGGTGCGAGGAGTTGAACGTAACCTACCTGTTTGTTCGTTAATGCCACATGTAGCCTCCTCCACTCCTCGAACCCACCAGTTTGCGGCGTCGTCGCTGCTGGCTGCAACCCCATGGATTTCTGCCGAGGTCCTCAAAACCGCTGTCGACCGCGTCGTCGAATTATCCTCCTCGATCGATCCCCTCTTGAGCTCTGCTTCCAGTCTACCAGGTGGGTTGCAGCTACTACCCCGGACCTTTGAACCCTCGCAGCAGACATAGCACCCTCTGCCACTTCCTCGCTCGCCTCCTTATCATTACCTCCACCCGCCACCAGTTTAAATCTGGGCACGCCTACCCTTCCTGCAGTTCATACCCCCCACCAACTTCCTTCATGAACAATGGAATTTACGGCAGTGTATTGTTGTCCTGGGAAATTAACCGCCATGACATACACCCCGAGCCTTAGGCCTACGCCTTTGGGACGAGCGCTGCGGGCGGGTTGTTGTCGTCGCATCGCGGAGGTGGGCAAGGGCATAGACAAAGTAAAGACGTGACGCTGCAGAGGCCGAAACCGAAACCGAAGGCCGAGCTGGAGTGGGGAGAGATATTAGGGATGGAGTTTCAGTTTGTTCAAAGATCGGGATGTGAGTCGAGCTTGTCTGTCGTTCCGTTTGTCACCCTTTTCTGTTCTTTCTTTTTCTTCATTTTGGTTCAGCTCCAATGTTCATCCAGTTTTCATCCTCGCACTTTTCATCCGTTCCTCTCTTCTCTTTCTTGTTATCCTCTTTGTGACACGAAACGTCAGACTAAAGCGTACCCTTTGTTCTCATTGGCAGTTCATCTCCATTGGTCCCATTGAAGTTAGAGGTCGAGTCAATGAAGACGATGGAACGTCGTATCATTTCCCCTTGACCCTTCTTTTTTACGTTCAAGTTAGCTGCATGCCATCTTTTCTTGTCATTTTACCATTTCATCTCTTTTCTTTGTTATACGGCCTTTTATAACGAAATATTCGACTATATGATTCGCTTCTGGACCCACATGGGTCATCCGTGTTACCGTTGATACGCGAGAGGGCTTGATAGCTTCGTCATTACCCAACTCCTGTCGTTTTCGTTTTTATTTCCCTCCATTCCCTCGTCTACAGTGGAGGAACGTTCATCATCATCAACAGCGCTCTAAATCTAGGACCTCACAGAACGGTATGTGCCAGTTGTTCCAGTAGACTCAAATTTTAAATATGTTGCGTTGGAATAGGGCTGAAGATTTTGGAGAAGCACATCTCGCTTGGTACTTTCCACAACTCGGCTGAACGATTTGACCCACCCACGTGTTATCGGAAGATGCGAGAGGTGATCCTTGCGAAAATCGAGGCTTGGGTTAAGGAACGCCCCGAGAATGGGGGTATACTTGTCCTCTGGATATATGATTCTGCCGGTGCGGGGAAGTCAGCTATCGCGCAATCCATCGCAGAGTTATGCGAGGCGCTTCTGGCTGCGACTTTTTTCTTTTCTCGGACCTCTGAAGGACGCAACGATAGCTTACGGCTAGTTGGAACTATTTCCTGGCAGCTCATACAAGCTATCCCAGAGATACGTGATTATGTTCTATCCTCCTTGGAACGCAATCCAACAATCCTCTTTCGGATACCAGCTACGCAGATGAAATCTCTGGTCGTCGATCCACTGAACTCAGTATCAAAGGAAATCCCGATCCAGCGTCCGCGCCTAGTTGTTATCGATTGGCTCGATGAGTGCTTCCCACTCGAATTCCAGGACGATATCCTGGAATTCCTTTCAACATCTCTCCAGTGCTTACACACCCCGCTCTACTTCCTCATCTCCAGTTGTCCACATACGAACATTCGGGGCGGTTTTTCGTCCAATCTATTTCGCTCGATAATTAACACCATTCCACTTGAGAACGACTACAAATCTACCGAGGATATTCGTCATTTCCTTACATCTAGCTTCGAGTGAATTTCTGGCTAGTTCATCTATGCCGCGACGGTCATTGTATTATGTCGCACGCGGTCACCATGGACAAGAGAGTAGCTCTAGAGTTGTTCTGCCCTTTGCTATGCTTGACGATCTATACTTGCAGATATTTCAGTCCGTGAGGAAGGACGAGATAGGAAAGGTCATAGGAGTCCTTGCGCTCTAGTACTGTTGAAGGATCTCAAAATCAAGTGGTTGGACGCTCTGGAGGCGTTCTATGATGGTGAGTGGTGAACCGAATCAAACTTGCTGACCGTGGGAAGATATCTCAGCTTCGGCGTTCAATCTCGTTTTGTGTCCTTTCCCCTAGTAACCTTCAAGCTTCAACAAGATTGAATATTTCACAAGTATTTCGATGGATGCATTGAGTCTTCCTCCACTTTCTGACAAGACTCGTTGTGCAACATGTGGGATAACTGAGGGTCCAAATGCATCTCTTCGCCGTTGTTTAAAGTGTCGCGCGGCTCCTTATTGCTCCAAAGAATGGTGAGGTACAAAGGCTTACTCCTTGTTACTGTATTAAATATCATTTCGTTTGAAAATCTTTCATCGCTGATCACCCTTCAGTCCTCAATACATGCTGAACAAGAATTTGAACTATACCGGCGTATTCATAGGCGAAAAGAAACCCAAGATTAAGAAGGGAGAATTTAAACGCACGAGGTAACGATTTCTGCCTTTTCTTTGATTCGGGAATTTATTCCTCATCAGGGGAGACATATTGAGGGATTTATCCGCATGGGCCAACACTCACAACGGGTAACTCTTCCCTATGATAGAATTTAATGACTCTTACCCCCACCAGGGACACGCTTACAGTCTCTGCGTGGAATCTGCTCGAGCTCACCCAGGATATCACTCGTGCACAAACGCATATCCTCGCCCTGACTCTGCGCCGTACGGACTCTTCGAACCCACGGACATATTATGATCTTGTTGAGGTCGAGGTCCTCCCGATGACCCTCTTGGATTCTATATACTCCAATCGCGGTGATCTCAACATGAACCCGGTTTCTCCCAGACTGGTGTTGAAGCAGGACGCAGAGCAAAGGAAGCACGACGGCGGACTCGGCTCTGTCATGGTCATGTCAATAGAATTGCCCAAGGGAGAGAATAGACCACTTCGGGATGCCTCGAGTGAAGTGAGCGTTTCTATGTTAAAATTTCTCGGTATTCTTTGCTGATCCAAGTAAAGATGAATATTAATATCATGCAGCCGCTGGGCCTTTTCAATGTCCACAAGAACAGTATCAGTCGTTTGGTGAGTCTCCTAAGTTAATTCCTCCGTTAGATGAGGCCACTAATATATTCAGCCTCGTCTTCCCAACACACTCTATATCAAATGTCTAGATAACAGCCTCAAGGGTGGGGCGTACTCTATGAAATTCCAGCCATACCAACCTATGTAGCCTCGTTGACTCGTATTTGCCATTGTAAGACTACAGTCTGAGTGATGTAAAATATTTCTGCTATCTGGAGTTAAGCACTGAGAACCGAAGAAGAAAGAAAAAATTTACCGAGTTGCCGTTCTGACATTCCTTTCGCCGCCGACTTTCAAATCCTAGAACGCCCGTCGTCGCCTCCTGCCCCAGATGGATGATAGAGAACGGAGAACATCAACGCCCTAAGCATCGCGACCTCCCTGAAGGGGAAAATATATACGAAATGGATCGTGACAATATTAAACCGATGAGCAGTAAAAGGGGAGATCGAAGATCGAGGAGACCATGGTGGTGAAGGCTCGGACTCAGTCAGCACCATTGACCCTCCAGAGGACGCCATACGCGCCAGGTCCCATATGCCAGATCCCATCCCGAACCACCAACCTCACCCCAGGAACATCTCGAGTGTCTTCGACCGCGATATGACCCAGTGTGCAAGTTGGGGCATGAACGAACGCGGCTCAGGGTTCAAAAGTTGATTGATCATCCTTATTGGTTCGACTGACGCGGCGAGATATCAAAGCGAACGGATCAGTGTGTATATATGCGCATTGGTGTCCATATACCGAGTCGACGTAGGAGGCCTCGGCGAAATTTGAGGAACACCAAATCATTGTGTTATGCAACCCACTGAAGCTACTTACTTATGATTAGGTGAAATTTATGAGGTCCATCTGTAAGTCACGACATACCTCTTAAACGACGAGCAGCCTCGTTGAATTGTTTAGACATCGCGCAGCCATCGGTACCATGACCCGCCCATTCCTACGACCCCGGGATACGCCTTTCCTCTTGCAGTCTCATTACCGTTCACATGGCCCCGCCAGAAACTGACACCATTGCGCATCGACATCGACCCTGCCCACCAATTGGCCAACGCCGTTATCAAAGAATTCAGGCTCGAATATCCAAGTCAACCCCATCCCATGTTCAGCGAGCGATGAGGATTCACTTTGTGAGTCCACAGGCTAGGCGATGGCTCCTCTGAGGCGTGGATTTCGGTTCTGGCGGTAAGAGCATGCGAGGAGGTGGCGGCGGTGTTGCATAAATCACAAACCCAGGAATTATTCGCTCTCTGAATTGCCTCCAAGAAATATCAGATGGAGGGAGGGGTTGGTGCGCAAAATGTGTCGCGCGATCCTACCTTAATTGCTTTTCCATTCAACTATCGACTGACAGACTAATTAAATAAATAGGGATCAATATATTAAATTTATTTTCCGTGCTGAAAGCTCATTGAGGTACGTGGATATCCCGTCCGTCGTCATCGTGCTCACTGCTTTCATAGGAATATTGACTGTGGTAGTATTCTGGGGGGTGGAGATGGCTCGTGGGATGAGCCAATCTCCAGGGCGAAGGGCCGATGAGGATGCGGGCGGATGAACCCCCAAAGCGGAGGAAACCGCCCAGCCGGCGCATGGCATCG
>Ga0307513_10012206_pt1 | contig 10621 bp, 5 predicted proteins | sample 15_EM_MG_FD_202174 | JGI IMG/M metagenome (GOLD analysis project Ga0307513, IMG submission 202174) | Populus trichocarpa ectomycorrhiza microbial communities from riparian zone in the Pacific Northwest, United States - 15_EM | ecosystem: Host-associated > Plants > Roots > Unclassified | place...
TGGATAATTTGACTAAAAATTAACTAAAATAAAGATATTTCATTTAAATTAACTAAAATATTTTAAGCAAATTGCACATAATATGTACTGCCTCTTATTGAATAACTTAACTAAAAATCAAAGATATAATTAATATAATTACACTTATAAAGACTTATTAGAAACAATCTTTAAGATATAAGGAAATATGAGCTACTTATCATATATATCATATATAGAGTAAATGACATTTTTTATATCAAAATATATACATTTGTGAAGTTCGTGTGACTTTTTTGTTAATTTAAATGGAAAAAATAGACAAGACACGTAAGAGAAGATCATTCATCTTGGAATTAAATTATATAATTAGAGATATAAAGAGAAAGTGAAAATACATTCTCTTATATAAGGATTCATTAATTAAACCATTTCTCCTTAAAAAGCCTCCGACCTTTAACTCATTCCTATTTGGTTTTCTAGATTTTATAATGAAGAGAGATCATGTGTGTTTCATTTCCAAATTAATTACAGGTTTTTAGAATTTATGTTGTTTTATGTAAACAAACATCTTTATCACATTGAATTGGTCCATTGAATTTTAATTAAATTCAAATTAAATAGATATAATTTATAGATATATATATATAAAAATAACAAACTTAACTCTTTTTTTTCTCTTGCCTAATTTAAACTATAAATTCAAAACTAATGTTCAGATTTAGAACCTGATCGCTAATGTTCCCTTATATAAAATTTATCAACACCCATAAAAAATGTAAATTAAAGCTAGAAATGACTCCACCATCATTGCCGATTTCTGAATCGGCAGTGACACAGTTCGATTGCCAATTTATGAATCAACAACACAGTTTTTGGCTGTCGATTTTTGAATCGACAGCAACACAGTTCAGTTGTCGATTTTTGAATCAATAACATAGTTTTTGGCTACCGATTTCTGAATTAGCAGCGACATAGTTTTTCATTGTCGATTTCTGAATCGACAGCAACACAGTTCGACTGCCAATTTCTGAATCAACAACACAGTTTTTAACTGTCAATTTTTGAATCCGCAGCGGCACAGTTTTTGCTGTCAATTTCTGAATCAACAGCGACACTATAAAACCCAACAAAAATTAGTGTTGAACCGAGCTATCCTAGGAGAGAATTGGAATAGAAACCAACTCAAGATAACCCCAAAGGGAGAAATGATGACTCTTCCTCTCCACCAGAAACAGATGCAGCCATTGCTGCAACTAAACCTCTCTTCCCCCCGAGAAAAATCAACCAGACTACCTGCATGCAAGCCCTCTTGAGTGAAGAGTGTGTAGAGAGTTGAGAAGAAGAGAGGAAGGTGACCCTTATCTTCCCAAAACCGACCTCAACAGCTGCAGCAAACCATTTCCTCTATCCAGAGAAAAACACACGGCCCAGCTACATGTTCACTCCACTGCATGTATGAGTAAAGGGAGAGCTAAAGGGTAGGATTAATAACTCTAAGCCATGGAGGGAGAGGGGTTATGACAAATGGCTGAATAGAAAAAGAAAAGGGAGGAAAATTGAACAAAAGAAGAGGAAGAAAACTGGCAGCAAAGGGGAAGAAAGACTATTAAATCCTTTCCTAAAACCACTTAAAATCGTAAAGTATGAACTAGAACCAAATAAGAAAAATTTATCTTGGAATTAAATTATATAATTAGAGATATAAAGAGAAATTAAAAACACATTCTCTTATACAAGGATTCATTAATTAAACCATTTCTCCATTGTCATTCCTATTTGCTTTTCTAGATTTAATAATGAAGAGAGGGATGGGGAAAGGAAGAAGATCATGTGTGTGTTTCCTTTCCAAATTAATTATTTCGTTTTATGTAAACAAATGTCTTTATTATATTGAATTGATCATGTCCATATAATAATTTGACAGTGAATGCAAAGTAAAGTATGAATTCAATTCAGATTCACCCTCTCGTATTTTCTATGTCATATTTCATCATGTTCATTAACTACAAACAATTAAATTCAGATTATATATATATATATATATATATATATATATATATATATATAACAACTTAAGTATCTTTTTTTTTTCTCTCGCCTAATTTAACTAGCATTACAAGCTATGAGTAAGCCAACTTTACCAAATATTTGAATCTTAAAGAAACTTGAGTCATGTATATCAAGAAATATGATGCATGTGTTAAATAATATTTATTTAGTTTTATTTATTAAGGGTAGAATAGTATTTTCAGTTTAACTTATATATAATTCATTTATATTTAGATTAACTTAAGCACTCATAATAAACAGATTATTGAGAATTCTAGCCTCCTTTAATGTTTGATCTGAATTATTTTAACATGGTATCAGAGCCTGGTTGGTCGAACCCTTGGCTTGCTAATTTTATGGAACTCGCTGCCTGTAGAAATCATGTTTACCAATGTTAGAGCCACTGCTGGTATCAAAATCGTTATCATCATCCACTTCATTCCCTGTAGGATGTTCCAGCACGCTCAATGCATTTCTTTGAAGCTTAACTTGAGATCCATTTTTCAAAACATCAGACATGAGTTGTTTGACCTATTAAAAGATGGAGGATGAAGATCAAGTTTTGTGCTTGCGGCTAAAGAATTAATATCTAAACCTTTATTTTGGATTCTTTAGCTTCTACAATTTGATATTTCTGTTCTGTCTTTGTAATTGTTTTGGTATTTCATCTTCTCTTTAATTTTTTTAATTTGATATTGCGTTCAGTTTTTATAATTTTTTTTAAGTAATATTTTATCTTCTGTTTCTGCAATATCTAGACTTTCCTTCAGGTTAGTCCTGCTAGTATTCAACTCCTCACCTCCTGACCTGAAAATTGACCTCTTCACGAAGGCTAATTAAATAAATTCAGCTGCTTACTGTTACAGTACTAATCAACCATTGTTTTTTTTTTTGGGTTAATTTGGATGAAAAAAAATCAGACAAGACATACTGAAGAAGAAATATCCTTTATTTATTAGAGATTAAAATAATACAATTAATACAAAGATGAACTGAAAACACATCCTGTTCTATAAAGGTAAATTAGACGTTTTAATTCCTTGCATAAAATCTTGCCTTTGGTTTTCTAGAGTTTATAACAAAGGGAGAGAGGGAGGGAGAAGAAGATCACATGTTTTCTTTCTACGTATCATTTCTATTTTCTTTTCCAATTAATTAAAGGTTTTTAAAATTAGTGCTGTTTTATGCTGACAAATGTCTTTATTATATTGGATTGGTCCATTTCTTAGTTAATGGATCATGTCCGTATAATAATTTGACAATGAATACAAAATAAAGGATGGAAATGAAAAATAGTATTAGAAACTATTAGTTTTAGAGAATCTATCTTGAGTGGAGTTAGGATCTTAATTCAATTCATATTGATCCTCTCATGTTATTTCATATCATATTTTTCATGTTTATCACCTACAAATTATTAAATAAAAATAAAAATGATATAAATTATATATGATAAAAATAAAAACTTAACTATTTATTGTTTAAAACATGTCAAGTCAAATTTGTAGTATTATAAATTATAAAGCAATCATTGAATGCATACTGGGAAAAACAATATGTAGCAGAAACTAAAAAAATAATTGTATGTTAATAAAGAATGTTTGTCAAAATTAAGAAAAGACAAGTATAACCTTATTCGAACTAAAACTAAAATTTTAATGTAATTTTTTAAAAAAACTGCTTTAATATGCTTTGTATTAATTTAAGAAATTAATAAAGAAATATATATAATATATATTTAATCATCTAGTTCTACATTAAATTGTATGTTAAAAAAGAACATTTGTCAAAAAAAGACAACTATAACGAATTAAAACTAAAATTTTAATGTTATTTTAAAAAAACACCTTTAATATACTTTGTATTAGTTTAATATATATATATATATATATATATATATATATATATATATTCAATAGACTTAAAAGAAAAAAAAATGATAAAAAATAATTAAACACGTGGATCCAGAGGCCCAGCACGCCTGTTAACACATGCTAATATGTCTGGGCTTCATTTCTTCTTCTTCTTCTTATTATTATTATTTGAATGGGAGGACTTCTTAAAGTAACCATGCGATATGTCTATTGTAGTGGCAGAAAACACGTCACCTATTTATTTCACTGCCGAGAAACTCTAGAGGCTGAAAGTCGTTGGAAAATCGCTTCCCTCTTTTTGAACACAAAACACCATTTCAATCATTTCTTTCATTTAAAAACCACTTAGAAAACACCTTGTAAACATAACCTCTAAACAATGTTAAATCGATTAAAAAAATTCAAAATTTGTTCAGGTTCAAAAAAATTCTAAATGATCTACTTTTTTTTTTTTAGTAAGATGAGGGGCAAAAAATATATCAATGGAATTCTTATCTTGAGATGAAACTCATTAACATCAAGAACAACTTTTTTTGGTTGTTAGATCATGATTAACGATAACTTTCTCTTTCATTCATTGTAATTTAACAACGTTTACTCTCATCTCTCAAACCTAAGGACTGAAACGTAAATAAAATAAGAGAACCAACCTAACATGGTGGTAGTTTTTTTAGATTGTGATTAACCCAAAAAAAGCAATATGAACCAAATTACCAAGTTACATCATCAATCAATGCAATGTGGAAGGATAAATTTGAAAAAAACAAAGTTCAATGGCTGAACTAAAAAAAATAGAGATTAAGGACTAAGAAATGAAAATATAATCTAAAAGGACTTCCATTTTACCTAACTTTCAATTTTGGTCCTTTTATTTTTAATTCTCTGTAAACAATCAAACTGAATTCTTCTTTGTAAAATTAAAAACAAAGTCAATGCTATGATATTTTAAATGACTATGAAAACTCGAAAGAAAGGAGCATAAAATATATTATGAAGATTAATTTTAAATTAATTAAATGTGTAAAGATCAAATTAAAAAAAAATAACCAAAAAAAATTAATGAAAAAAAAGAAAAGAAACACGTTGCGAATTCGCAACAAATCCTCTCACAAGCCATAGTGATTAACGAATGAATTTAGTTTTTTGTATAATTTTGTAGTTATTTATAAAATTTCTTAGATATATAATTATAATTTTGTAGTTATTTATAACCAAAAAGAAGGGTTACTGATAAGTTAATATCTTTGCAGCAGTAAATCAAGCAAGTTAAATAGTATTACATAATAATGTATTTAATTTATTTTTCTTTGTTTATGCATCCCACATTATATATAACTTCTTCGATGAACAAACCAATTGAAATATAATATAGAGCCTCTTGTAGGTTTTGTGCTTGTGGAGTAGGCCAAACTTGTGATTGAAATGACCACTGTTCAATAAATAAGGTGAAATGACATATCAAATACATGTATTTTTATTTCAACCTTAGAATTGATTTTTCTTGTGTGTTTTTAAATTTTTATTTTATTTTATATTTTTAGATTGATTTGATATAGTAATGTTAAAGATAAATTTTTAAAAATAAAAAAAATAATATTTTAACATATTTTTAAATAAAAAAAATTTTAAAAAATTATCACTATTATAATACACATGGTGGTTTGGATGTGTTTCGATCATAGTTTTAAAATTTGGTTTAGTATGTCATGTTGATCAGGGTTAAAATAAAATTGAACAAAACTTATGACTTGAATTATAAAGTCAGGTTTAAAAATTCTAGTTTTAATAATTTGAAATTCAAAACAGCGGCTTCAAGAAGTTATCTAGAACAAAAATTAGGTCATTCGTTTGATAAACCTATTTCTTGGTTATCTCTACCAAGTAATTTCTCGTTTGTCCTTTTTATTTTTCCTTTCTCCTTGTTTCTTAAAGTAAAATGTATTAAGAAAGTGAAACAAAGATTTTCTTCAGAGGTAAAATCTATTTCTTGGTTAATCCATTGATCAACTCCGAAAAAATCAAGGCAAAGTACCTGTGGCAAGGTATTATATTTATGATAACCTCACCAATATTCTTTCGAAGGGGCCTCTAAACCAAGCACTATAGTGCCTTTTTTTTTTCTTTCTTTTTTTCATTTGATTTTTTTTTAATAAATGCTTTTTTTTTTGTTGCAATTTCATTTTTAACATTGAATTTATTTTTTATTGAGTTGTTTCAGTTTCATAATTTGAATCATGAATTTAACTGGTTAATTCAATTAACTCAAGTTTTTTTATTTTTTAATTGATTTTTTCTTTTAATTTGATCATTTAATATTGAGTTGGGCATCGTGGTTTTTTTAAGTTTGCTTTATATTAGGTTATCACGACTTATGACTTATGAATAGATTAATAGATTAACCTGAGTTAACTCAGATTGTTTTTTAAGTTTTTTTTAAAAATATATATTTTTAATTTTCTCATTCAATATTGGATTGGTTGGAAAATGAGTTTTATAATTTTTTTTTTCTATGGGGTTATCCTTATCTTATAATCATGGTTGCGGGTTTGATAGATTAACTAGGTTTAAAAAATTAAGGCAAAGTACATGTGACAATGTATAATATTTATGATAACCTCACCAATATCCTTTTAAAGGGGCCTATAAACGAAGCACTATAGTGCCTTTATTATTTTTTTCTTTTGATTTTTTTAATAATTTTTTTTTAATTTCATCTTTGACATTAAATTTATTTTTTATTGGGTTATTTCAGTCTCATAATTCAAATAATGGATTTAGCTGGTTAACCCAATTCACTCAGGGTTTTTTATTTTCTTAATTGATTTTCCCCCCAATTTAATTCTTTAATATTGAGTTGGACAATATGATTTTTTCAGTTTGCTTTCTATTAGGTTATCACGACTCATGACTTATGAATAACTTAACAGATTAATCCGAGTTGACTCAGGTGATTTTTTATGCCTTTTTTAAAATATATTTTTTAATTTTCTCATTCAATATTGGACGAGTTGGAAAATGAGCTTTACAATTTTTTTTTAATTTGTTTTCTATGAGGTTATCCTTATCTTCTAATCAAGGTTGCGGGTTTGGCAGGATAACCAAGTTTAAAATAGAGTTATTATTTTTATTTTCTTTCTATAAGGTTATCTCGGTCTCATTATCCAGGTCATGACTCTTTCAACATTGATTTTTTTTTTATTAGGTTGTTCTAATCTCATGATCTAGGTTGTGGGATTGACAAGTTAACCTGATTGACTTGATTTTTTTTTTATTGTTTTATTTTTCAATTTTATCCTTTAATATTGGGTTGATTGAGAATTAGATTTTATGATTTGTTTCGGTCTATTTTTTACTAAGTTTTCTTGCTCTCATGACTTGAGAATAGTGTTAAACGGGTTAAACAAAGTTGACTCGGGTTGTTTTTTGTATCCTTTTTTATTGACTTTTTTTTTTCAAAATTATTCATTCAACATTGTGTCGGTTGAGAATGAACTTCATAATTTTTTTTTCATAGGATTATCCCGGGCTCATGACTAGGATCACGGGTTTGACAGCTTAACCTGAGTTAAATCAAGTTGTTTTTTTTTATTATTTTCTTTCTAAGATATTATCTTAGTCTCGTAATCCAGGTCACAGGTTTGATGGAATGTCTCTACTTTCTAGTCATTTTTTATGTTTTTTAAGTGATTTTATTTTTAAATTTGTTTTTGACATTATCACATCAAAATGATCTGAAAAAACAAAGAAAAATTATTATTTTTTAAAAATAAAAAATGAATTTTTTTTCAATTTTTTTTTTCAAAATAAGCAGCCTTGTAAAGGGCATAATTTTATTTATTTTTATCTCAATCCAACTCAAATTTTATTAGAAGAATTTAAAATCATTATTTTCTATAAAATTAGAATTTTTTAGTCATTTAAATTAACTAAAATATTTTAAGCAAATTGCACATGTACTGCCTCTTATTGAATAACTTAACTAAAAATTAAAGATATACTTGCACTTTGGTTAGGTGCTGAATCTAAAAGGAAATAGTTTCAACAAGCTGCTAGGCTCATTGTTTCTGGATCTGGTTGTGTGCTGAACCTAATGGAACACAAGTCTGATAGCTGCCAGATCCAATGTTTTTAGGCTCGACTACATGTCGAGTCTAAGTGGATATTATTTTGGCAAGATGTCAAGCTCACCGATCTTGGGCTAGGCACCGTGTCGAGCCCAGGTGGGTGTAGGTCTGGAGAATTACCAGATTTAGTGCCCTTGTTCTTGGTTATACGCTGAGCTCAGTTAGACATGAATCTAGCAAATTATCTCAAACATTTAATATGTGATAATTCATTACGGCTAGTTAGAATTATGAATGGATGCATCATTAAATTCAGAACAACGAGAGTTTTAAAATAAGATGTCACAATAACTACTTCCAGTGAAAGAAAAAACTATCGTAGGACAATCAAAGGTGCTAGTTACTATTCATGTATAAAGATAAATTTTATTTGATCTCTAAATATGCAATTGCTTCAAATGAGGTATTGAACTTTGATGCTATTATTTAATTTGATAAGTATCGCATGCAGGATTATCCTCTGTCTTGACGACCAAAGCAAGAGGGTGAGGGTGAGGGTGTTTAGGGTATGTTCGAACCCGCCCTGCCTTGACCTATGGGTATTCCCGAGAGCACATTTCTTGTGAAGAAAGAAGTTGCATGAAGTGCAACTATAGCTAGGACCCGACATTGGTTCCTTGCAAACAGAGCACACAACTCCTTCACCATGAAATTCTTTCTCTTCATTCAAAATCAATGGATGATCCTTGTGGGCAAATTGATGTGCTTGACTATCAAACTCAAAAAAACCCGGTTGAAAAGCACATTTGATATGAAGATCAAATTTACAGGAAGAACAATGGTAAACAAAACTGTTGCAAGGTTTGGCGATCCGATCACAAGCGCATCGTCTGTAATGAGATGGTGGCTTTGCCAGTAGATGAAGAGGGTGTGTACGATGAATGCGCCGCTTGATCTCACGGGGCAGCTCGGCGCATTTCTTATGAAGAAAGAAGTAGCAAGAGGTGCAACTGTAGCAAGGACCCCATATTTGTCCCTCGCATCCAGAGCAAATAACTACTTCACAACTATATTCGAGAGCTTGATTGAGGAGGATCCATGGATGATCTGGGTGGCTAAAATGTTCGACCTCCATGTCTCTGGCTCTCTCAGAAGACAGAGCAGGAAATGAGATCCAGAACAGAATACAGTGATTTCCCATTAAGATAGGATACATGCAGGTTGCCCACTTTATGGATTTGGTGGAGTGGTTTTTTGTTTTAATTCAACTTCATATTTTTTATTGACTATTTGTTTTATATAATTAAAAAAATTAATTTGAGAGAAAAATCATGTTAGTTAAAAACAATTTTATTGTTGTATAATAATTATTTTTTTTTGTAAAACTCCGATGTTACGAGATTAAATATTTTAATATGTGTCTTTCTCTTAACTTAACAACTTGATATTTGGTTGGCGTTAACAATTTATTTTTAATATTTATTGGCATATATAATTCTTGATTTTTTTATTAAATACACGAATGAAATTTTCAGTTCATATTTAAATTTTTGTTATGGTAAAAAAAAAGCATCAACAATAGTTGTATTTATTTTTTTGTGTTGAAAAAAACACTCTTAAAGCCTGTCTGTTTTTGCATTTCAAAAACTCTTTTGAAAAAATATAATTTTTTTTTCTTTGCTTTAATTTTTTTTTTTGTATTTTCAAATTGTTTTAATGTAATGATATCAAAACAAATTTTAAAAAATAAAAAATAATATTTCAATATAATTTTAAATAAAAAATATTTTACAAAACAACAACCACTATTTTATAACAATATTAATCCAGTCCAAGGGAAAGCACGAGTACTCAACCTAAATATGCAAGGAAAATTGGAGATTCCTCTAAAAGGATAAACAACCAGCATTTCACATATCAGCTACCTGTTAATTTGGTGCGTTTCATCACAGCTTGGTGTATTTTTTAAATATCTTATTTATAGTTTTGCTAAAGGTCTCCATCAGATTTTATTAAAAAGAATTCTTCCATTGACTGAACTTTAATTTCCCTTTATTAAATTATTATTGAAACTCCCTCTATTTTTTTCCTATTTCATAATTGATATGCATTGCAAGCGACCAATTACTCCATGATTGAAGTTTTTTAGTTTCTTCACTTCTAACAAAATTGAGTTTGTTAATAATATGCATAAAAGTAATACATACAAATCAATGCTATATATATCATAGTTTTAAAACCCCTTACAGGTCTGTACTCGATTGATTTTGGGATCAAAACTAGATCAATTTTTTAAAAAAAAAAAAAGTTAAAATTTGGGTGAGTTAGTGGTTTGATCTAATAAGATCCAGTTAAAAACCCGATTATAATTCACTGATTATTATTTTTTTAACCAAAACAATACCGTTATGATTTATAAAAAAATAAATAATTTTGGAGTCGACCCGGGTTAACTCGATAACCCGATCAAAACATGTGATCGCGGTCTTGGGTTGGATCCACTACCGGGTCAAATTTAAAAACTTGTTATACACACAAACAAATAATATAAAATTATTTATTTTATCATTTAATATTTATAAAATTACATAAACATCTATTTGTATGAAGCTTTAGTATATTTTATTTATATGCATATCATATTTCATAAAT
>Ga0307513_10012207_pt1 | contig 10620 bp, 8 predicted proteins | sample 15_EM_MG_FD_202174 | JGI IMG/M metagenome (GOLD analysis project Ga0307513, IMG submission 202174) | Populus trichocarpa ectomycorrhiza microbial communities from riparian zone in the Pacific Northwest, United States - 15_EM | ecosystem: Host-associated > Plants > Roots > Unclassified | place...
TGGAAAAGTGCAATAATGATCTGGTAAGTGAATTACATTTTTGTTAGATTCTAATATGTTCGTGTTTATTTCTATGTTGGATATGTACAGAAAAAAGGCATTCCTCTCTTTTAGAGTAACTGCATGGCTATGTCTTGTTCTATTCATTACTTTAGGCCTTCTGCTGTTCCTTTTCTGAAGATGCTTGTATGCTCCCTACATCAGTTATGCACATGTCTGCATTAGCTCCTATCAATAAACAATAAAACTAATGCTCCGTCTGTTTCATGAAAACAAGTGATCTTGGAAATCAAATTTCATGGAAAATTTTTATGGTGTTTAGTATGCATTAGAAAATAACTCTTTTTTTTTTTTATATATATATATAGATTGCCATTTTTCTTTTAAATAATAGAATTAATCTGACAGGATGTGTCTTCTTTTTTATAATATATGGTTAATACAATGTAACATAAGGTCTTTACTGTTCATCAAGCTTTTGGGTCCTTGTTGGAAATGTGTTCCCATTGTGGGATAAGATAGGGAAAACAAATCTGTCCTAGTAAAGCACTATCTTTTTTTTCCTTGACTGGAGAACAAATTCATTGGACCAATTTTCCTTAGTTGCACCAAACATTGGTATCTCAGGAGAATGTTCCCCATACCAGTTAATTCTTCATGACCTAGTCCAGTGGTTCATTTTCAGTCCGCTATTCGATTTATAACAATAACTAAGCTGGTTAAAATCTTCATTGAAACATGACCTTAAGAACTCATTGCATGACTATACATGTCTTCCATCAGGTTCATTTTATGTGTCATTGATGGTTGTTTCTAGGTTGTGCATCACTAGATCACATTGAGAATTGAGCACGAAGTACTGTATTGGCATCATATTAAACATTTTCCCATCCAACTGATACAGGATGGTATCCGGCGGGAGGTACAGACAATGAGCTTGATTGATCATCCAAATGTATTACGAGCACATGGCTCTTTCACTGCTGGCTATAGCCTTTGGGTTGTGATGCCATATATGGCTGGGGGTTCATGCCTTCATATAATGAAATCTGCTTACCCAGAAGGTTTTGAAGAGCCTGTCATTGCTACATTATTGCGCGAGACTCTCAAAGCTCTTGTTTATATTCATGAGCATGGGCACATCCACAGGGATGTTAAGGTAAGTGTTTTGCAATTATGCATCTTAGCATTTCCTTATTTCTTTCACCTGTTATTCTTGATGTTTGTAGTAATTAGTCAGTTTTTGTCTTCATTAAATGTGCTGTATGAATATCAGTTTTCTTGGAACATATTAAATAATTAACAGAAACCAAGAGTTCCACACAAAATTTTGTGCCATGCAATGATTTATTGATTCATCAAACCAAGAGTTCCTGATGAGTTTTTGCAGAAAAAGTTATTTTTTCCCTAGTGCAGTTATGAAACATATGCTTGGATGGTATTGCTTTTAGCCTCTAGTCTTCAACTTTTTTCTTATCAATTCTTGCGCTCAGTGTTTCTTAGGTCTATTCTTTCTGAATTTTGTGGTCTTGAATTGTGTCTTGTTGTATCTCATGGCACATGTCATGGCACATGTATTATTATTCTGTCAACTTTTTCCCCTTGGAGTTTAGGGGATTAATATTTTGATGTTTCTCTTACCTGCTTTCTTAACTCTTTGCAGGCTGGCAACATTTTAATTGATTCTGATGGTACAGTGAAGTTAGCAGACTTTGGAGTGTCAGCATGCATGTTTGATACAGGAGATAGGCAACGCTCAAGAAATACTTTTGTTGGCACTCCTTGCTGGTAATTGTTTATCCTATTTCCCTTTTAGTTAATACATTACTATTGGAAACCTACACTCTGTGCTGTTTATCTGAGGCAAAAGAATACTGTACATGTTATCAGAAGATATATTTTGTCTTTTTTTCTTCTCTCTAGGATGGCTCCTGAAGTTATGCAGCAATTGCATGGATATGACTTTAAGTGAGTTGGATGTGAATCTCTTGGTTTTTTTTTTCTAATCTTCTTTTTCCTTCATAAATATCTCAATTTCTTTGCTGAAATTGCTGTGAAACTTGTTTCTCTGAACAGAGCAGATATCTGGTCATTTGGGATAACAGCCCTTGAACTTGCTCATGGCCATGCTCCTTTTTCCAAGTATCCACCAATGAAAGTAAATTTCCTTTTCAGATACTTATGCTGTCCATATCAGAAGCATTTCCTGGTGCTTATTTTTCCGTTGCACACTTTTGATATTTCCCCTTATTTACTGCAGGTTTTGCTGATGACCTTACAAAATGCACCTCCAGGGCTTGACTATGAAAGAGACAAGAGATTTTCAAAGGTTTGTTGTTCAGCTGAAACAATTTGACTCTTTTCCCTCGTGAATTGTAATGAAAGTGTTTCGCTTCTGCAGTCATTTAAAGAGATGGTAGCTGCTTGCTTAGTGAAGGATCCAAAGAAACGACCCACATCAGAAAAGCTTTTGAAGCACCATTTTTTTAAAAATGCACGCTCTCATGATTATCTTGTTCGGGCCATTCTTGATGGTCTTTCTCCTTTAGGGGAACGGTTTAAGATACTGAAGGTCTCTTGCTCATGTCCAACTTCATGTTTTCTGTTTCGTAGACTTTCTTATGGAAAAAGGTATAATTTTTGGTACAGCTCCTCAGATTTCTGTTTTCACTTTTTCAGGCAAAAGAGGCTGATCTTCTAGTGCAGAATAAGGCCCTCTATGGGGATAAAGAGCAAATATCACAGGTGGTATCTGTTAATGGTTTAACTTCTGGCTTAAACCCAATTATTTAGAAAATTTTGGTCCTAACTTGGGCTGTGGATAAAATTACATGTGAACTTAACATGGTGTAGTTTGGATATATGATACTATGAATAATGAATGGGTGTTAGGAAGCAGGTTCACCCTATGCTGTCTTCCAAATATGAATTGACATCAATGCAGTATCATCTTTTGCCTATCTTCCTTGTGATTCGGGAACACAAACACACATTTTGGGCATGTCCGAAGAACCTTAGCTGAAAAAGTGCAAAACCTTGTGTATGTCTTTGGTAAGCAGGCTCTAGAATACTCTACAAGGCCAAGTCTTCGACAGTCATTGCATGAATGGTCACTCCCTTATACTCTTACTTGGTAGCTTGAGACTTATCATACTACCAAACAATAGATCATACAAAAGCATGCCACCTCAGATTGTAACATTTTCCAATGAGTTACGAATTAATTTCTGATTTTTATTAAACTCCTGAGGTTGAATGTGAAAAACTGAATTTTGAATTTATTAAAACAAACCATTTTTATCTGTTTTATTTTCCTTGTAATTCACCATAAAATTCAGCCTTGATAAGTTGAATTTGTTTTTGAATATGGTAATATGTGATTGGATCCAAGCCAGAGTTGGAATGTCCAAATTTGATCAAAAGATTGGAAAGTTGAAGTAATTTAATTTGGGTTGATGTTTTTCTGGTAAATAGCAACTTCTAAGCTGTGGCAACTTTTCCATCAATGATATTCCTATGGTACAAATGTCTTTACTCTTAAAAGTTATGCATTACAAAAAAATGGTAGCATGCTTGCTTGTGCTGTGTGTGTCTCTGTTTGTGTATTGTATGAAATCTTACAGATGATTAGAGTGCTTAAAGTTTCTGGATATTTCTCCTTTGATATCACTGTGAAGTAACTCTTCTGTTTTGCAGCAAGAGTACATAAGAGGAATCAGTGCCTGGAATTTCAACCTAGAAGATTTAAAAAATCAAGCTGCCCTTGTAAGTAATGCGTTCCTGGTTTGAGTGTATATGGTTAAGCATGATTGCTTAGAAAAGTAACTTGTCGAAAAGAGATGGCAAAGTACACAAAACTTTGTATCATTAATTTGACTGATCACCGCTGGCACCATTGCTACCTGCAGATTCAGGACTATGATTGCATGTCAAATGCAGAAGATCCAGATTTGAGTGGGAAACAAATGGACAGGTACAACATTGTTGGGTTTCCTGCTGAGAAGCTGCCCCCCAAAATTGCTAATCATTCAATTTCTGCTCCTAGTCAGGAGGTATTATTTTCCCCATAATGACTTCTTTTAGTTTTTTGCCTTGATTCTCAGATATTTACTGCTTACTGTTGAGTCAAGGTTATCCTTTCATATGTTGACATCACCTTTCATTTGTTTCAGGATGGCTTCAACGATCTACATGATTTGGAGACTTCACTCCCTTCATTTCCTATTAAACCTCTTCAAGCACTTAAGTATGTCTCACCCGCTCCCTCTCCCTCTTATGGCTCACATTTCCAGTTCCAATTATTTGACCTTAAATAAATTTACTGCCTCTTTGGTAGTGGGTAACAGTTTTTTACATAATATATTGAACAGCAATTAATCTATGAAAAGTTTATTTGAATTATAGAATCCATTTATGTACACTGTGATCAACTGTTGTGCTTTTGGATTCTCTACAACGGTTTTGTGATCTTAACTTATGATCAAATATGAATATTCCTTATCATATTAATTATGCTGTCATGTAATCTGATGCAGAGGTTGTTTTGATGTTGGTGAGGAGGCTGTGGGTGCAACTAGTCCAAACTGGAAGGTTACTTCCCAAACAGAATGTGAACAACAGGTTCTTACGGAGTTGTCATCGAGTGCCATGGACCAAGAAAGCGAAAGAAATGAGGGTGAGAATTCTGGGCGAAGTAGTTCTTTACCACGTCATGTCATTTCTGAGCATAAAAGTTTTTTGGGTGGTCCGTTATTACCAGATAATGCCCTTTCTCCAAAAAAGGTTATTGGCGATGAAAACAGGTCAGTTTTTATCCCAAGTAAAGTTGATTCTAAATTTTTCTCCTTTTTATTTTACCGATTTTCAAAGTAGACATGTGACATTTTTTGTCTGTACTCCCTGAGGGTAGAAGAAGATGTTACCTAAAAAATTAACTATTCTATCAAGGACTACAATGTTGAGTTCATGTAAAAAAAATATAGATTTAACATTTGTTATCTCTTGGTAAATATAGCTTAAAGACTCTTTAAGATATAATGCACTGAGGTCTAAAAAGAAAATAGATTTAACATTTGTTATCTCTTGGTATATATAGCTTAAAGACTCTTTAAGATATAATGCACTGAGGTCTTTGAATGATAGTCTTGAAATGTTTGTATGCGATACAAATAAAAATTGTTTTGGTAAATGCCTCTGAGTCAACCACATGAAGCATTATGCTCACTGTCCATCTCTTTTGTGGGGATAGGACTTCTTTCATGTTATCGATCTTTAAACTGGAAAAAAAGAACTCGAAATTTCTTCAATCCTTTTGCTGTTAAATTTTTCAGGCAACTCTTAAATTTTTTTCTGGTATAGGTTCTAAAGCTATTATTAATTTGTGCCAGCCTTGTTATGAGGTTGCTTGGAGCTTCTTTTGGCTCCTGAAGTCTGATGCCTTCAATAGAGCATATTTATGTAAACAGAAAGTAAACTATTATTTAATCTCTGTTTTTAGGGAAATAATTAGCTATCCCTTTGGTTTAAAAACTCATATTGAATCCCTGTATTTTTATATTTGCTTGCCACTCAGTCCTTCCATTGGTTTTCCATGGTAATTTAATTGTTTTTTTTCTCTCCATAAACTGCCCATTTCTAGTCAATGTTTTTTAATCTCACTTGCTACAAACAAAACAAAAAATGCAGATGAAAAGGGAAATTTGGAAATTTAAAAAAGAAATCACAATCAAATTTGGTCGATGGACTAATGATTTTCAACTAGAAGGACTAACTTACAAAATCATAGAAAATGTAGCATTAAGTTATAATTTATTCTGTAAACAAATGCAATGAAGGCTGGGCAGAAAATGAATATTGTCTATAATCAAAGTGTTGCTACAAGATGAAAGCTCCAGCTGTTCAATGGGTTTGTGATGCCACTAAATGAAAAGTTTGCGGCTTTATGGGTGTGCTTTAAGGAAGTCATGGCGGATTAACATGATTAGTGATCTGGAGGAAATGGAAAATGGGCTGAGAAAAATTGAAATTACTGTTTAAAGTAATCTTAAAGCCCATGTTTATTATCAACATGATTCTGAGTTATAATGTTAGTTAGTAGGCTGTTTCAATTTGCAATATACTGCCATCTTGAAAGTGAGCTGTCATTTGTTGCTTCTGACAATACCATGTATCAATGTGTAAAATCTTGGTTGCAGTAGTCAAAAGTAACTTAAATGTGCTCATATTATGTAGGGATCTCCTGCAGCCAAAATACCAATCTGAGAGAAACTATAGTGGTCCAATGTTGCATCGACAGAAGAGGGATACCAACAACCTTTCATCTGGTATGTCAATTCATTCTTGGATTTTTTTTCTCTTTACACATATAGGTCTTGCATTTATTATATATTTGCGTATATTATTGGAGATGATATTACTTGTTTATAGTGCATGAATATACTTTTCCTACTGATTTGTGCAGTGGAGGATACTTCAGAAGGAGCAGTTGTCCAACGCAAGGGACGATTTAAGGTCACTTCAGCTGATCTCAGCCCTAAGGTATATATGATTACTATGCTATGACCACTGGTTAACCTAACTCAACCTCTAGTTGGCATGAGAACTATTTCTGTCAGTCTGCTATCAGAATTTATCTTGGACAAAGCTTACAGCCTTCTATAATTTTGTTGTTAAACATGCCATTGCTATTACACTGTCTTTTGGTTGTAGGAATCCCTCCTAATAATAAAATGCTCTGTGCCATGTTGCATTCCTTCTTACTTGATCTCAAATATACATTTTATGGTATGAATTTAGGAAATTTCTTAGCATTTGAAACAATTTATAATCCATAATTATATATAAAAAGACAAACTATGTCAGAACATTTGACTAATAAAAAATACCCATACTATAAAGGAATGTTGTTAAAAAAACATCAATCCTGTTTTTTCCTGTACATGCCAATTTATAAGCTATATAAACTATAAATATGATTAGATAGATCTCTTAATCACGCCCCGACCTATATAGTAACTTTTTGGAATGGTATTATTTTGTCAAACTTTACAAGTGCTTAAAACAAGCATATAAATGCAAAAAAATTAAAAAAAAAAAAAAAAAAAAAAAAAAAAAAAAAAAAAAAAACCAATAATCTAAAATATTAAATTACCTCAAATTTGGATCTTTGGTTGTCCTATATTACCTTTGACTCTTTAAAACTAAAGGCTTCAAAAAATATTTGTTACTGCTTTAACAAATAAACCCTACTGACAATGAAAAGAATTCTTTTAGCAAAAAGAAAAATAATTTTATTTGCTTTAAAAATCAAGCACATTAAATTAATTGTAATTTGTCAAACTCTATGCAAGAGTATACAAAATTATATATAGGAAACAACAATTTTGAAACTATTTTTTGAAATTAATGAACATATCAAAAAATTGAATGATACACTTGCATGACATGTGCCAAAAAAAAAACTGGATAAATTTTCTATGAAAAGACCAGGTTAGATGATGAAAATGACAAATGCTCTGTAACTCCGTTCTTTAATGAAGTATTGCAGTGTTAAACACTGTGCCATTGAGTACTCACCATGGAGCATATGCATGCATGATTGGCAACAAACCACTAAAAATAGTGGTTCTCGATGAAAGCTTAATGCTGAAATTACTCAAGAATAACTAGTAAAACTAACAGTCTGGATGTTAGGACTAAAATAATCATAGAAAATCCAAGTTAGGATCCTTCATGCTTGGAAAGAAGATACACCTAGTGAATAAAATTATTATTCTTATTTTGTTTTCTTGCCTGCATCAATGATGTCAGTCAAGAAACAAGGTTTGAATGTTGAAAGCATATATTATGCCCACCCGTGTATGATTACCAGTTTCTAATTCAATACTTCTTAATTGCTTTTTTGGAATAGATATTATTACACTAGTCTAGTCACTTGATTTTATGACCAGGTTAATATGTTTTGAAACCTTTGCACACATAATACTAAGGATTCAAAAGATAATTCTGAAGAACCCTCCAATCCCTTTGGATGTTACATAGAGACTTCTATAAGACACCCAGAAGCATTGGACCATAAAGCACCAGAAAAACAAATCTATCTCATAACAGTTGATTACCTCTCTTCTGTGTTTTTCGTAGTTCCTCCTTTGTCTTTATCTTGTATGAGATTGGCATGTTCTCCCTATGTTGTAGCTGTTCCTTCTCTCCATTAATATAATTGTTTTTTCATCAGGTAAAAAACTCTGCACCTTTTATGTGTCCACTCATGATGAAAAGAACTGGGTTAAATTGAATTATCACTGTAAAGGGTTTCTAGACAGATTGGGTCTTTGAATTGTTTGAGGTTAAATTTATGTACCATGAAAATTTTGCCTAGTTCCTATGGAGGTTGAAATATCAATAAATCATAGTTCTTTCCTCCAGGGGACTTAGAGTGTGTGGTAGATGAGTCTGTTTGAATGTTATTTTTTATTTTGTTTTAGTAACTTAGAAATTTATCTTGTAAGCGATCATTTTATAACCATTGCCATTATTCTTCTCAATCAGGGTCCTACAAACTGCTGTTTCAACCCGGTTGGTGGAGGTTCAGCTTGTGCAACAATATCAAACCCCGCAGCTTCCTCAGTTCTCCCATCATTGCAATGCATTCTGCAGCAGAACACCTTGCAAAGGGTATGATTCTTCTATATCCCCCCCCCCCTGTTTTTTTATATATTTATTGTTTGAGAAAATACTTGTTCTGCTGATTGTTGACAGGAGGAAATTCTTAAACTGATCAAGTACGTGGAACAAACCTCTGGTAATGAATCATCTTTTAAAATCATTTCTATTGTTGCTGATCAGGCCTGCACGCTATAATTACTTGGATTTGATTATATGCAGGCAAGCTGGTGGAATCTGGTGAGGCAGCCACTAATGACCTTTTGCAGGTAGTTATCCTTTTTCTTTTTATTTCTTGTACTGAGCCCTTGCATTTTTCTTTTTGGTGGGAGAGTGTTTGGAACATAGAAATAATACCAAAATGTACTGCATTTATAAGGTGTGTACTTGAAGTTCTGCTTTGCATATGATTTTAAGCAATAATAAGCATCATTTTTATTTTTTTACAAATGGCAGCAATTGGATTATCTGTTTTTTGGTTTAATTGCTCGCTGTTTTCTTTCTTGGTGACAATGAGGAACAGGCAAAGATCTTGAATAAATTGTGATCAGTATTAATTTTCCTTAAATTAATGGTTGTTTTTTTCTTGATTATTGGGCGTGCTTGAAGTCAAATTGTTTAAAAAAAGAATCACTACTTAGCCAAGTTTTCAAATCATGTTGCTTTCTACCTTTTTCTGATCTGACCGAAATTATTTCCCAATTTACCTCACAGAAAACTTTGTTTCTCATTAGTCACATGTGAGTGAATGATGGTATCCACTTTTGTAAAAGTTGCTTACCATTTGATCAAATGATCTTTTGCACAACATGCAGATATCTCCTACTTGGACAAGAGAGAAGGAGCTGCAGGCTCAGTTTATTGGTCTACAACAAAGGTATGAAGAGAGACCCAAAACTAAGAGTTTTGAAATTATTCCTTGCGATCTTGGAATGAAACTGAAATTGGTTTCTCTTGTCAGTGTTGGAAGCCTCTTTGAGGAATTGCAGAGACAAAAGATGAAAAATGTTCAGGTGTGCAGTAATGTTACATGGATTTATGAATTTGCTTTCTTCGCATAGCTGTGCTTACATTTTGTTGCATTTATTCTATCGAATCTTATATTTGTGAGTGTGTTTAGCCCATCTTTTTATCATGCACGTCATCTGTTGCTGTTATTGAAAGGTTTGTCAGTTTAGATGACCTACCACCATTCGATTTTCGTCATGATTATTTAGGTTCTTGCTACCACAATTTTTAAAATGGATTGTTTGCTGGATTGTTTCAAGACAGTTTTAAGTATTGTATGATGAATGCTTAGTATCGGTGCCTAGCAAGGAATTCCTATAGTTTTTTTTATCTGACATATCAATCTGGCGTGTCCCCTAGTCTCCCATTCAATTATGCGCTTTTCTTCTTCTTTTCTGAAATCATTGATGTGCCCCCTAGTCTCCCATTATTATCAACTCTTCCATGTTCTAATCTTAAATTATGATTTACATTAAGAAGCTATTGATCAAATTTATACTGGCTTGCCACGTATTCTAGCAGAGTTCAGCATTCATTTGTCTACATTTTCTGGATATTGAAATCTACTTGTACCTATGCTAGTCATTAGGGATTCCTGTATTGCCAAGTTTGGTGTCTTATCTTCTTTCGTGCTTGCAGTTGGAAAGACAACTCAATGCTTTTATCAACAAGGAAAGAGAACGAAGCTGAATGGTGATGATAACATTTTTGGCGGCTTCATTATTTCTTTGGTGGCTAAGTTGGTGACGATCTGGCAAAACTTGAGGTACAAGTTATATTTTGATTTGCATTTCTAGTGTACAATATGTGTGAACAAGCCTTGAGGAGCAAGGACGCCCAAATTTTGAGATGCCATTCCTTAGTCTCACATGATGTGCGACATGTTGTTATTTATTAACTCCATGCTGTAATTATAATTCAGACTTTGATTCTCATGATCCTGTGAGACTC
>Ga0307513_10012208_pt1 | contig 10620 bp, 8 predicted proteins | sample 15_EM_MG_FD_202174 | JGI IMG/M metagenome (GOLD analysis project Ga0307513, IMG submission 202174) | Populus trichocarpa ectomycorrhiza microbial communities from riparian zone in the Pacific Northwest, United States - 15_EM | ecosystem: Host-associated > Plants > Roots > Unclassified | place...
GGCGGCGCGGCGCCGAAAATGGCGAAGAACGAGCAGAAGCTCTTCGACGCCTACGACATCGCCGCGCTGAAGCGCTGCGAGATCATCATCACGACGCAAGGTGGCGACTACACCGCCGACGTGTTCCCGCGCCTGCGCGCCACCGGCTGGAAGGGCCACTGGATCGACGCCGCCTCGACCTTGCGCATGAAGGACGACGCCGTCATCGTGCTCGACCCGGTCAACATGCCGGTGATCAAGGACGCGTTGGCGAAATCACGAAACGGCGGCGGCCGCAACTGGATCGGCGGCAACTGCACCGTGAGCTGCATGCTGATGGGCGTGGGCGCGCTCTACAAAGCCGGCCTGGTCGAGTGGATGAGCACGATGACGTACCAGGCCGCGTCGGGTGGCGGCGCCGCGCACATGCGCGAGCTGCTGACGCAATACGGCACGCTCAATGCATCGGTGCGCGGCCTGCTCGACGACCCGAAGAGCGCGATTCTCGAGATCGATCGTCAGCTCGCGGCGACGCAGCGCGAGCTCGGCGAGGCCGAGACCGCGAACTTCGGCGTGCCGCTGGGGGGCAGCCTGATCCCGTGGATCGACAAGGATCTGGGCGACGGCGTCAGCAAGGAGGAGTGGAAGGGCGGCGCCGAGACCAACAAGATCCTCGCTCAGGGCGCGGGCTTCGGCACGGCGGCGGTGCCGGTCGACGGGTTCTGCGTTCGCGTCGGCGCGATGCGCTGCCACAGCCAGGCACTCTTGTTCAAACTGAAGCGCGACGTGCCGCTGGCCGACATCGAATCCCTGCTCGCCAACGACAACGCCTGGGTCAAGCTCGTGCCGAACAACCGCGAGGCGACGCTGCGTGAGCTGACGCCGGTCGCGGTGACGGGCACGATGACGATTCCCGTCGGGCGCCTGCGCAAGATGGCGATGGGCCCGGAATACCTCGGCGCATTCACGATCGGTGACCAGCTGCTGTGGGGCGCGGCCGAGCCGCTGCGGCGCATGCTGCGCATCGTGCTCGAGGCCTGAAGCGCGTCGCGACGAAACAGATGTGGCAGCGCTGCGACAGGATTCTCATCGCCGGGCGGTGTGCGGGCTGCCGGCAATGTCAGCCATTGCATTAGCTTGTCAGCGTATCTCATTGATGCTATTGTGATTTCTAAAGTTCCGGCGAAGTATTCCGAGATCAACGGCGGAAATCGCGACAATGCTGCTGTCGACATCGGTGAGCGCACTGCTGCTCGCCTCGTCTTTTTGGGAGACGCCTTGAAAAGAAGCTTGACATTCTCGGGGCGCTTTGCCCTCACCGGGGTGGCGGTTGCCGCGTTGTGTTTGCTCGCACCGGCGGCATGGGCGCTGGGGCTGGGTCGCCTCCAGGTGCAGTCGGCGCTCGGCGAATCGCTGCGGGCCGAGATCGATGTCACGAGCCTGACCCCGGAGGAGGCCTCCAACCTGCGGGTGCGGGTCGCGCCGCCGGAGGCCTACAAGGCGCAGGGCGTCGACTACAACGCGGTATTGCCGAGCACGCAGGTCGAAATGCTGCGCCGGCCCGATGGCCGGCCCTACCTGAAGCTCAGCAGCGATCGCGGCGTGCAGGAGCCGTTCGTCGATCTGATCCTCGAGCTCAACTGGTCCACTGGCCGGCTGGTGCGCGAGTACACGATGCTGTTCGATCCGCCGATCACCGCGCGCGCGCCGGCGCCGGCGCCGGCGCCGACGACCGCGCCGACGATGGCGCCTGCAACGCCGGCGCCGCCGGCGCCCGCCGTCACGCGCAACGCAGAACCGCGTCCGGCACCGGCGCGGCCGGTCCCCGCCGACGTGGCGGCGCCGCGCGAGCCGCGAGCCGCTGCGAAGCCGGCCGAAGCCGGCGCGGCGGGTGCCGGTGCCGACGACTACAAGGTGAAGCCAGGCGATTCCTTGTCCAAGATCGCCTCGCGGACGCAGCGGCCAGGTGTCTCGCTCGATCAGATGCTGGTGTCGCTGTACCGCGGCAACCCGCAGGCCTTCATCGACAGCAACATGAACCGGCTCAAGGCCGGCGTCGTGCTGGCGGTGCCGAGCGCCGACACCGCCAAGGGCGTCGCGCCCAGCGAAGCGCGCCAGATCATCCAGGCGCAAAGCGCCGATTTCGGCGCCTATCGCCAGCGCCTGGCCGGGGCCGTCCCGACCGCCAAGCCCGAAGGCTCGGCGCGCGCGGCCAGCGGCAAGGTCGAGGCCTCGGTCGACGACCGCAAGCAGGGTGGCGCGACCACGCCCGACAAGCTGACCTTGAGCAAGGGCGCCGCATCCGGCCAGTCGGCGGCGGCGGAAGACAAGATCTCCAAGGAGCGCGCGAAGAAGGCCGACGACGTCCGGGTCGCCGAGCTGGCGAAGAACGTCGACGAGTTGAAGAAGTTGTCCGGCGCGGCCGCCAGTGCGGCGACCGCGAAGCCCGGCGCGACGGCAGCCCCGGCGGCCGCCGCGAAGGCCGCACCGACACCTGCCGCCGCGCCGGCCAGCGCTGCGCCCACGCCGGCCCCGACCGTCGTGGCAACTGCGCCCGCGCCGGCACCGGCTCCCGCTCCCGCTCCCGCTCCCGCACCGGCCCCCGCCGCGTCGGCAGCGGCGACGCCGGCAGCGCCGGCGGTCGCGCCGCCCGCGTCGGCGGCCACCAAGCCGCCGGCGGTCGCCGCCGCCAAGCCGCCGCTCAAGCCCGCATTGCCGGCCGAAGAGCCGAGCGTGATCGGCTCGCTGCTGGACGACAACCCGATGGCGCTGGGCCTCGGTGGCCTGGCGATCGCGCTGCTCGCCGGCTTCGGCGTCTACAAGTTCGCGAAGCGCGCGCGCAAGGACAGCGGCGAAACCTCGTTCCTCGAAAGCCGTCTGCAGCCGGATTCTTTCTTCGGCGCCAGCGGTGGCCAGCGCATTGACACGCGCGATGCCGGCGGCACGTCCTCGTCGATGAGCTATTCGCTGAGCCAGCTCGACGCGATCGGCGATGTCGACCCGGTCGCCGAGGCCGATGTCTACCTGGCCTACGGCCGCGACCTGCAGGCCGAGGAGATCCTCAAGGAGGCGATGCGCAGCAACCCGGATCGGATGGCGATCCGCACCAAGCTGCTCGAGGTCTACGCCAAGCGGCGCGATACCAAGGGCTTCGAGATGCTCGCCACGCAGCTTTTCGCACTGACCCACGGCAGCGGCGAGGACTGGGCCAAGGCGCAGGAACTCGGGGCCCAGATCGACCCCGAGAACCCGCTGTTCAAGCCGGGCGGCACCCCGGTGGCGATGCACAGCGGCGGCGGCGAACTGGTCGAGGCGCTGGACGCGAGCACGATGCCGCAATCGGTGCTGCCGTCGCCTTCGCAATTCGGCAATTCGGTGCGCGGTGCGCTGGCCCCTGACAGCGGCGCCAGCGCCGGGCGAGACCTCGACCTCGACCTCGGCGAACCCGATACAGGCAAGCCGAGTGTGTCGGGCGCGCTCGAATCGACACCGACGCCGGCGGCGCAGGGCCAAGTGGCGGACGACGACATGTCGTTCGACTTCGCGTTGCCCGAGGTGCCGCAAGCGCCGGCGAAGGCTGCGCCAGCGGTCGAGCCTGCCGCGTTCGATCTCTCCGACATCTCGCTCGACCTGGGCGAGCCGGTCCCGAGCGTGATGCCGGCTTCCGCCGTGTCGGCGAGTTCCGGCTTCGGCGACACCGGCCTGCCGCCGCTGACCGACGAGAGCGACGACGACCCGATGTCGCGCAAGCTCGAGCTGGCCGAGGAGTTCCGCCAGATCGGCGACAACGACGGCGCGCGCGACCTGCTGCACGAGGTCGTCGCCAAGTCCAGCGGCGCGGTGAAGACGCGCGCACAGAGCATGCTGGCCGACCTCGGGTGATCCGGGGCCGCCGCCGCACGCATCCACCGACGCCCACCGGAGCCCCCGCGTGAGGGTGGTGCTCGGCGTCAGCTATCGCGGGCAGGCGTATCGGGGCTGGCAGAGTCAGCCCGGCGGGCAGACGGTTCAGGACCAACTCGAAGCGGCGCTGGCGCGCTTCGCCGATCGCCCGCTGCGCACCGTCTGCGCCGGTCGCACCGACACCGGCGTGCATGCGCTGAACCAGGTCGTGCACCTCGACACGCCGGTCGTGCGCAGCGAATCGTCCTGGGTCCGCGGCACGAATCGTTTCCTGCCGCCCGACATCGCCGTGCAGTGGTGCCGGCTGACCGACGAGTCGTTCCACGCACGCTACGCGGCGATCGGCCGGCGCTACGCCTACGTGCTGCTCGAATCGCCGGTGCGCCCGGCGGTCGAGACCGGCTCGGTCGGCTGGAGCTTTCGCACGCTCGACGAGGCCTCGATGCAATCGGCCGCACGCTGCCTGCTCGGCGAGCACGACTTCAGCGCGTTCCGCTCGTCGGAGTGCCAGGCGCCGACGCCGGTCAAGACGATTCATTCGATAGCGATTTCACGGCGTGGGGCCTACTGGCGTTTCGAGTTCGACGCGAACGCGTTCCTGCACCACATGGTGCGCAACCTGATGGGTGCGCTGATCGCGGTCGGCGCGGGTGCGCGCGACCAGGCCTGGCTCGCCGACGTGCTCGCCGCCAGGGACCGCAGCCTGGCGGCGCCGACCTTTCCGGCCGACGGCCTGTACTTCGTCGGGCCGTACTACGATCCGGTCCATGCCATTCCGCACCGCAGCGCAGCGCTCGACTGGCTGCCTTGAACCTGAGCGGCGATGAACCAGCGCACCCGCATCAAGATCTGTGGCCTGACCCGCGAGGCCGATGTCGAAGCCGCCGTGCAGGCCGGCGCGGATGCGGTCGGCTTCGTCTTCTACGCCAAGAGCCCGCGCCATGTCGAACTCGCACGCGCCGCCGAACTGGCGCGCCGCCTGCCGCCGTTCGTGACGCCGGTCGGGCTGTTCGTGAACGCGAGCGGCGCCGATATCGCCGCCGCCGTGGCGGCGATCCCGCAACTGCTGCTGCAGTTTCACGGCGACGAGTCGCCGCAGGACTGCGCCCGCCCGGCCCGGGCGTTCATCCGCGCCGCGCGGGTCGCGCCGGGCTTCGATTTGCTAGACTTCGCGTCCCGATTCGCACACGCCCAAGCGCTCCTGCTCGACGCCCATGTCGACGGATACGGCGGCGGTGGAAAGGTCTTCGATTGGTTGCTCGTTCCCTCCGCCGTGCCCCTTCCAGTCGTTTTGTCTGGTGGGTTGCATGCCGGAAATGTGATCCAAGGCATTCAGCTGCTGCGGCCCTGGGCCGTTGACGTGAGTTCCGGCGTCGAATCCGCCAAAGGCATCAAGGATGCCCACGCGATCCGCCGGTTCTGCGATGCCGTGCGCGAGGCCGATGCCCGCGGCGCGGCATCGGTTGCCTGAACAGTCACTCTCGATCACATGTCGAACTATCAACAACCCGATGCCTCGGGCCATTTCGGCCCCTATGGCGGCAGCTTCGTCGCCGAAACCCTGGTCCACGCCCTGGATGAACTCAAGCGCGCCTACGCCGAGGTGCAGAACGACCCGGCCTTCATCGAAGAGTTTCGCTACGAGCTGAAGCACTTCGTCGGCCGGCCGAGCCCGATCTACCACGCGGCGCGCCTGAGCCGCGAACTCGGCGGTGCGCAGATCTTCCTGAAGCGCGAGGACCTGAACCACACCGGCGCGCACAAGGTCAACAACACGATCGGCCAGGCGATGCTGGCGCGCCGCATGGGCAAGCCGCGCGTGATCGCCGAGACCGGCGCCGGCCAGCACGGCGTGGCGACCGCGACGATCTGCGCGCGCTACGGCCTGGAGTGCGTGGTCTACATGGGCAGCGAAGACGTGAAGCGCCAGTCGCCGAACGTCTATCGCATGAACCTGCTCGGCGCGACGGTGGTGCCGGTCGAGAGCGGCTCGAAGACACTCAAGGATGCGCTCAACGAGGCGTTGCGCGACTGGGTCACGAATGTCGAGAACACCTTCTACATCATCGGCACCGTGGCCGGCCCGCACCCGTACCCGACGATGGTGCGCGACTTCCAGCGCGTGATCGGCGACGAGTGCCTGGTGCAGATGCCCGAGATGACCGGCCGCCAGCCGGACGCGGTGATCGCGTGCGTGGGTGGTGGCAGCAACGCGATGGGCATCTTCTACCCGTACATCGATCATGCGGGCACGCGCCTGATCGGCGTCGAGGCGGCGGGGCAGGGTCTGGAGACCGGCAAGCACGCCGCGTCGCTGAGCGCCGGCTCGCCCGGCGTGCTGCACGGTAACCGCACGTACCTGCTGCAGGACGCGAACGGCCAGATCATCGAGACGCATTCGATCTCGGCCGGGCTCGACTACCCTGGCGTCGGTCCGGAACACGCGTATTTGAAAGACATCGGCCGCGCCGAGTACGTAGGCATCACCGACCGCGAGGCGCTCGCGGCGTTCCACCGCCTGTGCCGCACCGAAGGCATTATCCCGGCGCTCGAATCGGCGCACGCGGTCGCCTATGCGATGAAGATCGCGCCGACGCTGGCGCCCGATCAGCACCTGCTCGTCAACCTCTCGGGTCGCGGTGACAAGGACATCGGCACCGTCGCCGACCTGTCGGGCGCGCAATACTTCGACCGGCCTTCGCAAGGCGGGCAGAGCGTCAAGGGGCTTGCCGCATGAGCCGCATCGAAGCGACCTTCGCCGCGCTCCAGGCAAGAGGCCGCAAGGCGCTGATCCCCTATGTGACCTCGGGCGACCCATTCGCCGACGCGACCGTCGACATCATGCTGGCGATGGCCGCGGCCGGCGCCGACGTGATCGAGCTCGGCGTGCCGTTCTCCGACCCGATGGCCGACGGCCCGGTGATCCAGAAGGCTGGCGAGCGTGCGCTGGCGCGCGGCATCGGCATGACGCAGGTGCTCGCGTTCGTGCGCGGCTTCCGGCTGACGAACGACACGACGCCGGTGGTGCTGATGGGCTATGCGAACCCGATCGAGCGTTACGGGGTCGATCGCTTCGTCGCCGACGCGAAGGCGGCCGGCGTCGACGGCGTGCTCGTCGTCGACTATCCGCCCGAGGAATGCGAGAGCTTCGCCGCGACGCTGCGGGCGAACGCGATCGATCCGATCTTCCTGCTCGCGCCGACGTCGACCGACGCGCGCATGGCGCAGGTCGGCCGGATCGCCAGCGGCTACGTCTACTACGTGTCGCTGAAGGGCGTGACCGGCGCCGGCCACCTCGACACGAGAGCCGTCGCGACAATGATCCCGCGCATCAAGCAGCACGTGAAGCTACCGGTCGGCGTGGGCTTCGGCATCCGCGATGCGAAGACGGCGCAGGCCGTCGCGGCCGTCGCCGACGCGGTCGTCATCGGCACGGCCCTGGTGCAGTTGCTGGAAAACTGTACGCGCGACAATGTGGCCGTGGCGGCGGGTGAGTTCATCGCCGGCATCCGCGCCGCACTCGATTCCTGAAAGGACCACGATCCATGAGCTGGCTCGAAAAACTGCTGCCTCCGAAGATTCAGCCGAACGAACGCGGCGAGCGCCGCACCGTGCCCGAAGGGCTGTGGATCAAGTGCCCGCAGTGCGAGACGGTGCTCTACAAGACCGACCTCGAGCAGAACATCAACGTCTGCCCGAAGTGCAATCACCACCACCGCATCGGCGCGCGCGCGCGACTCGACGCGTTCCTCGACGCCGAGGGCCGCTACGAAATCGGCCAGGAGGTGCTGCCGGTCGACGCGCTCAAGTTCAAGGACAGCAAGAAGTACACCGAACGCCTGAAAGACGCGCTCGAGGCCACCGGCGAGACCGATGCGCTCGTCGTGATGGGCGGCGCGGTGCACAGCGTACCGATCGTCGCGGCCTGCTTCGAGTTCGAGTTCATGGGCGGCTCGATGGGCTCGGTCGTCGGCGAGCGTTTCGTGCGCGGCGTCGAGGCCGCGCTCGAGCAGAAGACGCCGTTCGTCAGCTTCACCGCCACCGGCGGCGCGCGCATGCAGGAAGGGCTGCTGAGCCTGATGCAGATGGCGAAGACGAACGCCGCGTTGACGCAGCTCGCGAAGGCGCGCCTGCCCTACATCAGCGTGCTGACGGATCCGACGATGGGCGGCGTCTCGGCGAGTTTCGCGTTCCTGGGCGACATGGTGATCGCCGAGCCGCAGGCACTGATCGGCTTCGCCGGGCCGCGCGTGATCGAGAACACCGTGCGCGAGAAGCTGCCCGCTGGCTTCCAGCGCGCCGAGTTCCTGTTGCAGACCGGCGCGATCGACACGATCGTCGACCGCCGTGAGTTGCGCGGGCGCATCGCGCGCGCGATCGCGATGCTGCAAAGGCAGAGCGCCGATGCCGTTGCCTGAGACGGCGACTTCCGCGCTGCCCACGACCCTGGCCGGCTGGCTGGCCCGCTGCGAGCGACTGCACCCGAAAGAGATCGACATGACGCTGGCGCGCACGCGCCGCGTCAAGGAGCGGCTTGGGCTGCAGTTCAGCGTGCCGGTGATTGCGGTCGCCGGGACCAACGGCAAGGGCTCGACCTGCGCGATGCTGGAGGCGATCGCGCTGCAGGCCGGCTACCGCGTCGGCCTGTACTCGAAGCCGCACCTCGTGCATTTCGAAGAGCGCTGCCGCATCAACGGCCAGATGGTGGACGGTGCCGCGTTGCTGCCACACTTCGAGGCGGTCGAGCACGCGCGGGGCGACGTGAGCCTCACCTACTTCGAGTTCACGCTGCTGGCGATCGCGCGGCTGCTGGCCGCGACGCCGCTGGACCTGGTGATTCTCGAGGTCGGCATGGGCGGGCGGCTCGACGCGGTGAACGCTTTCGATGCGGACTGCGCGATCATCACCAGCATCGACATCGACCACGCCGAGTACCTCGGTCCCGACCGCGAAACCATCGCGATCGAAAAGGCGGGCATCATGCGCGCCGGCAAACCGGCGATCGTCAGCGACCCGGTGCCGCCGCAAAGCCTGATCGCCGAGGCCGCGCGTGTCGGCGCCGATCTGTGGCGGCTCGGCCGCGACTTCAACTGCACCGGCGACAAGCAGCAATGGGGCTGGGCCGGTCGGACGCGGCGCTTCAACGCGCTGGCCTATCCGGCGCTGCGCGGCGCGAACCAGTTGCTCAACGCTGCCGGCGTGCTGGCGGCGTTCGAGGCCATGCGCGATCAACTGCCGATCACCGCACAGGCGGTGCGCCAGGGCTTCGCGACAGTGGAACTGGCCGGCCGCTTCCAGATCGTCGCCGGCCAGCCGACGCTGGTGCTGGACGTCGCGCACAACCCGCATGCGGTCGCGACGCTGGCGCGCAACCTCGACCAGATGGGCTTCTTCCCGCGCACGCATGCGGTGTTCGGTGCGATGGCCGACAAGGACATCGCGGCGATCCTGACGCGCATGGCGCCACTCGTCGATGACTGGCACTTCACCGACCTGCCCATGCCGCGCGCCGCGCGTGCCGACGATCTGGCGGCGATGCACGCGGCGCTGGCGCTCGCCGGCCCCGGGCCTGTGACGGTGCAGCGTCACGCGAGCCCGATGCAGGCCCTGGATGCAGCCCTGAATGCGGCCGACCCCGCTGATAGAATCGTCGTCTTCGGATCGTTCCACACCGTCGGTGGCGTGCTGAAGGATGGCGTGCCCCGATTGACCGGCAAACACGCGGCCTGAGGGCCCCCGCCGACCGCGCGACCCGAAGGCCGCGGCGGATCGAGAATCCGACACCGCGCCCACCTTTCGTAGCACCGGAATTCGCACCGCATGGGTCTGCTTTCCATCTTCAAGCGCCGCGCCGACGCGCCGTCTCCGCCGGGCGCCGCCGGTGAGACCGCCGACGCGGTGCTGCAGGCCCGCACGCGCGCAAGGCAACGCCTGATCGGCGCCGCGGTGCTGGTGGTGATCGGCATCATCGGCTTCCCGCTGGTGTTCGAGACGCAGCCGCGGCCGATCCCGGTCGACATCCCGATCGAGTTGCCGCGCAAGGACGGCGCCCCGCCGCTGGTGATGCCGCCGGCGCGCGCGCCGGCCACGACCTCGACGGCCTCGGCGGTATCGGCTGCCAAGCCGGCCGTACCCGCCGCGCCGCCAACGAGCGAGGTCATCACCGAGTCGCGCGAGGAGGCGGGGCGCGAGGTCGGCGGCAGCGCGGCCTCGGCACCGCCCGCGGTGGTCAACCCTTCCGCCACGAAGCCCGATGCCGCGCCGCCCGCGAAGCCTGCGGCGGTCGCGGCTACCGAAGCCGCACCCAAGCCTGCCGAAGCCAAGCCCGCGAACAAGCCGACGACCTCCGGCGGCGACGGCGCGCGGGCCCGCGCGCTGCTCGAAGACAAGCCGCCGGCGACGCCTGCCGACGCGGGCCGATTCGTCGTGCAGGTCGGCGCATTCGCCGACGCGAACGCGGCGCATGAGACGCGCCTGAAGGTCGAGAAGTTGGGGCTGAAAACCTACACGCAGGTCGCGAGCACGTCGGCCGGCAACCGGATCCGCGTGCGCGTCGGCCCGTTCGGCACGCGCGACGAAGCCGACAAGGCCCTGGCCAAGGCGCGCGGCGCCGGCCTGAGCGCGGTCGTGCTGACGCTGTGAGATGAGCGATGGCTGTCGACCTCGGCTGGGTGGACATCGGCTTCGCGGCCTTTCTCGCGCTCTCGGTGATCGTCGGCTTGCTGCGCGGCTTCGTCT
>Ga0307513_10012209_pt1 | contig 10620 bp, 8 predicted proteins | sample 15_EM_MG_FD_202174 | JGI IMG/M metagenome (GOLD analysis project Ga0307513, IMG submission 202174) | Populus trichocarpa ectomycorrhiza microbial communities from riparian zone in the Pacific Northwest, United States - 15_EM | ecosystem: Host-associated > Plants > Roots > Unclassified | place...
GCCCGAGGCCCTCGAGCAGCACCCGGTCGGCGAGCGGCTGGACGAACCCGCTGCGCCGGGGCCAGCCGAACTCACCCGTCGAAGGTGCGATCCGCGCCAGGTCACGCTGCTTGCGATCGACGAAGACCAGCAGCTGATCCGGAACGGTGTGCGGAAGCACGGCGTCGACCAGCCCGGCGGCCTGAAATGTGCGGCACGTCTCGTCGTCCATGCCGACCCCGCGCGGAAAATCGATCAGCTGGGGCTCGGCCTCAAAGACACAAACCCGCAGTCCGTGTACGCCCAGCAGGTTCGCAATCATCAGGCCGGTCGGCCCCGCCCCGATCACGGCGACATCGATCGCGTCGCCCGGACCGGACTTAGTGAACACCGTCATCCTTGTGCACTATATGCTCCAGACCTATTCACTAACTGCTCAAAGGCTAGTTAGCCACTCCGGAGGTGTCAAGCAAACGGTCAGCGGCCGTACGCCTCCAGCAGGCGCAGCCAGACCTCGCTGACGGTCGGGAACGCGGGAACGGCGTGCCACAGCCGATCCAGCGGAACCTCGCCGACGACCGCCACCGTCGCGGCGTGCAGCAGTTCCGCGACGTCCGGGCCGACCAGCGTGACTCCGACGATCACCTGGCGGTCCTCGTCGACGACCATCCGGGCGTGCCCCTGGTATCCCTCGGCGTGCAGGGCGGATCCGGCGACGGCGGCCAGGTCGTAGTCGATGACCCGGATCCGCAGCCCGGCGGCCTCGGCGGCGGCCGCGGTCAGCCCGACCGACGCGACCTCCGGGTCGGTGAAGACGACCTGCGGCACGGCGCGCTCGTCAGCCGTGGCGACGTGCCGGCCCCACGGACGGTCGTCGGCCGCTTCGCCCTTGGCACGTGCCACGATGACGTCGCCCACCGCGCGAGCCTGGTACTTGCCCTGATGGGTCAGCAGCACGCGCTGGTTGACGTCACCGGCCGCATACAGCCACCCGTCGCCGACCGGCTCCCCGTCCTCGCCGACGACCCGCAATGTGTCGTCGACCGCGAGCCAGGCACCGGGCTTCAGGCCGATCTTGTCGAGGCCGATGTCCTGCGTGTTCGGCGTACGGCCGATCGCCACCAGGAGTTCGTCGGCCTCGACCCGCTCGCCGTCGGTGAGCGTGATGTGCACCGTGCCGTCGCCGTCGCGGCTCACCGACGCGGCCTCGGCACCGAGGCGGACCGAAGTTCCGGCTTCCCGCAACGACTTCATGACCCGCTCGCCGACGAACGGCTCCGCCTGCGGGAGCACGCCGTCGCGCGCGAGCACCGTCACCACGGACCCGAGACTCGCGAACGCGGTCGCCATCTCCGAAGCCACCACGCCCCCACCGATGACGGCGAGCCGGCCGGGAACCCCGCTCGCGGCGGCCGCCTCCCGGCTGGTCCACGGTGCCGCCTCGCGCAGACCGCCGATGTCCGGGACGAGGGCGCTGCTTCCGGTCGCGACGACGACCGCATGCCGGGCGGTGAGCGAGATGGTGGCGCCGTCCACGCCGGTTACCTGGACGACCCGGTCGGAGCTGATCCGTCCCAGGCCGCGGTAGAGCACGATACCGGCCGAGTCGAGCCAGGAAACCTGCCCGTCGTCCGTCCAGTGCGACGCGAAGGAGTCGCGGCGGCGCAGCACGGCCGCCGCGTCCAGGTCACCCGTGACCGCCTCCCGAGCGCCGGGCAGCCGGCGTGCCGCTCGGAGCGCGGTCGCGCTGCGCAGCAACGCCTTGGTCGGCATGCAGGCCCAGTAGGAGCACTCACCACCGACCAGTTCCCGCTCGACGACGGCGGCGGTCAGGCCGCCCCGCACGACCCGATCGGCGACGTTCTCCCCGACCGGCCCGGCACCGATGACGATCACGTCGTACGCAGTGTTCGCCATGTCAGTTTCCGTTCGCCGCGCGGCCGAGACGGATCGCCGAGATGAGGAAGAAGATGGCGCCGGGGATGGCGTAGCCGATCGCGTTGGTCAGCGCCGGGTTGTCCGCGGAGGCGGTGGCGATGAACGACCCGCCGGCGAGTACGGAGATGCCACCGCTGATGATCATCGGCCATTGGCCGCCCATCTTGCGGCGGGTGACCCCCACGATCAGCTGGATCAGCCCGGCGACGACCGCCCAGGCACCCCAGACGCGCAGGACCGCCGGAATGCCGGACGAGCCGGCGATGGCCAGGCCGACAGCGGCGAGCAGGCTGACCACGACGTTCGCGTACAGCAGGGTGGGCGATCCGGTGGCGCGCGACGCGCGGGCGTCGATGATGGCGGCGGCCACGTCGAACAATGGGTAGAGCACGAGCAGCGTGGCGGCGAGCGGGCCGAGGTGCTTGGCGGTCGTGAACATCACGAGGGCCCAGACGATGGCGAACGCGAAGCGGACGAAGTACAGCCGCCGCAGGGCGGCCGCCGTCGTCGAGATGCCGGGTGCGGCAACGGTGGTCATGGTGATCCTTTCGGTGGCTGGGAACACCACTGCTGGAGAACGAACGTTCTGTCCCGGCCAACGATGACGACTTCGGCTCCACCTGTCAAGAACGAACGTTCTGTCGCTACCATGGGCCCATGGTGCGTAGCGAAACCGACATCCGGCCGTCCGAGGCGCGACTTCGGCTGCTCACCACGGCGAGCCGGATCTTCTACGCGGAGGGAATCCACTCGGTCGGCGTGGATCGGATCGTCGCCGAGGCAAAGGTGACCCGGGCCACCTTCTATCGGCACTTCCCCGGCAAAGAGGATCTTGTCCTCGCCTACCTGCAGGCGGCCGACCAGGCCATCCGCGGCCAGGCGGAAAAGGCCATCGCCGCCGGCCTGTCGGCGGGTGACACCGTCCGGGCCATCGCGGCGTCGATCGCTCAGGGCATCCAGTCGCCCGACTTTCGCGGGTGTGCCTTCCTGAACGCCGTGGCCGAGTATCCCGACCCCGGCCATCCCGTACACAAAGCCGTCCTCGCCCATCGGCAATGGTTTCTCGACACGATCAACACCTTGATGGCGCGCATCCAGGAGACCAAGGCCGAGCCCGCCGCGCAGCACTTCGTCATGCTCCGCGACGGCGCCATGGCGGCCGGCTGCCTCTTCGACCCGGTACGGATCTGCGAGACGTTCCTGCGCGGCGTCGACGGACTAGTCCAGACTCACGGTCGACTGGCGTAGTCGCGGGTTACTGCAGCGCGTGCAGCAGCCGCCCGACTTCATCGGCGGCGTGGCGCATGTCCGGGCCCGCCCCGTCCGCGATGTCCTCCCGGTAGGTGATCAGATTCAGGCAGGCTCGGGTAGCCGAACCGCCCATGGGAATCCATGCCGCCACCCCGTACGCCCCGGCCTCGACCTCGCCGTGACTGCGGGCGAAACCCCGCTCGCGGGCGACAGCGACCGCGGCCGGCTCGCCCGAGCTGGCCGGCCCGGACGCGCGGATCGCGTACGCCGCGGAACCGATCGTGAGCGGCGTGCGCATTCCCGGCCGGAACGCGATGTGGTGCGAGGCGGTCGTCGGCTCCACGAGCGCGATCGCGACGACCTCGTCGCCCTGCTCGACGAAGAGCGAGACCGTCGACTGCAACCGGTCGGCGAGCGAGCGCATCACCGGGCGCGCCACATCGCGCAGTGTCGGCAGATATGCCTCGGCGAGCGTCGCCAGCCGGGCGCCCGGGGTGTAGACGCCGTCCTTGCCGCGGGTGGCCAGGCCGAAGTCGGCGAGCGTCTGCAGCAGGCGGTAGGCGATCGAGCGGTGCACCCCGAGCAACTCGCCGACCTGCTGAACGGTCAGGCCGTGCTGCGAGTCGGCGATGGCCAGCAGCACGCGCAGCCCCCGCGCGAGGGTCTGATTGCCGTCGCGACCCTTCGCCGGCGCGATCGCGCCCGATTCCAGCACGCGGCTCAGCATACTCGGCGAGCCGGTAGGGCCCGGGACGACTGGATCATGCCGGCTTGCTGGGGTCGATCGGCTCGATCCCCTCTTCGATCGCCTTGATCAGGACGGCCATGAACCTCGTGTAGAAGCGCGCCATCCGGATGAAGCCGGTGCCGAACCACAACCCTGGCTGGGCGGACCGGCGCCACGTGTTCGCGTACTCGTTGTCCGCGGCCCGGCCGTACGCTTTGTCGATCTTGGCTGCCGCGGTGCCGAGGGCCGGCCGGATGTGGTTCCAGAACTGCTGGTAGCCGGTGGCGAAGACGATCAGCTCGACCTCCAGCTCGGAGCCGTCGCTGAAGACCGCCGTGTTGCCGTCCTTCACCTCGACCAGCTCGACGCCCTGCTTCAGGTGGATCTTGCCGTCCGCGATGAGTTCGGAGGCGCCGATGTTGATCTGGTAGCTGTCCCGGCCGGACATGTGGCTGCCGATGATGCCGGTGCCGTCCGGCCCCCACTCGAACTTGAAACCGCGCGCCGCGAGCCGGTCGAGCAGATCCTGGTCGTTCCGCTTGGCCAGTTGGACCAGCTCTTTGTTGATCTCGTCCGATCTGAGGTTCGGCGTCGCGTAGGCGATCTGGTCCGCGAACTCCGGCGGGAAGATCGGGTCCTCGGTGAAGTGCCCGGACCAGTACTTGTGGTACGACTCGTAGGTCACGACGTACGTCGCGCTGCGCTGCAGCATGGTGACGTCCGTGCCGTGCTCGTACAGGTCGTGCACGATCTCGTGGCCGCTCACCCCGGCGCCGACCACGAGCGCTCGCTTACCCGGGAAGTCGGCGCCGCCCTGGAACTCGTCGGAGTGCACCACCACGCCTCGGAAGGACTCGATTCCCTTGATCACGGGGATCTTCGGCGACCCGAACAGCCCGCCCGCGACCACGAAATGCCGCGGGCGCAGCGCCCGGATCGAGCCGTCCGCGCGCCGGACGTAGATCGTCCACCGCTCGGCCCGCTCGTCGTAGTGCCCGTTGAGGAACGTGGTGCCGGTCCAGACGTTGAGGTCGAGCAGCTTCGCGTACGACTCCAGCCAGTCGGCGTACTTGTCCTTGGGTGTATGCGCGGTCCAGGTCGGCGGGAGCGGCAGGTACGGCAGATGGTCGCCGAACACGGTGCTGTGCAGTGCGAGCGACGCGTAGCGCTTGCGCCACTGGTCGCCGACGCGCGCCTCGCGGTCGATCACGAGCGTCGACACGTCCAGCGCGCCCAGCCGGGCCGCTATGGCCAAGCCGTTGTGTCCCGCACCGAGCACGAGCACGGCGGGGTCGCTGTCCTCGAACGCCGCCTGCTGCTGCCGGTCCGTCGTCCACCGGGTGCGGTTCGGCACGTAGCCGTACACCTTGCCGTCCTTGCGGCGGTGGCCGATCCGCTCCGGATGGTCCCGCAGGCTGATCACCTGGGTCTGCACCGTCGACGCCGCGAAGCGCTCCCCATCGCGGACGAGGCGCACGTAGCCCCGGTCGATCCGGTCCTTGGTGGTGAAGTCGAAGAACGCGTTGATGCTGCCGTCGATGGCGACGGGCGGCTGCTCGGTGTTGACCTCGAGGTCGCCGAGATCCGCGGCCTTCGCCAGCTCGAGCAGCCGGGCCACCAGCGAGTCGCGGCCGATGCTGTGCGTGAAGTCCCAGCTGAACGCCATGAAGTCGCGCCAGGTCGCCCGGTCGGTGAAGAGCTCCTCCAGGGCCGCGGCGGATCCACTTTCCACTGCCGTCGCAAGATCGGCGAGCCACACCGCAAAGACCTCTGCTGTACGCCCGTCGGTCATTTCCCACCCGCTCCGGTGTTCATATAATGCACATGCCAACTCGCTATACGCACGCTAGGTCTTTCGTGAATGGTCGTCAAGTGCCGTCGTGGGCGGCGGCGCGCCCCGCGTAGAGGCCCCACACGCCCGCGACCGCCAGGGTCGCCCCGGCGCCGCCGTACACCATGCCGGCGGGGCTCGCCATCACATTGCCCGCGGCGTAGAGCCCCCGGATCACCTCGCCGTCCACGTCGAGGACGCGCCCCGCGCGGTCGGTGCGAGGCCCGCCTTTGGTGCCCAGCGCCGAGATCGCGACCTCGACTCCGTAGAACGGCGCCGACTCGAGCGGCCCCAGCGTCGTGAACGGCGAGTCGGGGTCCGGCGCGTGCCGGCCGCCGGGAAAGCGGTCGTAGGCGCTCCGCCCACGGGCGAAGTCCGGGTCGACGCCGGCCCGGGCGTTGCCGTTGAACCGCCCGACGGTCGACCGGAGCTCGACGGCCGGGATGCCGAACGCCCCGGCCAGTTCGCCGAGCGTCTCCGCGCGGGTCACCCATTCCGGCAGCACGCCGCCGGGCGCGACCCCGAACACGCCGAACCGGTCGACTGTGGACCGATCGAAGATCATGTAGGCCGGCACGTTCAGGTAGTCGAGCCGGGACTCGTCCAAGCGGTGGAAGGCCCCGCCGAGCGCGTTGTAGTTGGCGGCCTCGTTCGCGAAGCGGTGACCGTGCCGGTTCACCATGATGCATCCCGGCAGGGCGCGTTCCCGCGCCGACAGCAGGGCGTTGCGTCCGCCGTCGCGGCGCACTCCGGGGTAGCTGACGATGGGCGACCACCAGGCCTCCCGCATGTTGCCGAGCTGCGCGCCGATCCGCATCACCATCCGCAGCCCGTCGCCCGCGTCCGAGGGCGCACCGACAGGGGTGGTGAGCGGTCCGCGCAGGAAGTCCCGGACCAGATCGGCGTCGTACTCGAAACCGCCCGTGGCCAGGACGACCGCTTTGGCGTACGCGGAACGCTTGCCGTCCGGGGTCTCGAGCTCGACGCCGGTCACCGCACCGTCCTCGGTCAGCAGTCGAACGCCCCGGCAGCGGGTCGCGATCCGCACGCCCCGGTTCAGGCAGGCCCGGAGCAGGCCGCCGATCAGCGCCCGGCCCAGGCCCTCCTGCTGCGCCTTCTCGCGTTCGGCGAGCAACTCCGGCTCCACCACACCGGTCCCGCCACCCAACGGCGTCTCGGCGATCAGCGTCCGCCGGATGTCGCCGGAGATGCGGTCGATCCACTCCTCGAGGCCCGCGAACGAGACGAGCGCGGGCTCGATCGACCGGCCGCCGCCGGGCAGCCCGCCCGGATGCTCCGGGTGGTAGTCGGGATAGCCGTGCACCAGTTGCAGCCGGATCTCGGAGTTGCGGTGCAGGAAGTCGACGAATTGCGGCCCGCCGTCGACCAGCGCCTCGGCGAGCTCCGGCAGGATCATCCCGTTCGACAGGCTGGCCAAATATTGCAGGCCACGCTCCCGGGAGTCCTCGACGCCGGCCTCGCGGGCGGGCTGGTTGCCGGGGATCCAGATCGTCCCGCCGGAGAGCGCGGTCGTGCCGCCCAGCAGCTCCGCCTTCTCGAAGACGGTGACCTGGGCGCCCTCCACCGCCGCGGCGAGGGCCGCGGTCAGCCCCGCCGCCCCCGAGCCGAGGACCACCACGTCACGGGCCTGTCGCATCGCACACCCTTATCGCCGAGAGAGAACGACGTTACCAAATCTGAGCGGCTCGGCTACCATCGCTTTACAAATAACGCCCATCGCGTTGCGGATAGTGAACGACGACTGCTGGGGAGGTGCCGCATGCCCATCGCAATGTGCGCGACGTCCCATTCGCCGCTGATCGGCCTGCACGATCCGGAGCCGCGAGTGCGCGCCGAGGTCGACGAAGCGCTTTCGCGGGCCCGCGCGTTCGTCAAGGAGTTCGCGCCCGATCTGGTGGTCGTCTTCGGACCGGACCATTACAACGGCTTCCTGTACGACATGATGCCGTCGTTCTGCATCGGCGCGGCGGCCACCTCGGTCGGCGACTACGGCCTGCCGGCCGGCCCGCTCGACGTGGACCGCGACGCCGCCCACGCGATCGCCGACCACGTGCTGCGCGCCGGGGTCGATGTCGCGATCTCCGAGGACATGCAGGTCGACCACGGGTTCGTCCAGCCGCTGACCTTCCTGCTCCCCGCGCTGACCGCGGTGCCCGTCGTGCCCGTCTTCATCAACTGCGTCGCGGACCCGCTGGGCCCGGCCGTGCGGGCCCGCCTGCTGGGTGCCGCGGTCGGGGACGCGCTGCGCGGGATGGACCGCCGCGTCCTGGTCGTGGCGTCCGGCGGGTTGTCGCACGATCCGCCGGTGCCGCGATTGAGCGAGGCGCCGCCGGAGGTGGTGGAGCGGCTCAAGCACGGCCGCAACCCGTCACGCGAGCAGCGGGCCCGGCGAGAGAGCGCCACCATCGCCGCGGCCGGCGACTTCACCTGCGGCCGCGGGGCGTACCGGCCGCTGAACCCGAAGTGGGACGCCCTCGTGCTGCGCGCCCTCGCGGCCGGCGACTTCGCCGCGGTGGACGGCCGGCCCAATGAGTGGTTCGTCGAGGAGGGTGGCCACTCGGCGCACGAGGTGCGAACGTGGATCGCGGCGTACGCGGCGCTGGCGGCGCACGGGCCGTATCGGGTTCTCTCGACGTACTACCGGGCCATCCCCGAGTGGTTCGCCGGCTTCGCCACCACCACGGCCGTTCCCGTTCGCAGGTGAGCCAGGAAAGGACAGGCACGATGGCTTCGTTCACGTTCGCTCCGCTGACGCCGGCGGCCTTCCTGCACCGGTCCGCTCGCGTGTTTCCGGACCGGGTGGCCGTCGTCGACGGTTCACGACAGTGGACATATCGCGAGTTCGCGCGACGCTGTGACGCACTGCGCGGAGCGCTAGCCACCCTCGGGATCGGGGCGCAGGACCGCGTCGCGGCGCTTTGCGCCAACAGCCACGTCATGCTCGAGCTGCACCATGCGATTCCGGCGTACGGTGCGGTGCTGGTGCCGATCAACACGAGGTTGGCCCCGGCCGAGATGAGCTTCATCGTCGAGCATTCCGGCGCTAGCTTGCTGGTGGCGACGGCGGAGTTCGCCGAGGTCGCCCGGGCGGTGGCCGCGCAGACCGGGGTTCGCCTGGTGGTGGCCGGCGACGAGTACGAAAGCCTCCTGGCGGCGGCGCCCAGCCCCACGAACGAGGAGATCGACGAACGCCAACTGCTGGCCATCAACTACACCAGCGGCACCACCGGCCGGCCGAAGGGCGTGATGTACCACCACCGCGGCGCGTATCTCCAGGCGCTGGCGATGTGCTACCACGCCGGGCTGGGGCCGGACACCCGGTACCTGTGGACATTGCCGATGTTCCACTGCGACGGCTGGTGCTTCACCTGGGCGGTGACGGCGGCCGGCGGCACCCACTTCTGCCTGCGATCGATCGACGTCGACGAGATCTGGCGACGGCTCAACACCGACGGAATCACCCATCTGAGCGCCGCGCCGACCGTGCTGACGATGATCGCCGAGGGAGCCGCCCTCCCGGCCAGCCGGAGCGTCCATGTCGACACCGGGGGCGCGCCGCCGTCGCCCAGCCTGCTGGCTCGGCTGGACCGGCTCGGCCTGCGGGTGACCCACCTCTACGGCCTCACCGAGACGTTCGGCCCGATCGTGATCAACGAGTGGCAGGCACACTGGGACGACCTGCCCCCGGAGCAGCAGGCCCGGCTGCGGGCGCGACAGGGCGTCAGCAACATCGTGGCGCTGCCGCTGCGCGTGCTCGACCCGGCCGGGCAGGACGTGCCGGCGGACGGCGAGACGATCGGCGAGCTAGCCGCGAAGGGCAACGACGTCATGCTGGGCTACTACCGCGACCAGGACGCCACCGACGCGGTGACCACCGGCGACGGCTGGCTGCTCACCGGCGACCTCGGCGTGATGCACCCCGACGGCTACGTCGAGATCCGGGACCGCCGCAAGGACATCATCATCTCGGGCGGCGAGAACATCGCCTCGGTCGAGGTCGAACAGGCCCTCGACAGCCACCCCGACGTGCTGGAATCCGCGGTGGTCGGGGTGAGCGACCCGCAGTGGGGCGAGATCCCCATCGCGTACGTCCGAACCCGCCCGGGGGCGGCCGTCGACCCGGCCGACCTGGCCGCCCACGTGCGCGCCCGGATCGCCGGCTTCAAAACCCCACGGGAATTCATCTTCACCGACCTACCCAAGACATCGACCGGCAAAATCCAGAAGAACGTCCTCCGTACCAGGGCAGCCGAGCACCACAACGGCAGCCGATAGACGTTGCCGAAGACCGGCCCGACCCCGCGGGACCTCACCGGCCAGGTGATCACCACCGACGCGATACAAACCCAGCGCGGCCAGGTCCGCCGGCCGCGCGAAACCAGAACGCCCACCCACCCTGTTCGACCAACTCGGCACCCTGCCTTGGCACTATCACCGCCAAAGGCCGCACCAACGACCAGGCGATGCTTTACAACACCAGCCTCACCGCCGAACAGGCCGACCGTGCGGACCTACTGGTCTACGTCCGTCAGCACTGCCCGAATCGTGGCGTCCCTACGAGACATGTCAATCAGCCTGCTCAGAATCAGGGCTCTTCATGATCGAGGGTGCAACTGGGATCTGAATCCGCCGGTCTCGAGCAGTGGCCGGGCGACGTAGTCGGTGAGGTTGCGGAAACCCAGGGCGGAGCCGGGTAGGTGTTGCGGGCGGAACCCCAGCGCGGTCGCGCCCGGCAAGCGGCTACCAGCGCCCGATCCTCATCCAGAAGCGCCCAGAACTCGATCAGCTCATCCAGCGCGACCGGTTCCATGCAGCAGCGTCACCGCGCACTTCACCACCAGCGCCAATCGAACGTGAGCGATTCGCGTGTGGT
>Ga0307513_10012210_pt1 | contig 10619 bp, 10 predicted proteins | sample 15_EM_MG_FD_202174 | JGI IMG/M metagenome (GOLD analysis project Ga0307513, IMG submission 202174) | Populus trichocarpa ectomycorrhiza microbial communities from riparian zone in the Pacific Northwest, United States - 15_EM | ecosystem: Host-associated > Plants > Roots > Unclassified | place...
GATTTGGATTAAAGATGATCATATTCCATTGAGGAAGAAAACACGTGGAAAGGGTATTATGGTGTCAGACTTTCTTACTCCCGGAGGACGGCTACAAGTTCCTGAAGATCAAAGCCTGAATCCAAACCCAGGATATGGAACCCAGCAGGATGGCCCAAAGGGTCTAGATTCTCATCTAGCCTCCTGCTCAATTGAATATGGGGGAGACACCTGGTGGGATGGTGATCAGCTTGTAGACCAGGTTTTACAACTTGCAATTCCCATCTTTGCGGTTGCATTTCCAGACTGCCAAGGTTTGTTTCTATTTGACAATGCAACAAGTCATTTGGCATATACCAAAGATGCATTGCGAGCCAGTGCAATGAATTTATGTCCTGGAGAAGGGCAAGCACTGCTTCGGCCTGGCATTGACCCTTTAACTGGTGCGATTCAATCAATGGTAATGCCTGATGGCTCACCCAAGAGACTTCAAATTGTGCTACAAGAGAGAGGTCTATGGAGACCAAAATTGCGAGTACAATGTTGAAGGACAGATGGAAAAAAAAACTAAGAGTGTCTCAATCGAGGTATTTGTTGTGCAAGGGCATTGATTGCTAAGGAGGAAGATTTTAAGGCTCAAAGAAGTCGTTTGGAGGAAGAGGTAGAATTAAAGGGACATATGGTTTGTTTTCTCCCTAAGTATCACTGTGAACTCAATTTTATTGAGTATTATTGGGGAGCTGCAAAGCGCTATGCACGTCGAAGATGTGGATATAATATTCGAGCATTGCGCAAAATGGTACCTGAATGCCTAAATTCAGTCAAGCCAACCTTAATTTAGAAGTTCTGGGCACGTACAGAGAGAATGATGAGAGCATACCGTGAAGGTATTGCTTATAGTACTCCAGACTTTAAAGAAAAGGTAACAAAAACATATAGAAGTCATCGTAGAGTCTCAGACTCTCAAACTGTTGTATATAATTAATATATTATTATCTTTTCTCTAATATTATTTATACTCCTTCATAGTCAATCACTAACCATCTTGGCAATCATTTTGCACAGCCACTGTTGCATTTCACTGTGCCACATGGTTGACAGTCTTCCCTTCTTGAACCCATAAGAATAGTAACTTTGAGGGTGTAACAACCCTACAGATAGGTAGCTACAGTGGACTAGACTCAAGCCCATATGGTATACCCAAAGGTAACCAAAGTGAGGATAGACCCGTATACTTAGTATACTACCAGTAGATATGAGTTGGTACAAGTATCCACAAAGTGACTTGTTGACATAGGGTTAGACTGGGTAACCTTCGGAGAGTATGTTCGCGTAAAGATAAGGACACATAGTAAACGTTGCAGGGGTCTCTGAGGCAACATTATATGTAGTCACGCCGACTCCCAAAGGAAATAAAGACATGGAGAGTTAACGTTACCCTACCTTGGAAATATGATTACCCTGCCATGGGCACCCAGTTACCCTACTGAGGTACCCCAGTTACCCTACCTTCACTAACAAAGTCATCTGCAGACTTAGGGGAAAGTTATCCCACTATAGTGGGGCTCTTAGATGTTCACAGGGTAGGTTCATATAGCGCGAAAAGGGCTACTAATGGAGCAGGAGTTGTCCGAACCTCCTGTAACTTTTAGGAGATATTCCTAATATCCCCGGCGGCCCCAGTGTTGGTACGGTGCGATAGCACTGTACGGCTATGTAGTTCTGTGCTTTCTAGTAAAGTGAGATCCATAGGAACGCTTCTACAACACTTTATGAGTTGTGGCTATCCAATGAATCAGAAGCTGTTCGCAGGATATATAAGGAGTGTGACAGTAACCGCCTTCTGGGGCACCACATGGATAATGCCTGGGAACTACCTGCGGGCATACTTTGACCTCCGGGTAGTAGTATGGTCAACTGTAGAGGGTTTGGGGCTGACTGGGGAAGCTGCAAGGCTTCTGGGAGAACCACCTAAACACCAGTCCCTGGCTATCCTGTGAACTGTAGCATTACCATGGGTTATTAGTGGACTCTAGAGGTGTGAGTCTTGTCACAATTTAAGAGGGTGTCTTATAGTTGGCTGTGGGTAGCGCCCATGCAGTCAAGTAGCTGGAAATTTCTTATCGTGGAAGCATGCAGTCAGGTTTAGAAGCTCAGTATGGCCAAGTAGACTGCTGATGGACTGCATAGCTTGTATAGACGAAACCGCCGCTGGGCCAGTGAGTCCCAATGGATATTATCTCTGCGATAGGTATGTTGGTCAGCCACACACATGCTACCGATAGGAAAGAGTTTTCGCTCATGCAGATGTAGTTACTTGGCAATTAAAAAGTCTCCAGACACTTTGTGCCAAGATAGGTATTGCTAAGTGCAAGGTGTCAGGAGACTTTTTGAATGGCCAACTAGAGCCACATCAGCAAAAGAACCTTTTTTACCGGATGTATCGAGCCCGGGTCCGGATGAAGCCAGTCCGCTCTTTGCCTCTGGTGCTTCCCGAGATCCTGAGCCCTCTTTGCCTTTCATCTCTTGTGTGTGGTGCGCTCGGACGCCCCATGTTCCCACTAAAGCATCCGACGCACTCCTTGCGACCCCACCTCCTCCCAGCACCTTCCTGTTGTATCCGCCCCCTCATCTTCTCGTCTACAGGCCTCCTGCCTACTCTTACCAACTGCTCGCATCCAGCGGCCCTCCCAGATCCCCTCTCAGCTCTAGCAACCTAGATCTGTCAGCTCCCGTCTGCTGACATCCTACGTTGAGCTTTTCTTAGCCCGCACCCTACTGTCACTTCCATAATTCCCTTACTGTTCACAAGATGCCTGGCGCGGCTGCCATGGAGACTCCCTACTTTGGTTGGCTTCGCCACAAGAGAGAATAAATTTGTATTATTAACTATCTGCAGAGCTCACGCGGCCGAGTTGAAGCCGGACACTTTCCAAGGAAATCCCTCACTTCAGTTGCCAGCTTCAACTCGACTACCTACTCAATTCAACCTATTTAAAGTATTCCCTTAAACGCCGGCAGATCGTATATTACTCCCACGGCTGAGTTGAAGCCGGACACTCATTATGCGAACTGCCATCTTAAGTGTACGCCTTCAACTTGGCTGCATATTCATGCAGAACAATTCAACCTATTTAAAATATTCCCTTAAACGCCTGCGAATTGTGTAGTACACTAGGGCGGCTGAGTTGAAGCTGTACACCCAATATGGGCTCTACCATCTTAAGTGCACCGCTTCAACATGGCTGCATATTCATGCAAAACAATTCAACTTATTGAAAATATTCCCTTAAATGCCAGCAGATTGTGTAGTGCTCCTGTGGCCGAGTTGAAGCCTGACACTCAATATGGGAACTGCCACCTTAAGCGCCCAGCCTTAACTCATATAAATACTGTACATAATTGGATAGAATAATTTAATATATTTCATTAAACGTCCGCAGATCAATCCTGTCATTCACTATCCATTGCCTCTCCCCACTAGGAATTACCTGCGCCTGTCCGATCACTGCCCCTATACTGACTATTCGCATGTCTCGACCAGTGACCCACCTGCCGACTTGAATATGTCCGCTCGCAATGTGAAATCTGCCACTATTGACCCGAATGAGTATGCAAACCAATGCCAACTGATGGACAGCTTCAGCCTAACTGAGAATATTTCTTATATTGAAAAGTGCTAGCAACCGAGCCACCACCCGTCCTTGTAAATCGCCATAGTTCACTTCCCCACCAGTCTGGCCCCATACCCAATCGTTTCTGGGGCCACCGTTACGGAATGCCTTTGTTCCAGTGCAGCGGGCCGGGTGGATCTGGAACCTGTCAGTTTCATGAAAGTCAGCCACTGGAATTTCAAGCTGAGCAAATCCTTCTACAGTGAGTAACTCTAGTTCGGTGGGGTCAGCTGGCAACCGCCGGTCATCCGCAGCAGTCTGCCTAGTACAATGTAGTATCTCCTGCATCATGTCGGAATAATGGATATTGAGAGTTGCACATAGTTCGGTCAGCGTGCTAGTGTTCTTCATACGGCCTTTAAGAACCTGGCGAGGCTTACTGTCACTTGAAACAGCCAGCAATTCCCTCCCACTATCTTCAGCCATGATAACATCTTTAACTTTCAAAAGTGCTTCTATAGTCTGCAACCTCACCCCTTGGGCATGTTGACGGCCATATTACAACAAGATCTGCCGGGCGGCGTTATTCTTGTTTGCCCTGCAGTATCCATCTTTAATCTGATTCTTATGTGCTAGTTCACCAATCTCTGTAGAATACATCGATATGGATCCAAAATGCAGAACGCAGGAGGCAAAGTGAGTCAAGTAGTGCATCTTCATGAAGCTGAAGTGGTTCTCACGCCGTATCAAATCCGCCCGCAGATCAGACATTTCAACCCTCTCTTGATTAGCCTGTCGACGGCGATTTGCGACGGTTCTATGGTAGACTTCTTTAGCACGCTGATCCGCCATCAGTTCCCTTAGCTTCCGATACTGGCGATCTGCTTGAGGGCGAGTAGCCTTCGAAGTACGGAACTGGAGAAAAATGTTCTTTCTCCGGTGAAATGTCTGCAGGTAGCTTTCTATGTAGGAAAGTGTATCTGTTGTATGACTGCGATATTGAGCCATGAGAGAGAAATGAACTAGTGTGCTAACACACTTCAATGCGCTCTTGAAATCATGATACTGAGAACTGTCTAGATTTCGTAAGAGGGATGCCAATATGGCTGAAATACAATGGCCGAGATTGCGCATCTCCTTTCCCTGCCATTGTGTGATTTCAGGATAGGCCTTTTTCGGTACGCTGAATCCGGGCCAAGGAGGAATTTCTTTCCAGGCTTTGTCAAACCCCTGTTGTCGTTTATCCTTTTTCAGGAATCCTTCCACTCATTCCATCACATGTTTGAATAAGCCAAGGTAGCTGTTATGCAAGAGGTCCGGCTTGTGCAGGTCCGCGGGGCTTACTCGATCTAGTCCAATGAATACATTGTTTCCTATTTTGATGCCCAACCGCTGAAAGTATTCTGCCATGCTGGCCGCTTCTGCCGGCTCATGCCTCAAGGCTTTCTCGCTATATCGCATCTAGTCGCATGTCTCCTATATCCGCCGTGGATCCCCACTGAGCTACTCGCACAGAACCTCACACTTTGGGCATGACTTACTGCCTATTTCTTGCAAAGCTGCATGTTCAGCTTGATCCGTGATCCCGGCCAACAAAATGGGAAAACACAGGCGTCTTTTGCGGTCAGCACAATCTATTACTGTTCTTTCTTGGGCAACCGGTGGTAATAGTGCCAGGACAAGATCGAAGACAGCCCGCAGGGTATCCGCATTTTTCTGAGGCTGGGCTTCGTTGGCATGGGCTGATTCACCTGTGAACTTTAGGGGTACTGGAAGCAATGCCAGAAGCATGATTGGCATCTGGGCAGGGCTGTTTCTCATCCGCGAAAGAATATTGCCGATCGTCATGTATACTGGCCATGCTTTCTTATCTCCTGAGAAATTGGTAAGGTGCGTCTGGTCAGACAATCCAATAATAGGAACCGCTGTTGACCTGGTGGGCAAAGCTTTCTACCAAGGAACGGAATGGGCTGTTACCACCTGAAACACCTCTTCCAAGACCTGTCAGGACCTATCTCATACCTGTATATCCCACCGCCAGTCCGCTGTATGCATCTGTGAGTATAATCGCTCCCCACTCGATTCATATTCTCGAATAGGTGCGCATACCATATCTGAGCTATACGCGACCTGGCGGATAAGGGAGTGGACACAGTCAATAATATTTTGATAATAGAAAGTTGTTGGATGTCGACCATCATTAATACTGGCTTCCGCCCATACCAAGTATGCACGAAATGGGTCCAGTATGTTGAGGGGTTGTCGCAAGGTATAGGTGGACCGGAATGATCTGCTATCTGTACCGCCAAAACCTTCAGCAAAGTACGAATCAATCTGCGACTTGGCTACCTTACTCCGGACAAACCAGCTCGCCAAATTCAAGTCGTCTTCAGATGAGAAAGGGCCCTAAGGGTCGGCGGTCAGGGCCTTGTTGAGCTCTGTATAGACAGCAACTTCGCCGAGAGGTCTGCTGGCCCCGGGAATAGTTTCTTGACACGAAAGGCGCGCCGACCGGTGGGTAGGAGATGTCTTCTGTGTCTAAATCGTTGTGCATATCCTCTATCTCACCACTTGCTGTATGCATATCGGCAATCTCAAGCCCAGGATCAGATTCGTAGTCTGAGTCGGTCATGTTTTGAAGTTCATCATAAACAAAAGTACATAGTACCGTGGAGGAGGCCACGTCAGCAATCGAATTGAGGGATAGAACGATATCAAGATGCATTGTCTCAAGGTGTTTTCGTATGCAGTGACTTGTTGATAACGTCGCCTGCAATAAGGACACTTTGTTGTCTTGGTGGTTATTGTGTATGGTGTTTGTTTCTCTTTCAAGTAGTCTGGCTGATGGGTGAGCTGATGGGGAGACGGACTGCAGCGGACTTAGTATCTTTCAAAGTGAAAGGTAGGTTTCTTTCAAGGGGTAAATCGGGGAAACTTCAAGTTTTTTTAGTCAGATAACGAACAGGTTCAGACATTCACGCTGCCAACCAGTATTCACAGTTTAACTTGTGAAACTCATTCTTTGTTAAGAGGATGCAAACCCTATTGTGAGCAGACTGAAGAGGTTTGGAAGCATCTTGGCTCGTGGCTCACGGCTCGCATGCGGCTCCGTTGCAGCTTAAAACCTTATCTGAACCCTATCTAGGGTATGTCTTTGTGCCTGGATTACATGACTTTTCAAGATATCATTATTCAAATTTGTACAGGGTACAATCCTACAAACCCCACGAAAGTCGTCCTCATGTGGCCTATCTAAGCTCTCTCTTCCCCCCCCTCTATCTTCTCTCCACAACCCTTTCCCAAATCACAATCACATTTTCAATCCGCCAGCCCATCGTAATAGGACCCACGGAACTCACCACAACCTCTCACTTGTCCGCAGTACTACTAGTAGATCCTCAGCTCATTTCAGATTTACCTATCTGGGTTTTCCTAGCTAATAACCTTCTCTCGTAGCCGTTTACCATCAGCAGAACTCCCTTTACCATCCCTAGGCCCGCTCTATTTCCATTTTCAGCTCTTCTACAATCCTTCATCCTCAAACGTACCAGCCTCGGCTAGCGGTCATCTTTCATTCACACTGGGACCTTTTTTGTTTAAAAAAAGCCTCTTTCTAATCCAGCAACCACCCCCTGCCCCGACCAGTATTACAATGGCAGCCTTGAAGGTTGCCCTCACTTTTGAAAAATTGGGGGCCTTTAAAAACGCCAGTGATGTTAACCGGTGTAAGCACATTTGCGGCTTCCCCCACCAACAAACCTCTGGTCAGGAGTATAAAGCCTGGCAAAATGCTATGAAACGTAAGATGGAGCAAGACAGGTTCCCGGGATGGAAGCAGAGTACAGCCGCCCAAAAGGCAGCCATCCAGGCATATGGAATTGCCCTCCAGCCTGTTAGCCAGAGGTCGGGACTCTGGCAGGCTAATAACCTCCGTGGTGAACGTTTTACCGGATGCCTTGACCTTTTGCTAAAGGACATAGCAAAAGAAAACATTAGCGTATCTTAACAGACATGTTGAAAGTGCAGCCTGTTGCTGCTATTGCAGTTGTGGACCCTGCCCCCACCAGAAATGATCGTAAGTTAGCCCCAAGCATCCGCATTAATGTACCATATATGCTAATACAGCTCCGGCAGGCCTCGCCGGTCCGCGCTCTGTGCGTCTCTGCCTGAATCGGCGATCCGAAGTCCGCCTAAGTAGCCCACTTCCTGCCGGGATGGACAAAGTCCAGTCGCAAACTCACGAACATGTTTACTGAATGGAACTAACTGAGCCCACCCTTGCAAACCTGCTTGCGGGCATAGACAGAATCTTGTCACGTAGATTCAGATATCGTATACTCATTGGTGCGACGCAACAGAGTACATGTTTTGCTACAAGACGAGGAGCCATTACCACTTGCTGAAATGATCTGAATCACAAATAGCAGGTGTGTCCGCATATGGTGGTCCTTGAATCCGCCAAGCGAACCAATGGCTCTGCTCTTCTGTGCCCATCACAGTACTAATACGGAAGATAGCACTTCTGCTCCTGGTGACCTCTGGTTTGACCCACATGATAACTGGTGCACCCCTGCAGATCAGGAGTGGCCTAGTAGCGATGAGGAGCCAAACTCTGACGGCCGCCAGCCAGAGTCGTCCGCTGCGGCCGCAAAGCGAACCACCTCATCAAGGACCACCAGGAGCAGTAATACTACAAAAAAGACTGGGCCAACACACCGCCTCAATTGGGCCGACGTTGACAAATCAAAGCCACAGTCCCATGTCGCAGGTGATCGGGGCCTTGATTTGACAAACGGGGTAATCCCAGCCCTGGATTCCCGCCCTACATTGTCTCCTGGTAAGCAAGCTTCTGTCCCTTGTGCTAACCTGTGCAGTTGTGTTTTGAGTTCTAGTAAACAAAGAAGACAGGAGACTGACCTAAAGAAAGCACCTCGCACACCAGCAAATAACAGTGGTAAACGCAACCTGGCGGTGATGGAAGAGGCTGATGAGCTATACAGTTCAGATGAAAGTCCGGAACCCCAGCAGAAGGTGGCCCGCCAGGTGGGGGCAATGGATGCCGGCATTAAGCTTGAACTGGACACACTCGATAGGGAGCTTAATCTGAGTCTGCTACCTGCTGACAGGCCTCGTCCACCAAACAGTCCTCCGCTGTTTACTCCCAATCCAGGGCATCCGGTGTCCGCTTCCTCTGAGCATGCAAAGGCTAGAAGGTCAGCCGAGCATCTTTTGATGCTGGCCTCAGGGGGCGAGCAGCCTGTCAACACATGGGCGACCCAAGTTGGTATGCCCGGTAGAATCCCTTTCCCCTCCGATCCGGCTACAAGCGATGTGTCTGCAGATATTCTGGCAGCTGGAGAAGCCGGACGACAATTAAGCCCGGCCACTGACTCCCCAACCAACCCAAGTGCATAAACTACATCTGGTAAGTTTCTGTTACTACTACCATCTTTTTCATCCATTCTGTTGGCAAGGTCTACCGTAGTACCACCAGCAGAAATGGGCATTGGGAGCCCGCTCAAGTCCGTTTCTGTCTGGGCTCACTAGCTCTGCCAACAAAGCTCTCCTGCCCCGACCAATGTGGCTAATGTCTACCTAGCAGAGGGTGCAGGTCCCTTTCAAGCAATTTACAGGTTCTAGGCTACAATGGACCCTTCGACCTTTCTTTGTGGTGTTTTATTGTTGGTGTTTTCATTTTTGTTTCTAGAGTTTGTGTTTTTCTCGCTGTTTCCTGACTATTTCTGTTTAGATTAGCCCGCTAACTCTGGGCTGCTTGCCCTGCTCAGTACACTTAATTTAGACCTGCCACTATCTCCTGCGGACATTTCCTTAGGGTCTTTTTCATTTGGAGTTTACCCTTTAGAGTTTTGCGAGCTATCCTTGCATTTTTTTCCTGCACATTTCTTGTTTGGATTAGCCCGCTGCAGTTGCCCAAACTCAATATAGTCTACCGACACTTTGTTCCACTTGCTAATTTTTGTTTACTGGGTCAGCTCCCGGGACCTACTCTTGGAATCTTTGCAGATCATTCTTGTTCTTTTCCAGCTCTTTTTCATCTGGAATATGTTTTCTCTTCAGGCTTTTGAGATTTGCTCTTTGGATTTGTGCTGATTATTCTTATTCTTTTCTAGCCTGTTCTTCATTCGGCGTTGCACCTTTCATCACTGTTCCTATTCTAGCTTTACACCTTATATCCCATCTGTTGAGCCTTAGCGGCAGGTTGCAATTTCTGAGATTAGCGTACGGGCTCCGAGCTCTAGCCTTACTCACATTTGTTACCGTCCGCTTAGCAGACCTACTCAAACTAGATTAGTCTGTAAATACTGATAAACCTTTTTTCATCACCCTCAAGAATATCAAGTACCAATCACGCGTGTTGCCCCTGTATAATAGCGGCGCAGCCTAGTTGAAGCTGGACGCTTCGGGTTCAAATTCCTATATCAGGTCTGAAGTTGCAATTTGGACGTGCGGGTGCCTACCGATCCCAGCAAACATAAAAGCGAGTGATGAACTATGAATGTTCTTGGTTCTTAAGGAAGCCGGACGGACCATGTCTATCTTCCAAGTTCACACCCCATATTGTGCCCTTAGCTACATACCAATAAAGGCTTCCTGACAACACCTACTCCCCAACATCATACACAACAATTCTATTCTATTACTATCCACCTGCATACTATGTTACAACAACAGCGGCGGGTTATGATGAACCGAACGAGTTCGTTGAGGCACGAAAGGCCAATGTGAAGAGAGGTTCTCTGCACACGTTTCCGGAGATCTGGGTCCAGGGATAGATTAACTATAATGCCATCACCCAGTTAGTGTTCGTGACTAGGCCTCCGGGGCCCCGAAAAATGCGGGCCCCAAGCCCAACTCCCCGCCCGTAACGAACTCTACACCGACATCAGCAAAAAATATTCTCCCTCATGTATTACATACATATCTCCCTGTATCACCTGGTAATACCATCTCCCCCTATACCCCCCATGCCTCTCATTTTTCCGTCCTTTTCTAAAGGCCCATGGG
>Ga0307513_10012211_pt1 | contig 10619 bp, 9 predicted proteins | sample 15_EM_MG_FD_202174 | JGI IMG/M metagenome (GOLD analysis project Ga0307513, IMG submission 202174) | Populus trichocarpa ectomycorrhiza microbial communities from riparian zone in the Pacific Northwest, United States - 15_EM | ecosystem: Host-associated > Plants > Roots > Unclassified | place...
ATATCTTGATCACATATAGTTTTCCTCAACTCAATTTGTTTTTATTGTAATAAATTTATGATATTACAACCCACCTGGGCTACCTTCCTTCTTGTTAGGTGGACAATCCGACAAGTAACGGTTACCGCATCAAATCCATTAAAAAGAAATTCAAAAAATAGGCGTGTCTTGTATTTATATGAGCAAATGCTTTATTATTACCGTCTGCTTCCCCGACAAATTCCTTTTTTGACAGTTGACAGAACGGAGAAATTGTTAGATAGATCAAGCACTCCGCGGCAGTAAGATTCTGTTTTTTTTTATATATTTTTTAAAAATATTTTAAAAAAATTAATTTTTTTAAATTAATTTTTTTTTGATATTTTTAGATCATTTTGATGCAATAATTTCAAAAATTTTTTTTTAAAAAAATATTATTTTGATACATTTCTAAGTGAAAAGTGCTTTGAAAAACAACCGTAGCCATACTCCAAGCAGACTCTAAATAAGTAAATAAAAAAATATGCAAATAAAATATAATCTTTATTTTTTTTTATTAAAGATAAATCTGGCATGTCTAAATATAATAAAATGACATGATTATTTAAAGTTTTACGGTTTTTCTTTTATTTTTTTTATTTGAATAAATCTTGGAGTATCTAATTATACTATAAAAGAAAAAGAGGTTGGTCGGATTAAAAGTTTGAAGGGATAAATAATTATAAGCATAACAGGAAAATGAAATAATTAACAATTTGACTTTATGATAATGGACAAATTCTGAGACATATCTCCAGAATCACATGATTTTGTTATATATCTCTTGTTGATTGGTCTATTATAAAGGGATAAAGTGATAAACATAATTTATACAATAATTTCTCTGAAAAATCATACAGAGGATAGATCTCTCCTACCATCATATGATCAACGGCCTATGTTGGGCTCTTGCTTTTCTTATTTTGTGTTATGTTTTAAATCAAAACAGTAGCTTTCCCAGACGAATCATTGAAAGGAAATAGTTGTTTTTGTATTTTAAAAATATTTTTTTAAAAATTTGAATCTTTTTATTTGTTTTGTTTTAAATTAATATTTTTTTGATATTTTTAGATTATTTTGATGTGCTAATATAAAAAATAATTTTTAAAAAATAAAAAATATTATTTTCATATATTTTCATGTGAAAAATATTTTAAAAATAATCATAAACATAGCACAAATGTAACAACGAACATTTTCTAACAAATTCAAATGGAAAGAAGTAAATCAATGTCCTAATCACAGGATTTTAATACCGAACAACCATCCAACTTCCAGGAATCTTCCTCTTGGCTGAAATTACTGGTAAAAAAATAAAATAAGCAACCATTTGATTCCAAAATTATCCTTTCTCAACGCAACTAGCATGTTAAAATTGTATTTCTCAAAATTTAATTTTTTTGTTTAAAATTTAATTTTTTTATATTATTAAATAGTTTTAATATTTTAGTATAAAAATAAATTTTTTAAAATAAAAAAATACTTTAAAAACCAAATACTAAAACATCAATTGAAAAGACAGATGTTGCCAACACAAACCTTGTGGGTTTCCCGTCTGCATGAACTAAGAACGACGTATCTCCAGGCATGGATGCTGATTGTGATAAAAGATGACAGGTAAAACATCCACTGCCATCACATCCATGAAAGACAACAAGATTTCACCTTTAATTGCAAAAAAAAACGTAATAAAAAAAACGACCCTCTTTCCAGGAACGTTCTTCGATTGAAAATTTTTGCAGCAAACAAACAAGTCTGGATCATTTTGGAGAACAGGAGAGGAGCTTTCTTCCTCCAATAATTATCGACACGCTACCCATAATATCGTACGTTCTAGTACTGTTACTAGTGATCCGTGATTAATAGAATCTCTTGGGACTGAGATTCTTTCATTTTCCTCGGATTGACTTTTTTTTTTTTTTTTTTATTCTTTGCTCCTATTTGTTAAACTTATACTATTAAATTCAAAATAAATTAACATAATGTTAATTGTTGATTATCAGAATAAATATTAGCAAGTAAACTAAACTGTATCTTCACTCACTGTTTAGAATTGAAGAATAGTTGGTTTTAAATAGCCTTACATCACAACTGCTTCTCAGAAGAATAAGCTAGATAATAATAACAGAAACCTACTGACTCGATCAACTCAACAGCTGTGATTCACAACTGTGATTCCTACTTAATAGGATTTATTAACAGAAAACAAATAAAGTAAATCTTAACAATTTTAACACTCTCCCTTAAACTGTATGCTTATAAGCAATCAGTTTATTTCATCAATGGAACACATGCCAAGTAATGCTCTCAACTTCATGAAAGATTCAGCTTTCAAAGGTTGAGTTAGAATGTCTGCAATTTGCTCAACACTTCTGCAATGAACTAATTCCACTTTTCCTTCTTTGGTGAGATCACGTAGAAAGTGAAACCTCACATCAATGTGTTTGCTTCTTCCATGCAAGACTGGATTTTTTGACAATTTAATAGTTGAGCTATTGTCACAAAATAACATAATTGGACCTTGCTGTGTATACTTCACCTCTTCCAAAATTCTTCTTAGCCAGATACCTTGACAGGCACATGATGCAGCAGCTATAAACTCTGCTTCGGTTGTAGATAAAGTAACAACAAGTTGCTTCTTTGAGGACCATGAAACTGCAACTCCACTTAAGAGAAATACATACCCGGACGTGCTTTTACGGTCATCCACATCCCCAGCATAATCACTGTCACTAAAACCAACTAACTCATGTCTTTCACTCTTCTTCTTCTTGTAGAACAAGCCATAGTCAAGAGTGCCTTTTAAATAGTGAAGTATCTTTCTGACAGCTTGATAATGTAGTTCAGTTGGTGCTTCCATAAATCTACTAATGAGACTAACAGCATATGTTAAATCTGGTCGAGTGGCTGTCATATACATCAGGCTTCCAATCATTTGCTTGTAATAGGTGCTGTCAATCTTTTCTCCTTCACCATCTCGAGTTAGCTTAGTTCCAAGAATTATAGGAACCTGCACCGGATTACAATCATCCATTCTGAACCTTTTCAAGACCTCACGAGCATATTTCTTTTGACAGATAAAGATGCCACCTGTAGATTGAGTCACTTCTATGCCAAGAAAATATTTCATCTTTCCCAAATCAGTCATCTCAAATTTGTTCATCATAGACTGTTTAAATGTGCTAAACATGCCTTCATCATTGCCAGTAAATATTAAATCATCCACATATAAGCACACAATCAAAAGATTACCTTTTTCTCCAGTTTTGATGTAGAGTGTGTGCTCATGGGGACACTTGTGAAAGCCAGCTTTGCTGAAGTAGGTGTCAATTCAATTATACCAAGCTTTTGGATCTTGTTTCAATCCATAAAGAGCTCTTTTCAGCTTTTAGACCATATGCTTGCTTCCCTTCTTTACATAGCCTGGTGGTTGATCCACAAATACTTACTCTACAAGTTCTCCATGTAAAAACACAGATTTGACATCTAGTTGAAAAACAGTCCACTCATTCATAGCAGCTAATGGGATAATCATTCTTATTGTGTCATGCCTTGCTACTGGTGCAAACACTTCAGAATAATCAATTCCATACTTTTGAGTATATCCTTTAGCAACTAAACGAGCTTTGAACTTGTCAACTTTCTTTTTTCGTTCAACTTTGTTCTGTAAATCCATTTTACTCCCACTATTTTTTCTCCTTTAGGCAGCTCCACTAACTCCCATGTGTGATTTCTTTCAATAGCTTCAATTTATGCATCCATTGCCTTTCGCCTTGAATATTTAATTGCCTCATCAAATGCTATAGGATCACTTTCTGCAAATAAAACAAGATGAGCCAATGTGTCTTCATCGGAAAACTCTTCACCGCTTGTATAATCATTCATCCAAACTGGTCTTCTCCTCAATCGTTGTATATTTTGCAGTGAAGTTTCAGATGCCTCAGGTAGGGAAGTTTCTGCTGCCTCATTCACACTACCAGATTCATTTGATTCTTCCTCGTCATTGTATGCATCCTTTTCAACGTCAGCTGTTTCATTGTCCGCGAGTTCAATAACCACTGAATTTCCCTTATCTTTGCTTTCCCAATCCCAGCTGCTATTTTCATCAAACACCACATCTCTAGAAATGCAAATCCTTTTTGTTAAAGGATTGTAAAGACGGTAAGCCTTGGATTCTTCACTCACACCAAACAGTACACATTTTTCTCCCTTAGCATCAAGTTTCATTCTCTTTGGATCTGGAATATGCACATATGCCACACATTCAAATATTCTGAAGTGATCAACTGCTGGTTTGTGACCTGACCAAGCTTCTTCTGGTGTCATATTCTTCACAGAAAATGTTGGACTTCGATTTAGAATATGCACACTCCAATTAACTGCCTTAGGCCAGAAAGTCTTTGGCATGTTCTTGCTTGCTAGCAGACTTCGCACCATATTCATAATGGTTTTTTTTCCTTTCTGATACACCATTCTGATGTGGTGTATATGCTGCAGTCAACTGTCTTTTGATTCCATTGCTTTCACACATATTTGCAAACTCATTGGATGTATATTCTCCACCACGATCTGTTCGAAGGCATTGAATATCTTTTAATATCTCCTTCTCAACTCTGGCTTTGAATCTCTTAAATGCTTCAATAGCTTCAGATTTTTCTGCTAAAAAATACACTCATGTTTTTCTGCTAAAGTCATTAGTGAAAGTTATAAAATACCTTTTATTGCTGTTGGAAGTAGGATTCATAGGACCGTAAATGTCTGAGTGCACTAGTTGTAGAACCTGATTTGCTCTCCAAGTACTCTCTTTAGGAAACGATTCTCTATGTTGCTTTGCAATTACACATTCTTCATATACATGAGATGAAGCTTCGATCTGAGGAAGCCCTTTCACTATTTTCTTTAGCTGCAAAGTTTTGAGTCCACTAAAGTTTAAGTGTCTAAACCTGTAATGCCACAACCAAGAGGAATCTTGAATAGATGACTGGAAACAGGTTTGATCTCCAGAAGTTTCAGTTTTTAGTTGAAACATTCGATTTCCAGACATCTTAATATCAGCAACTAATCCTCCTTCTGGATCACGAATTTGACAGCTTCCTTTCTGGAACATAATTGAACAACCTGTTTCTTGCAGTTGCCCTAGGCTGATCAGATTATTTTTAAGTTTTGGTATATAAAACACATCACTTACATTCTGCATCTTCTTGTTCATCAGCATTTTAACACTTCCTTTTCCCATAACACTCATGCTAGAATCATTTCCAAGCTTGACCTTTTCTCGAAAATTTTCATTTAAGTCATAGAAAAGACTTGTTTCCTGTCATGTGATTGCTGCATCCAGAATCAAGGTACCACACTGCTCCATTTCCAGCCAGGTTGTTATCTGTGTAGGCCATCAACAACATCTCTTCTTCTTTTATTTCAGCAAAGTTTGCTTTTTCTGCCCTTTTATAAGGACATTCCCATTGAAAGTGACCAATCTTATGGCAATTATAGCATTCAATAAATGCCTTGTCAAAGTTTCCTTCTCCAGTGCCACGACCATGTCCCCGTCCTCTTCCTCTGAAGCTTCCACGACCTCTGCCTCTTCCAAAGAAATTTCCAGCATGAGTCACATTAAGAGCTTGTTCTTCCTCAATGTGTTTAGACATGCGTTGTTCATGCACTAATAGTGAACTTTGCAGCTCATCTACTGACATAATATCAATGTCATTAGATTCTTCTATTGAACATACCACATAATCAAACTTAGAAGTCATAGAGCGTAGGATTTTCTCTATGACTGTCACATCTTCTAGTTTCTCGCCATGCATTTTCATCCGATTTGCAATAGTCAGTGTCCTTGCAAAGTACTCATCAACAGATTCTCCAGCTTTCATGTTTAGCATTTTAAACTCTTTACGAAGAGCTTGCAACTGAGCACGTTTAACTCTAGTGGTGCCTTGATACTTCTTCTTTAAGGAGTCCCATATGTCTTTAGTAGTGTCCTTCTTGAGAAGAGTCTTAAGAACAGTCCGGTCTATTGCTTGAAATAAGAAATTCTTTGCCTTCAGATCTTTCAGCATGAAGTCTGATATTGCCTTTGACTGTGCCTCAGTCAGATTTGTGCCCTCTCTTGCTTCTGGAATTCCTTCCTCAATGAGTCCCCAATATTCCTTTGATCTTAGAAAATTCTCCATCAACATACTCCAATGATTATAATAACCATCAAGCCTTTGAATTGCTGGTTGAACAAATCTACCAGTGTTTCCCTCAAATGCCATTTCAAATGTTTACAGAAGACTGCCGCTTCAAATAATAATAAGACTAACCAGATTGTTGAAATAAAACAACTTACAACAATTGTTGATGCTGCACTCTCTCTGTGTTTAAAACTTTATGTGTTTAACTCTCCTTAAGAAACTGCAGTTTCTTGTCTCTCACGAATAAATCTTATAACCTGCTCTGATACCAATTGTTGATTATCAGAATAAATATTAGCAAGTAAACTAAACTGTATCTTCACTCACTGTTTAGAATTGAAGAATAGTTGGCTTTAAATAGCCTTACATCACAACTGCTTCTCAGAAGAATAAGCTAGATAATAATAACAGAAACCTACTGACTCGATCAACTCAACAACTATAATTCTTAGTTAATAGGATTTATTAACAGAAAATAAATAAAGTAAATCCTAACAACTTTAACAGTTAGCACATGCTAAAAACGATGAAATAATAACAATTTACTTTTTTTTTCTCCTCTGATTTGCATGTCTAAATCAAAAGAGAGTAAATTATTATCACATCCATATGTTTTTAATAAAATAATTAGCTAATCCCTTCCATTTTAAAAACAAACTCCAAAATTGTGTTCGAGTTACAGGATGATTGACTACGAAATAAACCTGAAAAGAATGATGTTTGCCAGACTTTCTTCCTTTATGATCTATTTTGAAAATATATGAAGGGCTCGTTTAAGAGAGAATCCAGTGATCTCAATGCAAATAAAAGTTTGAAATTTTTCATTGCCTTTTCTCAACATTTCAGTTTATAATATAAAGAAATTGTTCAATAACCAACTCCTACAAAGTACGTACCATTACTACACTATCTAAACTAACATTCATAAAAATAGAAAATAACAATAAAAATTGAAATGAAATCTGCGTAAAATCTGCAAGCTGGAGCATAATGCATTGCTGGCTAAACTCCCATCTTTAAGCTCCTACTTTTCAGCCACACCTTTGATACACTTGCCCTTTGGCAAACTTCTTATCCACGTGGTTGCTCATAACATCACCGCCCCCATTAATACGACACTTGTCCTCAAGTGCAAAAGAAGAAAAGCGGTTGCGAAGAGAGTGAACATCATCCCAAGAAGAGTCTGCAAGAGATAACTCGTCTCAATGTATTAAAACCTGGTGCTGATTATTAATTGAATGAGAATCAAGAATTGCTTTTGGTAGAGGGTGAATTTCGCTTTGGGTAAGAATAGGTAAAGTGGGTTCAATGAGAACTGAAGTGTCATGGGAATTGAAGTGCCATGAAAATGTTTAAAGTAGGACATAAGAAAAATAAGGTGTAGCTTGGAGGAGGAGGGAAGGTCTAATTTGTAAGCCACACAACCCACTTTGGCTAAAATAGGAAAGGGGCCACAATAACGGGGTGGGAGTTTAGTGTACGTGTTGGAAGAAAGACTAAATTGGTAGTGAAGCTGAAGTTTAAGTATAACTCGATCGCTTAAATGGTATTGAACATAACTATGTTTAGCATCATACCTTGCCTTCATGGAATTTTGAGCTTAAAATAATCGGTTGTGAAGGTCTTAGAGCACCACATCACTTCGAAGGGAGTAGCTTTAAGGGAAGAGTGGTAGCTAGTGTTGTAACAATACTCCACCCAAAACAACCATTGAAACCAGCGGTGAGGACTGTCAATTGTAAAGCAATGCAGATACATCTCGATAATGCGATAAACAACCTCTGTTTGTCCGTCACTTTGTGGGTGATAAGCAGAGCTGAAAGCTAATTTAGTTCCATTCAACTATAACAATTCAGTCCAAAACAAACTCATGAACTAATCATGATCATTCACAATAGTCTTAGACAAGCTATGAAGTTTGAAAATATTATTAAAGAATAAGCGGGCCTACACTCACATCATTATATGGATGAGCAAGGAGAACGAGATGTACATATTTTGAAAAACGATCTACCACAACCAGTAAAAGAAACTTCCTTTAAGAGGTAGATAGTCCCTCAATGAAATCTACAAAGATATCTGATCATATCTGAAGCGGAACTGGCAAAGGTTGGAGAAGCCTTGTAGAATGCAAATGTTCAGTCTTGTGTTCTTGGCAAACAAGACGTTGCCGCACAAAAGCTTGGATAGAAGTCTTCATTCCTTACCAATATAAATCTTGGGTGAAAGGATGAAGTGTTTTTATGATATCCCTCATGGCCACTATTATGGACAACCAAGATAGTAGATGGAACAAAAGGAGAATCATGTAGCAATTAAATTCGTCACTTAAAAAAAAAAGCAAGTCATCCTTGTACTGCCAAGGCCCAATAACTTCGCCTTGCTGTATATTTTGCTTCAATAATTGCAATTGGTCTGAATTTTGAATCTCGGTGCAAATGGAATAAAAAAGAGTAAATAGGGCATTGAGAGTGAAACAAGACTGGGTTGGTCCTTTAAAGTGTCGGGATAAAATATCTACCACTTTATTTTGTTTGCCCGCATGATATTCCACTGCAAAATCAAAACCCATGGGTTTATTTAGCCAGTGTTGTTGTGGTGAAGTAATGATGCGCTGTTCCAGTAAAAACTTGAGACTATAATGGTCTGTCTGGATAAGGAAGTGACGCCCTCATAAATATGCTCGCCAATGTCTAACTGCTTTGTCTAAGGTAATAATCTCCATTTTATAAGTCGAAGGACTTTTGTAACGAAATACAAGAGGTCTGCTTAAATATGTAATTGGCTAAACTTCTTGTTGTAACACTGCTCCCATTCCAGTATCTGAGGCATCACATTCCAAAATAAACAGTATGGTAAAGTTGGGTAGTGCCAAAACAGGGGTGCAAGTCATAATAATTTTTAATTGCTCAAAAGCTTGAGCTGGATCCTCTACCCATTTAAATGAATCCCTGCGTAACATAGCTATAAGAGGACTTTTAATTATGCTATAATTTTGGACAAACTTCTGGTAATAGCCGGTTAGACCCAAGAAACCACGTAAGCCTTTCATAGTGCTCGACTTTGACCAATAAATCATAGCTGTAATTTTGCTTTTGTCTACTATAACCCCTTCTCTTGATATAATATGGTCGAGGTTGAAGACTTGAAGTTAAACAATGAAGCATTTGGATCTCTTGAGAAATAATTGATTAGTAGTAAAGATATTGAAGACAAGCCGCAAATGTGCTAGATAATCTGCCTAGGAGTGACGATAGACAAGAATATCATAAAAAAACAAGAATGAATTTCCATAGGTATAACTGAAATACCTCATTCATCAAAGCTTGGAAAATGCTAGGTGCATTGGTGAGACCGAAAGGCATAACCAAGAACTCGAAGTGGCCGTGGTGGGTGCAAAATGCTATCCTCTCCATGTTTGTAGGGTACATTCCTCACCCATTGATCAAACTACTTTGTGTGTGTTTGATATTGTGATGTAAAATGTTTTTTTTAAATGTTTTTCAACTGAAAATGAATCAAAACGATGTTGTCCTAAAAAATAAAAAACTATGAGATTTTTTTTTCAATTTCATCATTCAACATTAGATTTACTGGTCATTAAAATTCATAATTTGCTTTGATTTATTTTTTATGGAGTTATCCTGGTCTCCTTACCTGATTTTAACAGTTAACCCGGGTTGACATGGGTCATTGTTTTTTCTCTTTATTTTATTTTATTTTATTTTCAATATAATCCTTTAAAATTGGGTTGATTGAGAATTGAGTTTCATAATTTATTTTTTTATTTACTTTCTATGGAGTTATCGCAATCTTATAATCCGGATAATGAGTTAAGCTGATTGATTTGAATTTTTTTTCTAGTTGATTTTTTTCAATATTAGATTGACTGAGAATTAGGCTTTATAATTTATTTTAATGTGCATCTTACAAGGTTTTCCTAGTCTCATGACCCGAGTAATGAGTTTGTTTTGTTGACTTGTGTCTTTTTTTGTGTCTTTTTTAAATTGTTTTTAATCTTATTTTTCAACATTGAATTGATTTTGAATTAAACTCATAATTTATTTTGATGTGCTTTTCATGAGGTTATCCCGATCTCATGACCTAGGTTTAGAAGGTTAATCTAGGTCGACTCAGCTTGATTTTTCATTTTTAACCCAAGTTTTTTTAGTTGAATTTAGTTTTCAACTTTATTTTTCAATATTAGGTTGATTGAGAATTGTGTTTAATATTTTTTTTTAATTTGCTTTCTATAGGGTTATCAGGGTCTCATAACCCCAGGTAACAGATCTGACAGGTTAATCCAAGTTGATTCGAGCCGATCTAATATGTTGTTATTTCAATACTAAAAAAAGATATCGTCTTGATTTTTTTTAGTTAAACTATATTTCTCTGTCATCTAAGTTATTTTTAAATTTATCA
>Ga0307513_10012212_pt1 | contig 10619 bp, 13 predicted proteins | sample 15_EM_MG_FD_202174 | JGI IMG/M metagenome (GOLD analysis project Ga0307513, IMG submission 202174) | Populus trichocarpa ectomycorrhiza microbial communities from riparian zone in the Pacific Northwest, United States - 15_EM | ecosystem: Host-associated > Plants > Roots > Unclassified | place...
TAGTCAGGACCCTAATATTGGCGAATTTGGATGGGCTCTAGGTTTCATACCGTACTTCCAAGTCCATACGAAGCGAGAGTAATACATCAACACCTATGATAGACTTCCCTGTGGGGGCCTGGACAAGTACCTTTGTTGGAGTTGGAATTCTTTCGTACTCCTTCACCCGAGCATGGAGGTTGAGCAGTGGGTTCTCGCTTTGGAGTTCGTTAAATTAGGCACCAGATTGGATAAATGCAAATTTTGTGGTCACAATTCACCTTAGTTTCTATCACTATTACTAAACTTACTAAATTTCGATTAGCCATATCCACCGCCGCAATCAAGTCAGTCATAGAAACAGAAGAACAAGGCGTTGGATCTTCCCATACGCTGGTTTCCTTTCCGTTTCGTGCATGTACGTGCTGCCCAAGAGGCCTTTATATTAGTTTCAAGTTGCCTTTTTCTTTGTGATTCAGGGTGTATTGCACGTCCAATGGGCCAGTTTGCAGGAGGTTTGGGTGGATGGGCTCCTTCCCATTTGTTCTTCAGCGACGGTCTCCTCTTAGAGTGGAACACTTTTCGGTCTGCAATCAGACCAGCTCTCAGCCACCAACTCTTCGACCTCACTCCCATTGGTTCAGCGTTTGCCACCATAACTCAGGTCTGCCCTGCGATCGAAACGCCCCAAATGTATCGGTATCTACTACAAATTGCCACCCAGAGCTTATAGATATTAAGTGACCAATCTGTCGCAATACGCACTCACAATACTGCGATCAGGGTTCCACGCGTTGTCAACATCGTAGACGCGTTAAGCTACTTGGACTCGATCAAAGCGCGTTATAAGGAACAGCCGGATGTGTTCCAAACGTTTCTCACCTTGGTGGGTGACTACAAGACGGGTAAGTGGGTCGGTTGGATCAACATTAGGACATTGTTTGTTGCGTAAAGGGTTGATGCTCAAGAGCGTCGTAGAGCACATCGTGATCCTCTTCAAGATAAACAATGACCTTACCCTGAGGCTGGATGATTATCTCCCCCTTGCCATCAGTATTTGAGAGAAAAAAACTGGATAAAAAGCTGCAGCAAGGTCAAATTACCCCAATCTCTATAGAAGACATAAGTAGACATTGCTCGATGGTTGCTCGAAATTGGTGTCACGGTGTCTGAAACTGAATGCGAGTCGTGCGAGAGCGGGATGGCGATAGTACAAAGATTTGTAGTGCAAGACGGCCCATGCAAAGGTTTAAAGTGGTATGTAAATCCGTTGCAACGCGAAACAGGCGCAGCAGATGTGCATGGGTGCAGAGGTTTGAAGATGGAGTAGAATCAATCATCGCTGTAGGTTCAAGAGAGTCAGAGAAATCATTGAAAGAGATAGTCAGTCTGCGTGAACTTACTCTGGGGCCTCTCGTCTCAGGAACATTTCGATACCTGCGGAAAAAGCGGCAAACGCGAGACCGCCGCCCACGGCTGCCTTTGGGCCAGATGCTCTAGCAAGTATACTACCGGTCACAAATCCTCCAAGTACGCCATTCGTCATATCATTGCGCGCACGGTACTGTAAGGGTTGCAAGAAAAAGCACGCGTTATTTCTTCGCGTAGGGGTGGCATGGCGTGAGATGATACTTACACCTTCTATCACGCATTCTACACCTGCGTATATGGCGCCGACTTTGCCGAACCCCCGGCCACTTTTGTACATATTTTGACCCATTTCCTTGAACATCGCAACTGTTTTTTGACGCGTCGAGAGGTCTGCCCGTGATAGAGGGTCCTCGATTGCAAAGCTTGCCTGCATCATGGAGAAGAACGCGCCAAGACCGAAACCTTCGTCCGTGACTAGTCAGCCTAGAGCGTAAAACCACCCATAAATACCCAAAAAGGTCACGAACCGAATACACCAGCTGTTGCAGACTTGAAAGCACAGCTCTCGGCGGCCATTCCCATGTATTTCTCGATTTTCTTGTTCTGGTCATATTGGGGTCGCTCTTCCTCGGAAATCCCTGGCGGGAGTGGCTCCTGACCAGCTGGAAAGAGTGGTACCAAGAACTTGAGTTGGCGGATGGGCATCCCACGTCGTCTGTCGTTGGTTCACCCACACTCCCCCCAGAGAGTCGAAAGCAAAGAGTGGAGGCTGGGACCCGGTGTGCGGTCGGATATCGATTATAGGTTTTATCCCATACAAGGCAAGGGTTAGACTGCGCCGATGAGCTATTCGTGCCAATAGGCTTGCCCTGCGACTTGTCCTGTGACCGTTCTGACCTCCGAGTTCCAGCACAATCCCAGCGCAAGCTTTAATAGAATACAACTAATCCTTATTGCGATTGTTCCTGTTTTTGGCCCTTATCTCGCTCGCTTGTGCACCTCTACTTATCATCCAGTCTCACAACGACCAGTCACAGCCCGTCTCCGAAGCCCATAACTGACAAAGACTGACGACCTCCGGTAACATCCGTTATTACTCACCAAGCATCAACGTGCCTTGATCCAGTCAGCGCGTTGTGCCACCACCTTGTTGTGCCACTCTAGGTGGCCTCGACCACAGATCCGAATCAATATAAGGTAAGTACTGCAGGTCACCCCTTTGAGAGTATAACTAAATTCTTTAGTAGTGTCGTAGTCGCAATGTTCCGCCCTCACGATAAGCTGCACATCCCAGTCCCTCAGACTCGCTCCGGCGACTCGATATTATTGCACCCACGCCCCCGGACACATCCAGAGATAAAATTAACGCTCGTCCCCCTTCTTCCTACACCAAAATGCGTCCAACTGCCTGGAGAAATCTGGGCACGTATCCTGCGCTGGTCCATGCAGCCAGAACAGGACCCCAGGACCGCTTGGGAAGGGCAACGAGTACGGCTCGTTCTTGTCCGTGTATGCAAATCCTTCGAGGTGAATCCTTTTTCAAACGACCCACTTCCTCCTGTGACGAAACTGACCTCACCGGGATGTGCAGGGATTGGTGTCCCCTATGTTGTATACGAGCCCTCACCTGTCAACTCTTGGTGCTTTCTTTAGATTTTCTGAACGCCTCGTTGAATCTGACCGTCGATGGGATAAGTGCGTTAGTATCTCCCTTCGCACCTTCGGGCCGCTTACCAATAGATACCTAGCTTGAGGAGGATATCCTATTCTACCCCCGGCCGATGGTGCGCCCTGTATAGATCCCACTGTCCCATGCGAAGTAACCTCCAGACCACAGGGTGCGAACGTTGAACCTTTCACTCATCCGACACCTCAATGCTTCGGAGTATCTCCAATTTGATCAAGGTTTCATTGCCATCTCTACCATGCTTCCTTTCTTGCAACAACTTTTGCTGCACCCCACGGTTATGCTCACGCGCCGTGCTATGAGTTCCATCGCCGATAGTGAAACAGCACTGTCTCTGATTCACCTCACCGGCATTCATGTACCAGCATCTACCCAACCCCGTGCCCGAGCGAGCTTGGAGGATCCCTTAACCAATCTCGTTCGGTGCTGCGTCAACTTACGGCACATCGAATTGCTCGGAACAGGGTTGGACGTCGACAGTGATGTTGAAGACGGTCCTGACACCATCACAGTGCACGGTGTCAACCTTCCATACCTTCAGTCCATGGCCATCCTTCACGTACCCTATTGCCCACTACTTCGCACTCTGGCAAACTCAGAATTGCCATCTCTTCGCGCGTTAACCATCTCGCTATATACCAGCGCTCCGCATACAGACTCCACCAAATTATTCGACGTTCATGCGAGCAAGCTGACAGGACTTACTCTGTTTACTGCTCAGACGTGGCCGCCTACCAGTACCCATGCGCCTCCCGATTTACTTCTTAAGACACCGAACCTACATTATCTGAGTCTTCCGAGCTCGGCGCATCGACTTATCGCACCAGCTACCAATATAAACATTAACCGTCCGAATGAAAGTACACCACCCACCAGCCCATCTCCTCCCGCATCCGAGGGCATACCTGCTTCCTCGTCGCCAAGCGCTATTCTCGCTTCTTCGTCTTCTTCTATCTCCTCATCGCCGATGCGAGACCGGTCGACCTCACGTGACCGGGTAAGCCTGTCGCCCCACCCCCTACGCACCCTCTCGATTCCTCGTCCGACGCAGGAACTGCTCTCGCGAGTTGTAGAGCCAATCTTCAAGGAGCTACGAGAAGTCCACGTCCGGGAGGTAAGGTATCTGAGGAGGGGAATGGGCAAAATTGCCGAAGGGGCTGGTAATAGTGCCAGTATAACCGAATGGAGACGGCGACTCGCAAGGCGAGGGGTCAGGGTCATTGACGCGCTTGGGAAGGATGGCCCCAATTAGTCTCTGTGTGAGTGAATAACGAAGGGCAAGCAGTTCGGAGGACGGTTACTCAGCAGTTGATTCCAGGATGATCTTTCTTGTATCTGATAGCGTTTATGCACCAACCTTGACTCTGACTCAGGCTGGAGGCATTATCCTCAATTCACCTCTGACTGGTAGACAATTGGTCAGCAGCAGATGGCGTCATCTACTTCCCTTCAGTTCCGCTACGGTCTCTTTGCCGGAATGACCTCATGGAAATCGATTCTTCTTTCCTGGAAATCCGGATCCGTGGAGACTGAACGCTGTTGTCCCGCTCTGGGGGAATAAATGACCACGCCTCGCTGGCACTGATTTGAGTATGTGTGTAGAGAAGCACCGGACGGAGCATGGGTTATTGAGAAACCTCTTTCTTCATGGGACCGGTAGTACGCGCGTGAGGTATGCCCGAGATTGCTCCTCCGCTCCGGTGTTTCTAATCCCGGCCGGTCTACACCCACACCCAGCGAGGAGCTCACGCACTCAGCTCTAAGTCGCAGGAATATATACTCCTGTAGCTTGCAAGCAGCTGCTATAAGCCCGCGTCTCGCTCTAGTGACCAGGGGTTTATTCAACGTCCTCCCCTATGGCCTACCGCGGAAGTCGTGGATTTTGAGGGTCCACGGTACTCTAGCGGCTAGCGGAATTGTGGAACCTTGTCATCAAGCTTAACCCGACTTCCAACCGAGTGTATCCTTGTCAAGAGTCAAAGCTAAGCTGCTTCGGTCGTCAAACACTGAAAGAGCCCCAACGCTGTAATGTGTGAAACCGAGCTACCGTCGAGCATACCGAGTCGGCTGACCTTGTCAGTTGCGGTAAACCATAACTATTTTCTCACCTCTCTGGTAGGTACACGGGCCTGGGTGATACCTGACCCCTACTTGCACCTATTTTTGCTTCTCAATACACCGTCAGATCGCCCCGATCGTTCCACAAGGTTAGCTGTTTGCTACCGAGAGAGACGGCCGTGACCCACGGGAAGTCGCAATCAATGCTGTTGTCTATATCTAGATTCTAACGGAAAGATCCTCCCGACCTGAAATGGAAGAATACCCCAAACCTGGCCGCGGGAGTTGGTAAACGCGTAATGTACAACGCTATTCACCATCCATATGACTCAGATGTTTATTCAATGCATCTTTCGCGGCTTAGTGCAGCCGTAAGTCATGTTTGTTAGGGACGCTGACCGGATTTGGGTTCCTAACTGACCGACCTTGTCACGATATTGTTGGACCCTATCCCCAGTCCCCATGACGGGTTGTTCGAGAACCTTCTTTGGTTATCGCGCAGGCTTTCCTGCTTGCGTTCGTATTCCGTTAGCGCCCAATACAAAGGAAGACGAGCTCGGAATTGTCCACTTCGCGCTTGATCGCTGATATTCTCCACAACACAAGAGTCGGCTCATGCTATGTTGCCTCGAGGTCGGCTTCGTGATTTCACCGGTGCTACGTGTTCGTGGCTGGACAACGCCTTCCTCTGCGCCGGGCACTTGAATAGGCATTCGTTGAAATGCTTACAACCTAACCAGTAGGTGAGTGAGCCCTCTGTGAGGTACATTCCGTGGTTCCTGACGCATAAAATCATCGGTCCGCGCCTCTCACTGTCTCACATCCTCCCCCCCCCCTTGTCAAGCCCCTGCTACCGCAGGCCCTCGCCCTCACTCCTGTGGGACGGGAACATCTTTCACCTCTAACCTCTGCCGATAGGCCACCTTCGGCTTAATTTCACATAACGTATTGTTCGACTATGTCCAACTGTTGCAGCACACTAGCTCGCATCCCCACTCATTCGTCCGATCCTGCCATGTACCGTATCACTGTCCATGATACAGCAAGCGCTTTTCTCGCGTGTGCTGGCCCCACTCTTCGCCAACATGAAGGATATAGCAATATTGTCCTCGCCCACGCTGAAGAGGCTGCCAACCAGCAAAGTGCTGAGCAGGGCCCTTCTTATCAAGGCCCTGCGTCGCCTGTGCGCCCTGACCTATGGCTTTGCTCATGGTCCATAGTACAAACGTCTTCTCCTAGTCACGTAAAGGCTCCTAAACGGCTCGACATCGTACTCTCTTGCACGTCTTCACATATGGGACCATTGCCGCTCTTCATTGTCTTCCTCGAGGACAGCCAAGTGCTCACGCCAGAATTTACACGACCACGTATTATTGAGATGGTAGAACAACTCGCAACAAAGATAGAGCCATCTTTGGTATTCTCCATTTTCGGTCCTCCTCTCCTCGTTCAGCCCTTCGTTGAGGAGTGGCATCACCTCACTGGCACGGTTGTCGCACCAGGGGGGCCCTGGTACGAGGCCAGGATACTCCAATGCCAAGTATCCGATCTTGATGCCAAATCTATCGCACCACTTGAGTGGCCCGAAGCGACGCGGTTCCGTCTTGCATTATTGGAGGACCTACCCGCAGTCTCAGAGTTGTGTCGGCAGTTTTCGATAATATCGGTAGGTGGTTACTTATCGTATCCAACTCGAGGCTAACTATGTCGTTCTCAAAAGCAACCTTACGAACTTTCAGAGGCTAGAGCCGAGTATCATGCCCACCACCTTATCACTCATGGACAGGTATGGGTCTGTGAAGTACTCTCTCGACCCCTTAGTCCACTATCCAGCCAGTCTGATGTCCTTTTGGACGGTACTTCCAACCAATCGAGTGATATAGTTTCTATTTGTGCCGTGACGCGGGAAACGGAGGGTGTTGCTGCAATCACAAAGATCCTCACTCACCCAAGCGCACGGCGGCGTGGATATGCTCGGCATTTCTTGCTCCATGTTTTGAAAACGTGAGTGCAATTCATGGATTTCATTCCCCGTGCAAGCGCCCACGCGTGATTCGTCAGATATTTTCAGCGCGGCATATCCACTATTGTGTTGTATGTCGGAAACGAACTCCTTGGCGCTCGGCGCATCTACGAGCGCGTCGGGTTCCAACCGTTGCTCACCCCACTTCCTCATGATTGGGTTGAGGTTGGATTTCAAGACACCCAACTCGGGTATTGGTAACGCCCATTTATTCTCGACGCTTTGCAACACGCCTTCCACTTCTCCATCCTCACGGACCTTCACGTTGATTTATACAAGCCAGTTTCCCGCAATGGCCCACTCATTCGTTCTTCTGATAACGAAACCACGTCCACTCGCTTAGTATTGTTATGTATCTGTTGTGTGTTTGTCCCTATGCCGTTATGTCGACTGGTCGACCTGTCTCTCACTACAATGTAGCCCCATAGAGTATGAATACGACGCAATAACGTCCGGATCACTAAATCTTTCCGCCTTCGAGCACCGAGTTCTGTAGACTATGAACTTCTGCGCCGAGTATGGTTTCACCCCTAAGCTGCACTCGCGAGGTTCCTTGCTCCCAGATGACACACAAACGCCCCCACTCTCGCTCGCCTGGCTTTGAAGTCATTTTCCTTCCTTATTCGACGTCGAGCCTTTTGGCCCTGAACTGTATGAGTTGAAGAATCAGAGGACCCTGTGACTGCGTCCTCTGTGTAATTCCCTTGCTACACAAGAAGCAGGCCACCTTGTTCCTGACAACAAGCTTGAACAACACTCTAAGTGGAAATGAATAGCCATACCGGCCACAGGTCACCCCCGGCGACAGCAATTTTCAATGTGGCTCCTCTGGTTCCTTTGTTTTTTCCACCACAGTGTACAGGCAATCAGGTACATTCAACAAGACTGTGCTGCGCATAATGATGGCAAGGAGAAAGGAATTATGATATGTAGGTTGGGGAGACGGGTCTGACTGGAAGAAGAACAAGCGGCGTAGAAGGCGAACATGGGCAAGGTCACCTTCAATAACTGCGTGATCTATGCATGCGTTATAGTCAATATTCAATAATTACATCTATTGTCGTATTTGGAGCTAGCACCAAAGATATGGGCAATACTGATCACAGCTAATTGGACTTCTGTAGTGGTCAACGGACATGAGACTGATAGTAGCATTTGCACCCCTTCATATGGTACATTCTCCGATGAGGCAAAACAGAAGTTGACAACAATTTGTGTGCCTCGGAAGTCGCAATTTGTGGCGTATTTTGTACGGCGGCGCTTGTGGCTGGCAATATCAATGCATCCTGGCAGGTCCCGCTAATTGAATATCCTTAGCGCCTGTGGTCGCAAGCCACATATTTATAGGCAGACACACAGGGCACAGGCTGGGGTTCACAAACCCCCAACTTTCGCACTCACTATGCCTAGGCAGTCTCCCAGAAATCCCTTTTCGGACGAGGCGCGCATCCAAGCCCAAACGACGCCGAAGCGCCTTATCGTGTGTTGCGACGGGACATGGATGGCGGGGGACCACGCGTCCAAGGGTGATAGCTCGTACCAAACGAACATCACGAGGATGTGTCACGCACTGGCGGACGATGGAGTGCACAAAGATGGTTCGCGAATCCCTCAAATTGTGTACTACCAGGCTGGTGTGGGGTCAAACCTCCAAACTAATATCGCGAGGAAAGTTGTGGGTGTGTGGACTATGTTCTATTGATAGAATGAGGTGATAACCGTCAATACAGGCGGCCTTGGCTGGGGACTCGACCACAACATCCTTGCGGCGTACAACTTCCTTGTGAACAACTATGACCCTGACGATGAAATCTTTCTCTTTGGTTTCTCGCGCGGCAGCTTCACCTGCCGCAGCCTGGCAGGGATGATCGGCGAGTTTGGAATCCTCAAGCAAGAGATGTCCGGCAAGTGGTTCAAAGGCATCTGGGATCGATACCAGAGAACTATGAACAAAGAGCTGGACGAAGATTGGGAGAAAGAAAAGAGCAAGAGTGCGTGGGATGTGACTATTAAAGTCATGGGATGCTGGGACACTGTTGGTAGCCTCGGTATTCCCGAGACCTGGTTCACCAAGCTCTTCGGATTGAATAAGAAGTATGCCTTCCATAACACTGAGCTCTCGGATAGTACGTCCTTCCTTGTTGCTTTACTTACCCCGCATTGACTTGCGCGCCACAGAAATTGAAAACGCTTTCCATGTCCTCGCACTAGACGAGTGCCGCCGCCCCTTCTCTCCAACCTTGTGGTACATCCCTCCGGGCAACAAGCACCGTACTTGCCTTAAACAGTGCTGGTTCCCCGGTGTGCACACGGACGTCGGAAGAGGGTACCGCGACCACGTACCAGGCGATATAGCCGACATAACCTTCGCATGGATGGTGGACCAGTGCACCGAGTACCTCTCGTTCCGCGGGGATGTCCTCGATAGGATGATGAAGGAAGGCGATTTCAAAATGCCAGCTCCCGGTAAAGAGGACACAGAGCGTAAAAAGAGGATTGAAACGGCCGAGGGTTGGGGTATGGCCGACCTGCATGAGCGTAACATCAAGACCGGCCTGACGGTCATCCTACCGAAAACGCGCACCCCAGGACAGTATCCGTTCAAGAGCAAGCACCTCTGGCGGTACCGGCAGATCGGCAGCAGGCTACGCATTGTTGACACTGCGGATACTAGCGGCGAGGGAGCGGCGATGGTCACCGCGTCGGACATCGTGAGGAACGCCACACCAGCAAAAAAGCCGTGGTACAAAGTGTTCGGCGCGTGGCTCAAAGGCATCTTCACGGGCGGTTCAAGGGGTCCACCTATTACCGAAGTGCACACGTCGGAGTACATTCACCCATCTGTGCGGGTGCGAATGTCCAACGACCCGTACTATGACCCCCTGTCTCTTCGGGGATACGAGCTAGTCCCCGGTCCCAAGCTCGATCAGTGGTCATGGGTCAAGGAGTGGATTGCGGATGACGGCACGAAGCGTAAGGTCGTCCTGCCCGAGTACCACATCCCGAATGTCTCGTTTGCGGGGACGGTGGTTGATAGGGAGACGTTGCGGTATGGTGAAACACAACATGCGCCCCTTCCCGATCGGAAAAAGATGCCGTGGTGGAAGTTTTGGTGAAGGCCGATCGGAGGGTGTTCAGTTTGTCAGGACCTGAAATTCCTCGTATTTGGGGTGTTATTATATATCATGTGTCGATTTAGTTTGGTGATATACGAGTTGGACTCCACCACATCCGTGTCCGGCAACCTCTGGCCTTCACTCCGCCTACGGTTTACTTCAATGAGCTCCTCTGAGATGCAGCGGGAGGTTTTCTGCGTTGTGTTTATTGCAAGCCGCGAAGAGTTTTGTAGTCGGCAATGTGGTGATTGGGGAGAAAACAATGACCGCCAAACGGTCGAATTGCAAAGTGCATCGACGGTCTTGTATTCGGGTTGCATTGAGGATGGAGGGGCGAGATCAAAGGCTCGGGCTGAGTCACTCGCAGCTTGCGGCTCGAAGGAGA
>Ga0307513_10012213_pt1 | contig 10618 bp, 6 predicted proteins | sample 15_EM_MG_FD_202174 | JGI IMG/M metagenome (GOLD analysis project Ga0307513, IMG submission 202174) | Populus trichocarpa ectomycorrhiza microbial communities from riparian zone in the Pacific Northwest, United States - 15_EM | ecosystem: Host-associated > Plants > Roots > Unclassified | place...
AGTGATAAGTAAATAATCAAATGCCTCTTTTTCTGATGCCTAGCCTCGTTTTCGTTTGCTGTTTCGAGCTGTTCCTAAATCTCATCGTCATTCATATCCAGCGGCAGACAATCAGAGACGGATTGTGACACTGCTGGAAGCTACCGCACGGTAGCGACACTCACAAAAGACAGCAACGTTTTGGAGATTTCGGGAAAAAGGAAAACTAATCTAGCTACCATGTGATATGCCTGTCTTATATAGGTTTGGCTGTCGGTCCACTTCGAAGGCTCCAAGTCCATCTTGACATGTGATGGTCATGTGTCCTTAAAATGTGCTGTCGTATGTTGCGGCTTCCGTATGTCGGCCTGTTCGTCGTCGTAATCCCAAGATTACAACTGCAGGCCTCGATCGCATCCGATCTTTTCCGGTCACCAAACCCACTACGAGTACAGAGAAGATGCTGTTATTACAATTATTTTAACTTGCGTCCCTAGTATCAACACAGAAAACCACTATAAACCTTTCAATAACCCCCGTCGCGATAATTCTTCACATTCCGGTCGTTTACATCTGCATTTACCCTCCAAAAAATCCCTAGGACAATGTGCGATCACGGTGGCGGCTCTAGCGAGAGCAGAGATTGTTCAGCAGTGCTGAGGAGCTGCTCATCTTTAGCTACCTAATTTGGTGTAAGCATTGGCAGCTCTTCCAGAGTGAACCCGAATGTACCTCTCGCAGCCAATAAATGGTTTTTTTCAACGCGAGCACAGGGTCCACTGCGGCATCTGCGGCACCGAACACTTCCAGCCACACAGTGAACCTTTCTTCCACAAAGAGGCGTAAAGCGGGAATAACAGCGGTGACATCTTCCCTAATCTCTGTGAGGTGCACGTGCCAGGATCCACAAGCATACTTGAGCGCGACCTTGGAATTGATAGCATCATCTTGGAGAGAGACACTGTCCCTCAAGCCCTCGTTCATTAGCCTGAGACAGTTAAGAGCAATCTCGGAGTGGGACTTCCAGGGGGCGATGTAGAACCTCTTGTCCACGCAACGGGTTGCGGAGGTGAGTAGGTCAGAAAACAGTTTGTGAAATGGACAGACAGGCTTGTCTGAGTCTTCGTGGAGTCTCAGGAGTGATTGGATCGCCATGAGGATGGACACGACTGCACTGGCCGGTAAACAGATGAGATCGGCGATTGCAGATGGAGGGAGAGGGTGGGTCACTAGGACCACAGCAGCGAGCACTGAGCGCACGACGGCATCATCTCGAGCATCGTTGTTCTTGAATGATGCACGAAGAGTAGAGATGCACAGGGAATCGAGACTCATTCCCCCATGGACTCCCTCCACTGTTCCCTCGTGGACCGTATCGTCTGGAGAATGCGCGACAATGGCGTATTGTTTGTCGGGTGATGCATGTTTTTGGCCCAAGAACTTGACAGTTGCAACGGCGTACACGAAGAGACCGGCCGCCCTGCCACACAACAAATCCAGCTGCGCAGCCGTCGGCCAGTCGTCCAGCCCACTCTGAGTAGCGAGCCCAGATAGTTCGTGCTCGAGGAAAATTCGGATGTCGTTGTTGATAAGATCCGGCGCGACATCGTGAAGGGCGAGAGCATTGGCTAGACCACTGGGGGGCGGAAGACGGAAATAGGCCAGAATATGGGGTTCGGGTCGACTGGTGATGAGGAATTTGACCTTCGGTATCTTCCTAGCCCAGTTTTCCACGGCGGAGAGAAGGTCGGATTGTGATTCGCCATCTAACCACTCATCCAACGCGTCGATGACAATGATAGCTGGCACGTCCGCTGACATTAGGGGCTCGACGATTAACTTCTCCACCTGTCTGGAGGTAGACTCATACACGATGTCCGGATTGAATTGGAGGAGAGGAAGAAGGATCGACCGAACTTTGGGGTGCTGCTGTGCGAGTTGAATAGCGAGGGTGGGGAAGATCAGGCAGAGGCTGTCGTGGTCGGCGTCGTCGCGTGAACAAAAGAAAGATGATCCCAGTTTATCGTGCGCATCACACAATCCTACGACTGTCTGTGCGATTGCGGACTTCCCTGTCCCGGCGAGTCCACCCAGCCAGAATATAGGTGACATACTGGGATCTTTTAACCACGACTCAATCGCTTCCAAGATTATCCCCCGCGTGCCCCGGAGGCAGCCTCGTCGATCACCACGTTGGTATATAGCCTTTCGAATGCGCGGAGATATGCCCGGGACCAATAACTCAACTGTTGGTCCATGAGTGTGTATCAATCAAGAGTAGAAATAAGTCTGACCTGGATCAATAATCGTCCTCCTAGAGACAACACTGTCTTCCTGGGGTACAGTCGTAGCGTGTGTCCCACCTGCGGAACCGTCCGGGTGTAGCAGCTCAAACCCCTCTGAACCCCAACTCAGGATTGTGGTTGCAACGGGTGAGAAAGCGAACCCCGTGAATGGTGATTGGGGCGTGAGGTTGCTCCAGGGTACGTAACCAGTTGATGTGTACTTCCAAACACAAATGTTATTCTCCAATGTTCCACATGCAAAGAAGCAACCATCAAGAGAGAAGTGTCCCGGAGGTGTGTATAATGGATGGGGTGTTCTGCTCTGGAATAGGATTTCTGAGTCCTGAACGTTGAGTATAACAACCTCTGTCTTGGTGACAAATGATGCGTGGGAGGAGGCCGGGGAGAAGGAAAACTCTCCGTCATGAGGTGACACAGGGAATGACGCGATCATGGTTAACAAGGGATTTGAAGTTTGCTGGAGCTCAAAGATACCAACCACGGGTTTCCCATCAAATCTGGAACTTCTGGCGAACTGGAGAGATTCGTAATGGGCCCACTGGGCGCCAAGCTGATGGTTGTACGGTGGTGGGAATTTCCCCTCACATAGCCGCATCCTGGTCCATCCATTGTACGTGCAGAAGCCCCTTCCCATGACAAATACGATCGTCCGTTTGGTCCCAGAGAACGCAATTTCGCCTAAGTCATCAATGTCAATATCGTTAATGACAGTACCTGTCCGGGTGTCCCAAAGGCGCATGGTACCGGGGGTTGATATAGATTGTCCCCACCCCTGTGTAACACTGTATGGATATGAGTACGGAAAAGGAATGACAGAATGGGTTCCCTTACCTATAGTAGGTACAGGCCAGCGTGTGTCCATCAGGTGAAAAGGCAAGTGAATAGGGGGTGACCGCAATCCTGTGAGAACTGCTGGGAGGTTCGAGGACATATAAACACTCGAGGGTATTCAAGTTTCGGAGTTCTACTCTATCCACCCAACCGACCGCAATGAGTTGACCAGACGGTGACCAGACGGCACGGTTGACTTCAATTTTAGCTCTAGCACCCGCTGCGCGCAAATCCTGTAAGGTAGGGATGCCGGTCACAGCCATCGACTCGGTGGAGCGGATGTATTGTCCGTACAGTTTCCGAACCACCGACGATTGGGGAGAGAGTAGAAGTGCGTAGTAAATGCGGGGTGCAGACTGACTTATGACCTCGAAGAATTCGGTCACAAACCGGAGGCAGTCAGCGGCAATGTCGAGGAGAGGCTTGATGTCAACGGATACTTGAATCTGGCCTCGAGTTAACACCAGGGCTCGAATGAGAAAGCTGTTAATCTGAACGCACCTCATTCAGCCATTTCACAGTCGTGTTCAACGCGCGTGCAGCGTCATTCACGGTCCCAAGAAGGCTCAACACCTCCAGCCAGAGGAGGAACTTTCCCTCCAGGAAATCACGTAGGGCTGAAACCACATTCGAAGTGAGGTGCTTCGTCACGATGAGGTGTTTGTACCATGATCTACACGCATACTCCAGAGCCCCGCGGATCCCACTCTCTTCGATCCTCTTTTGTAGATCCTCCACTTCAGAATTGAGGACAAATCCAGGGATCGAACAGATGTTCTTCTTCAGCGACCCGCCCATGAGCTCGAGGCAGCGTAAGAAGAGTTCAGTGTGATAATCGAGGGATATATAGAATCGTGGGTCGGTGCAGCGAGCTGGGTCCGTGATGAAATCGGGAAAGGACTTGTGGAATGGTTGGATTGGGTGGCCGTCATCGTGTAGCGCTAGCAACGAATGGATTGACTCGATGAGCAACATGACTTCATCGCACCCAAAATGCATCAGCGTGGCGATCGCGAGTGGTGAGAGGGGATCCGTGGCGAGGACCACAGCGCTCAGGACCGAACGAACCATCGCATATTCTTCGCCGCTATTCCCGTGGAATGCCTCCCAGAGGATTGACATGTAGAGAGAGTCAAGGCTGGAGTACACCTTCAGTTCCACCTTCCCTTCGTGGGCTGTGCTCTCCGGAGATTTCATGATCGTGTCGAGTCGGTCCGAGGGACGCTTGAACCTGTGCTTGAGGAAGTTGACCGTTGCAACAGCATAAGCGAAGAAACCAGCGGCCCTTCGACACAGCAAGTCGAGCTGCTCATCCGTCGGCCAAGCTTCATCCGTATTGTGCTGCTGTGCAATTATGGACAACTCGTATTTGAAGAACCGACGGACATCGTCGTCAACGGTACGAGGTGCAACTTCGTGAAGAACAAAAATATCCGTCCAACCCTTCAGAAGTGGACGATGGAACCCGTTCACAACGAGTGTTTTCGGTCGGCTGGTGATGAAGAACTTGACTCTGGGAATCTTGGAAATAGACTGTTCTAACACGAGGAGGATGGCAGATTCCGGCTCTTCGTCCCTACATTCATCGAGGGCATCGATCACAATCACGGTTGAAATACCCGCGGACCGGAGCGGTTCGACGAGAAACGTCTCCATCTGATCTCGAAGGGACTCGTGGACAACGTCTGGATTGGATTGGAGGAGAGGGATAAGCGAGGATCGGAATTCAGGATATTGTTGTGCAAGTTGGAATGCTAGCGTGGGGAAGATGAGCTGGAGGTTGCCACGATCTTCGACAGCTCTCGAACAGAAAAACGAAGCCCCCAGGCGACCGTCGGCGAACAACCGTTCTGCGATCGTTTGCGCGATCGTGGACTTTCCCGTCCCAGCGAGCCCATTAAGCCAGAAAATCGGAGACCTGTCGAAGTCCCCGGCCCAACCCTCGATCTCGTCCAGCACGCTCTCTCTTGTTCCCTTCAGACAGTTATTGCGGTTCCCGTATCGATATCCCGCCCCACGCGCCCGATGGCAGCTGTTCAGAACAGAGATGTTGGCTTTGGAACATGTAGGTAAGCCCAATTCATTTTCGCTCGCGCAGGATCTGACCTCGATCCTATTGAGCCGTCAGTCATGTTTACGCCCATTAGTTTTAGCGACTCACAATCAGCTTGAGATTCTGATCATATATGGCCCGTTGCTGCCTCATCTAGACCAGTTACCTAAATGAGGAGTCCGCAGGCAGAAACGGTTTGAGATCACCACTGACCTGATACTCGATGATAGTGTCGCTAATTCTTCCCGCGAGTTCGTGCACAGCGTGTCTGTCTGTGTTATATTTCCGATGGCCAGCCGTGCCTGAGCGCTCGAATAGAAGTTGTAACTCGCCCTCGACTTTTTCAAGATCTCTGAGACAAGATCAACATTACGAAAACCTGCCCTCAGTGAGCGGTACCCACTTAAACAGGACCATTTGTTGCCCGGATTCATTTTTACCCTCAACAGTGTTCTCCATCACTTTGAGCCTACCCAACCGCGCAAGAGTGGACTCTATCACCACATTTATCTCCGATGCGTCCTATCGATATGTAAGCGGACGTCTCACGGGCCGAGTTCGAAGACGTGAATGATGAGAAGTCTCACAGTCATTTTTCTTAGCTGATTGTATATCGACTGTTGCTGCGAGAGCTGTACCACGCGTGTTAACTCTGGTTTATACAACGTTGTTTCCGCTCACCTGATAGCACACGATTGCGGTCCGGAGTTCCTGGAAGAGGCTGATCACTTCTTGAGGGCCTTTCGCCCCGCTGAGAGCCTCCCCGAAACTATTCTTCTCTAGTATGGCTTGTGATCGTATCTCGATTTTCTCCAAGGAACTAACTGGGAGGTTAGAGCGGGTGGCGGGGGGGAGGGGTACGGTGGAGTTCACCCAGTGAGTTCTGCGCGTCGCCGCTCTTCCTCAAGATCAACGCCACCATGCTCGTCAGTCACGAGGTTATCTTTTAGGGCCTTTAGCCACGCAATGAGCCGTTCCCCCTTCCCTTTGACATCCTTGTCTTGCTAGGGGACTGTTAACGGCGAATAGAAGCGACATGGAACAACCTCACTTCGTAATGGTTGATGAGTGCGTTGACACCGTCCAGAGCCAACTTGAGAGAAAGGGACAGGCCGGACGACTCCTTCACCATACCCGTTCCCCTCCTCACTGTGTTGATTGTCAGGCTGTTTAGAACCCGGGTATAATCGAATGTGCTCACCCGAACCTGGATCGCTTTTAGCAGAGTATGACATGCGTTTCCTGTTGGTTGTGGGGTGTGATCTCAAGAGAGAGCGGATGTCGCTCACAAGATGGGGGTACAGAAGCCGTGACGCGTGATGACGTGTTTGCTCACGTCACCCCCATGCTAGCGCCATAACGCGCGCTAGCATGAATCAATAGTGATAAGACATAGGCCCGGGCCGACTAGCGGCAGAGCCCGGGACTGAGGCCTGAGGCGTCGGGTCTCGGGGTGACTTGGTAGTTAAATAGACATAATAGACACAGCTACATTCAAGAATATGAATTGACCAAATACTGGGAGATGGTATTAGATTCGCCCATCGCCGTTCAACGTCCACACTACGAGCAGTGAAAAGGGCGGAAGTGTCTGGAAATGTCCATGACAGAATCACAGTATTCACTAATCAAGCCATCCAGTTTAGCTAAGGCAAGGTCGGCGTCAGGGGGAAACATCTGTAGAGTGTCAACGAGTGGCCACGTCAGGGGAGACCACAATCTCACCTTCATTTCGGCATAGTAGCCAGGTGGCAGCGACATAGCGGTGGGATGTGACGGATCTGCCAGCTCGAAACCACCGTTGCACGTTACGGCGCCGCATGCGGGCATTCGATCGGACTCCAAGAACAGTGTCACCCTTACCCAAGGTGTAAGGGCATCCAAGTTTGAATGTGTAGGAGCTGTTATTGGCCGGGGTGAATAACAGAGTATCGCAGGTTAAATGTCCAAAATGATCGGATATGGGGTCAAGTAGGTGACCAAAGTCGGTAAACCACGGAGAGGGCGATCGTTGATGTAGGAGTTGCTGGTCAAACTACCGTGGAGACAGTAGTAGTGTTGATGAGACCGGCGAGCATGGCTTGCTTTCGATAAGTCACTGTGGACATGGAAGACTTAGATTAAGAGCGGGGAGGAAGCCCTGGACCCACAACAACACATGACTGCAACAAACTTTACGATTTTTGCAGGACGGAAGCAAGTCAAAAAGCTACAAGACCCAGGACTTTCAGTCCCGGGAATTATCGCAACAGCACACGGGGAGATTCCATGCTCGCAAGTCCTGGCATTATGCCCAACAGTAGGATTGAACGACGGACGTTCAGTGGCGTCCTGCGGTGAGCGGGTGCCATGATCGTCACCATGGCGCGTACCAGTCAGAGTCTTTGCCGCCCTCAAGGTTACTGACTCATTCAAGCTCCCGAAGGTTTCTGTCGTGTTTCGTTCTGATTGCTACATTAGGGTGGTTCCTCAACAGTACCCCCGCTGGCTTACATGTTCCGGGTCGCCGCAAATTTACTCGTCTGGGGGTATGTAACATTCTCTCGATGTCATTGTTCCTCCTGAGCCAGATGATCTACACTCTGTAGTACGAAGCAACACAACTCGTGCGCACGGTCACGTATACACCATTCGAAAAGAATGGCAATGGTAATGAAGAGGTCAGATCATTGATTTGGTCGACGGCCCGAACCCTAACAATCGAAACAACCAGGCATGCACAATGAGCCCCTCCGATGGCTGATGTAAAACGCGGGGCTTTACCAACATCTTGCAGGTGGATAGCCGTTGATCCCAATAGGCTCCCAGCATCAGGTGAGGTAAGCCACAACGTGGTTTGTCCCTATCTTCTACATGACCGCCCCGGTCAGCTCACAGCCGGACGTTGTAAAGGGTACAGTGGCTCGGCATAGAGGTCATTACACGCATCAAAGGTGCCAACAAGGTCACTGGTGAGAGTCCAGGTGAGTTGCTCTGGGGCTCCGAGAGGATGTTGAAGCAGGAAGGGTATGAGAACAATAATATCCTTGTGAGGAGGATTAAATATCAGATTCGGTGCGCACGTGGCGTACGCACTTTCACTCACGTAGCTCTCCCCAATAATCCCCAACAACAATTAGATGCCGCCGAAAGAGTCCCAAGTTTGGAGGTGAGAAGCCCCGCAACTCTGTGAAATGAGGAATAGGTAAGTCAGAAGCTATTGAGGTGCCTTGGCTAGGCGGTGCATACGCGTCTCTTTGCACCATCCACGTCCACTGGGTGAGAGCAAGGTGCATAGATCAGATCCGACACTACCCACCTTCCAATCTTACCGGGGCGTACACCAACAACCAAGGCGCGGAATGTGCGGAGACTTGCCAACGAACTTTACCTTCGCCGGGGATTCGACTACACCTGATCTTGCGTCTCCTGGAAGTTGGATGGTGGTGAGTTGGGTAGGAAACAAGGGGAGAACTGCGAACCTGCAGGGATCGCAGGCGGTGCTTGGCTTCCGTGATGGGAGCGGCAAGGTCTCTGTTGGTTCACGCATACGTCTTTTGGAAGGTAAGGCCAAAACTAGACAAACCGGGTATCAAGGTCATCAATCACAGCAAGAAAAAGTCAACAAGCTACCGGAGTCTTGAGGGTCCGAAGGTCCCTCGAGGAGCATACCCAAGAGGTCATTGGAATGGTTGCCCGTGGAGAGATCTGGGATGGCGAATGCACCGGGAGAGCGGGGACCCGGTGGGCTCGGGATAAAAGTTGGGTTAAGGATCTGGGCGAAACATAAACACACCAGGGCAAGGGAGATAGGCAGCAGGAAATGGACATACATCACTCGAAGAGTGATTCCTCACTGGCGTATAGCTATAGCTGATTCCGATATCATCTTGACTTGTCCTCTTCTCCGTCACGACGGACGAATGACTATGGTTGACCGCCAAATCATTCTTACTGGCCTTTCGTCCACCGTGCTCGCTGACAGTCCGGGTCGCCCGGGGGAATGCGTCCGCCAGGTGCGTATCAAGATCGTCCAATAACCTCTTCCTCTTCCGGGGTGTGTTCTGTGGGTCATTGAACGACCGCTGGTCCTGGGCTGGCGTGGAGGGTAACGGAGGAAAGGTGGGCTGACGGTGGGGGGAGGTCGGTTCGTGGGAGCGGTAGTTGATGGGGGAGTCGTCTTTGCTGGCTCTGCGGAGGGGTCAAAGGTAGGCTTGAATCCAGCCTCAACATAGTCGGAGGAAGGAAGGGTGTCGTGTCTAAGGAAGTGCGGGGAGGAGGGGGTACCTCTGGCGAAGGCAACGCGTTGGATATATCATGCGAGTATCCCCCTTGTTGGTCATAATGAACCTCGCTGTCCCGCCCCCAGTAGAGGGAATCCAGCCCCAAAATCGAAGGAAGGGAGGGTGTTGTCTCTAAGGAGGTGTAGGGGATGGGAGAGGAAATCCAGCCCTCTCTGATGCGGGTCGTCTTGTGCAGCAACGGGTTCTTCTGACCAGAGCTCCGTATCAAGGGGAACCGAAAACGCCGAAAACGCCGACCAATCGATGGTCGCAGTCGGTGGAGGGGACAAAGAACATTGGGGGGTGACGGCTTCGTCGACGGCCATGCTATCTTGCAAATGAAATGTACTGCTCGATATTGGGAATGAATCCTCTTCATTGAACATGGAATAGTGGCCTGAGGGTGCTGGACTCCTGACCTCGGTGGGAGGGGTTGGATTGATCATGGTCGTGGGAGCAGGAGGAAACAAGGAGAGCACGGAGGCAAATCGGATGACTGCATTCCTGGGACCCACGGATCAGAGTAATACATCTACCTACGCCTGCAGAGCAAGTCCACCGGTATGTGTCAACTAACGACGACCATTCTCACCAGCTCCCCTGACTCAACCCCATTTCACTCTTCCTCTGGTAGCTCGCGGGCGTGCAGGCGGGTTTCAAGTTTCTTCTTTCGCCCACCTCTCCATTCGATTTTCGTGCACATCGGATTCGATGCACATGACGCATGCCTGTGTTCCCAACTACCACAGCCCCCCTCAACTACAGCTAAAGGTTGCTGAAAGAGGCCGAATTTGAGAAAGAGACAATTGGGAGGCCATCGAAGTGCCTTATGAGGTTGTATGGCGCGACTGCACGGTGTACTTCGGTGTCAGATCTAGCATTACGTTGCCAGCCAGAAACAGGAACACTTGCCTTTAACGACTGCCCACCTCCCAATCACACCGAGCGCCACCAAGGCACGGAATTTGTAGGGTCTTGCACACGGCCAACCTTTGGGGAAGCCACAGACGCGGGACCGTACGCGTTACAGCCGGATGACAAGCTTTTGGACGGAAAGCTGGATTAGAGTCGTTAGTGATTTGTTGCACTGAGAACATCGTCGGCCTAACCAAAGTTCATGGCCCATCGGGGATAGTGCCATCGTCCTGGGAGGGACAGACTTCGTACCCGACCCATATAACCTCAGA
>Ga0307513_10012214_pt1 | contig 10618 bp, 11 predicted proteins | sample 15_EM_MG_FD_202174 | JGI IMG/M metagenome (GOLD analysis project Ga0307513, IMG submission 202174) | Populus trichocarpa ectomycorrhiza microbial communities from riparian zone in the Pacific Northwest, United States - 15_EM | ecosystem: Host-associated > Plants > Roots > Unclassified | place...
TAGGAGGACTTGTCGTATGCGCGACTGATTTACTCGCCTTGACCAAGATCAAGCCTCCTGGTGAATGGGGTGCGGATATTGTCCTTGGAAATTCAGCTCGTTTCGGTGTTCCAGCTGGTTATGGTGGCCCACATGCAGGCTTCTTTGCAGTCACAGATAAACTGAAGCGCAAAATGCCCGGGAGGCTCATTGGTCGTAGCCGTGATACACAGGGAAACCCAGCTTATAGATTGTCTCTGCAAAGTATGTATCATCCCTTTCAAAGTAGTCATCTATGTTCTGAACGTCGACGCAGCGCGGGAGCAACATATTCGTCGGGAGAAGGCCACTAGCAACATCTGCACAAGTCAAGCACTCCTCGCCAACATGGCTGCTATGTATGCAGTATATCACGGTGCCTCCGGTCTTCAGCGCATCGCCACGAGAGTCCATCAGTTTACTCAGGTTTTCAAATCTGCGGTTGTATCCATGGGTTACACCTCCATTAATGCCTCGTTCTTCGATACCGTCACTCTGGATGTCTCTGTTGCAGGAAATGCCGATGCGGTCCACAACCACGCAGCATCGGCCGGAATCAACCTTCGGCGAATAAACGACAAGCACGTTGGAGTCAGTTTCGACGAGAGTGTCTCACCCGATGACCTTGTCGCACTCGTAAATGTATTTGCGACGGCCGTTTCGAAGGCGCCTCTTACTTTAGCCAACTTCTCCGAACCCGAATTTACGTCGATCCCTCCTGCCCTACAACGCACGTCAGAATACTTGCCCCACCCTGTTTTTAACACACATCACTCCGAAACCGAGATGCTCCGTTATATCCACCACCTTGCCTCAAAGGACTTGAGCCTGGTGCATAGCATGATTCCTCTGGGCAGCTGCACTATGAAACTCAACAGTACCAGTAGCATGATTCCCCTCACGTGGCCTGAGTTCAGTTCAGTCCATCCCTTTGCACCTTACGATCAAGTTCAAGGTTATCATCAAGTCCTCAAGGTCAATGATTTCTGTTGTTTTTTATATAAGGATCTAACCTGTACTCAAACAGGAACTGGAAGATGACTTGTGCAAAATCACTGGATTCCATGCTGCATCGCTGCAACCCAACTCCGGAGCTGCTGGCGAATATGCTGGGCTCTGTGTTATCCGCGCTTACCATGAATCGCGTGGAGAAGGACATCGTGATATTTGCTTGATTCCTTTGAGCGCTCACGGCACCAATCCAGCTGTAGGTTGAATGGTGTTGTCTTTAGTTAACTAGCCTGACTTTACATAGTCAGCTGTCATGGCCGGCTTAAGGGTTGTTGCAATCAAGGTCCACCCCGATGGAAATCTTGACCTGGAAGACCTTCGAACCAAGGCTGAGAAGCACAAAGACAACCTCGCCGCATTCATGGTACCCCTCCATTTCTTTGCGCTGGCCCTCGATTAACTGGAATCTTAGATCACATACCCATCGACCTTCGGTGTCTTTGAATCTGGTGTTCAAGACGTAAGTATATTAAAAGAGAGAGAAACTCGCTTGATTTACTCTGTTCGCAGGCCTGCAAAATTATTCACGACAACGGTGGCCAAGTTTATCTCGACGGTGCGTCTTTATCTGCAATAATATATGTATTCAACTCAACAGTCATCATAGGAGCGAACTTGAACGCCCAGATTGGCCTTACAAACCCCGCAACATGTGGTGGTGATGTCTGCCACATGAATCTCCATAAAACATTTGCAATGTGGGTGCTGCCATTCTGATACTCCTTCTTTGACTCATCATTAATGCAGTCCCCATGGCGGAGGTGGACCCGGTGTTGGGTAAAGTTGTTTTATTTTGCGAATTTCCATTTCACTGACCCGAACCCTTTAGCCCAATCTGCGTTGCTGAACATCTAGCTCCTTTCCTTCCCAGCCATCCTATCATGCCAGAGATAGGTGCACAAGCGATCGACGCCGTCTCAGCCGCACCTTTCGGAAGTGCATCTATCACCTTGATCTCCTGGGCGTACATCAAAATGCTTGGAGGAAACGGACTGGTCGAATCTTCCAAGATCGCTCTTCTTAATGCGAATTATATGGCATCTCGCCTTCAAGGTCATTACAGCCTGCGCTATAAGAATGAAAATGGCCGGGTTGCCCATGAACTCCTCATTGACTTGGCTGAGTTCGACAAAGCCGCGGGTCTCAAAGTCACCGATTTCGCCAAACGGTTGCAGGTTTGTCGGCCACGATACCCTTAGGCCTTCGATAATAATATTTATTTTAGGACTATGGTTTCCATCCCCCAACATGTTCTTGGCCAATTCAAACCTGCATGCTTATTGAACCCACCGAATCCGAAACTCTGCAAGAACTTGATAGGTCAGATTTAGTGAACCGTCCTGCTTACGTCCTGACCAGTGTAATGTAGATTCTGTGACGCCATGATTGAGATTCGTAAAGAGGCGGAAGATATCATGACAGGCAAACAGCCAAAGGAAAACAACATTTTGAAAAATGCCCCACATCCTCTTTCTATGGTTACTGCTTCCGAGGAGAAATGGAGCAGGTATGTGTCTCTACTCCACGACCATGCGCTTCAAAGTTGACACGCTGGATATAGGCCTTATTCTCGTGAACAGGCTGCCTATCCCCTGCCATGGTTAAAGGAAAAGAAATTCTGGCCAACAGTATCCCGCATCGATGACGGTAAGCTTGATTTTCTCTAGACGCCCACATCGGAATCTGATAGCTTTTGGTTAGCCTATGGAGACCTTAATTTAGTTGTGAGTTCAGCCAGTTCGGTCCAACTTATCTTTGACTCATCTACTTTTTTCAGTGCGATTGTCCATCAGTAGAAGACCTGGCCGAATAGACGACTCGTGACTCGTATTTTAGATACTAGAGATTTTTTTTTTTTCGTTTGACATAGGCTTCCTATTCACCTAGACGGCTCTACCAACCTGCGATGCTCAACCACGCCCACACATCCCACTTATGATTTACCATTTGTATCATCATCCAATTCAACCTTTTTGCACTTACCCCGAAAGGTTGAATTTCTCTAGCATTCCACTCAATTCTTTTTTTTGCAACATATTAGGTATTTCTCATATATTCTGGAAGGCGTCTCCACAAATGAGGTACAGACTTCTCAAGATGGCGGCGGATGTCTTGCGAACGCGCAGGTGGCAACTTTTTCGAAAATTTCAACAGGATTCTGAAGGTCTCCAAGTTGGGCTCAACCCCGTTTTTTTCCATTTCGAAGCACAAGGCGTTGATGGCATCTGCAAACTTGCCATTTCTACAAAGGCATTCCACCCACGTGTTCCAGTTCCGCAAGTCGAGAGCAAAGCCGACTTTGGCTAGCTTGGAGCGAATAGAATTGGCCAGCGTTATTTGACCAGCGTAACCACAGGCGTCGAGGATGATGTTGACACTGATTTGGTCATATCTTCCAGTCAGGTACATCATCTCCCACATCCTGTAGGCATCCCCAAAACAGCCCAAACGCTGGTAGGTGTTCATGACTTGATTCCACAGGATGGCATCTGGAGAAATTGAGGCATCTAGGGTGAGAAAATCGTGCACACGTCGAGTTGTATCGATCAGTCGCTGATAGGAACCCTGCTCCGACCCATTCACCTGCCTCAGCCGCGTTGCTGTGACGCCGATGTGGTGGAGAATAATGGTGTAAACAGTGGGCGTGATACGAAGTTGTTGCTGGCGCATGTCGTTAATGAAGCTGAAGTAGTCTGTGATCAAAGGCACTTCGAGGTTTCCTGAGAAGGAAAGGCGGCAATACTCTTGAAGGACGGCGGCATATCCATGTTCGTTGAGTTTACGCCGATGTTTGAGATATGTATCGAGGGCGTCTTCAAAAGTTCTTGTTTGTCGCATCTCGAGGATGATTTTAGTCGTTGCAATGGAGTTGGTGTCCATTGGCAAACCGCGTGCCTCCATCTCATCTAAGAGGGAATTGATAATTGGGATGCACTTCGCATTATTAGGGGATGATAACAACATTCGGAAAAGACCGTCATAGATGGGTGCATCAGGGCCAGCCGAGTGATCATTTAAGGTTTTCATGGTTTGGACAGGAGTACTGGTAGGTACCGCATTAGCCAGGTCGCGATAAATTGCAATGGCCTTGTCAATCGAGTCTTCTGAGGGCTCGCGCGCCAGAGCTCTGAGAAGGGGTGAAACGAGGGGCGCATCAGGAACAATTCCGGCTGCTTTCGATTGCTCGTATATGTGAAGGGCCTCCTTGAGGTTTCCGGACTTGATGGAATTGTTGAGGACGATGGAATAATGCGCCACCGTGCATCGCATACCCGGACGCTCTGAGACCTGTTTGATATCAGCGTAAGTTTTGGCGTGACGAAGGAGGGAGATTGCAGGATCATGTGGCCGGGAGTTTACTGTCAAAAAACTTGTTTCTTCGGTTGATTCTTCATTTCCATCCTGGAGGGGATTTGTGGCCAACTCATAGATGTTGAGAATTTCTTTGGCTTGGTCAATCTTCCCGATTCTTGAATAACCAACATAAAGGGCTTCGGCAATGACTGGATCGAAAGGCAGGCCTTGTCGCACGTATTCTCTAACTAGGGAAGCAAGTTCGTCGACACTGGGAACCTCGTCGTTGCGTGATGCAATCTTCCATCGGGCATTGAAGAGTATGGAAAAGGTTTGGATGGTTGGTCGTTGATTCATTCTCCTCATATTGGCGACGAAATCTCGCAAGAATTGGAAAGTGGATGTTTCGCTAGAGGCCTTTAGGACGAGGTGCATCTGGTAGAGATCCGGTTTGGAAGATCCAGGAAGGCGAGGCATCTGCAACAGCAGGTTTTGGACTTGTTGGTGATGACCCTCCTCTGCAAGGCGTTGGAGAAGGGATGTGTAGACAGTCCTTGATGGTTTCAGCCCCAAGACTGGGTAAAACTCGCGCAGGATTTGGTCTATGCGCTGTATGTCTTCCGCGCGACCGGACACGGCCAATAAGTGAAGAATAGATAGCAGCTGGTCATTGACATCTGGGGATGGTTGGGGAGGCGAACCGAGGTCATGTTTTTTTACTTCTGCAGCCAATGCTGAGCAAGACGCGTGGATAGAAGAGAGATCATTCGAGTGCTTGAGAGTTTCGACGAGATCTGACAATGGTGCACGGGGTGTTGGACTTGTTGAAAAATAGATGGCCGTCCTGCGAGGCGCGACGACTAATGCATGGTGCTTTGTGCGAACGAGAGTACGAATGCACGTGGATCGTATTAAGGTCCTACTCACGACATTCATACTGTTTACAGGTGAGCATGGATGCAGACTTGAGAAGAGAACAACATACAGTCAAGTCCGGAAGAACGCGTTCATTCAAAAAGCCCCGGTTCAAGCTTTTTAGTAACGTGTTCAGTACCGTGGGAATTCATATCATATTGACAATTCGCCAGCACGGTTCTCTCATTCACCCCACTATCATGTCTGACAAAATCCGCGAGTTCATTGAAGTCCCCCAACAGTTCATCCGCGATGGAAACCAGGTGTGTCCCTGCATTGTCTCTGCCCTGGTTTCCTTGCTCAAGTTCGCCATTCCTTCAGTTCCTTACACGTTGCACAAAACCTTCGCAGAAGGGTTGGTTGCCTCTTTTCCATAAGACGTCATAGAAACTCAAATCGTCTGTGCCAGAATTCTCTCAAATCTGCAAGGCGGTAGCAGTTGGCTTTGCAGTCATGGGCTTCATCGGATACTTTGTGAAACTAATCCACATTCCAATGTACGTCACTGAGTTCCGTGTAAACTAGTGCTGTTTGTTCACCACTTCTCATAGAAACAATATTCTTGTGTATGTTCAGCAGTCATTCTACCTCTCGAGTCCTACTCACATCTCTAAACAGCGGAGGCGCATAGGCGACGTATTCTGTATCTTATTGGCATATTATCAATTCGATTATACCTCAATTCCATCAATCTATGAAACTAATATTGCCCGCAATACTGAATCGAACATAAACTGTCAATACGTGTACAATTACACTATCTCTGGGCCTGTTTTTGGAGTAACAATCAACATATCGAGATCATCAATGACCATCTCAGCTCTTCGAATTTCTGGCATGCTGTCCGTTGAATAACTTTTCGTTCTCTTCCGCCAAAAGCACAAAGCGAGAATTACAGTCTTGAGCTCATTTTTCAGTCTTTCATTATATGAGAACGAAAAAGAAAGATCCCACCTTCTGTGATGCAAACAACAGAAAGGCCACGAGAGGTACTTTACCAAATGGTCATTATAAATGCCCAGGACAACTACTGCAGACGTACATGCTGCTCGCACCATGTATGCCCATGGATGGAGTTTGCCGGTAAGAAAAACGATGCTCGCCCTACAGAAATGTCTTATAAGTAGAGAAGGGGTAAATTTTCATAACAGAGGGACACACCCAAAAGCTACAAAAAGATACGCGTTGAACAGGGATATTCTTATCACAAGTCCAAGTGACGTCCGCCTCCTGGCCAAAGGGAAGCTTGTGGCTATACGTCTCCGCGCCAAATAGTAGCGTATAGCGATTGCGACTGCAGAGAAATCTCCCATCAAGAGAAAGATACTTTAAATCCATGCCAACTCACCTTCAAATCCGATCATCAGAGCCAACATAAATATAGAAAATATAGGGACGCTCCAACGGCGACTGCAAAGAAAGATTCGTCAGCGTCGACGCAAACCCTATATGGATTGGATTACACACAAAGGTGTTCTAGGAGTGCAATACAGGCCATTTGCTGTTAATGATTGGGGGATTTTGATTTGGAGCTGCGGATGTATGAATAAGGAGAGGTATAAGAGTGGGTCAAGGGTACATACTACCACCGAAATAAGGAAAAAAACCACAAATGTAACATAGGGCAGTGAGATAGTCTAAGTTCATTTGTGCAAAGCATCAGCATAAGGAAAGAACCAAGAGACAATTCTTCGCACAATAAATTGAGTTGTCGATTTTGAAAAATGATTCGGTCCAGACATTTGCCCTGGGTTTTTGAACGTCCTCCATATCTTGCGGGTCCATCAACATGGTTGTGCATGAACGGGCGAGTAGTGTTTACCTTGAACACAACCAAAAATGTGGCTAACGCTGTCCTGAGGAGCCTTCAATAACATCTCGGGTCTTTAACGATATGGCACATACATCGGTGGAGCGCCTTGGACCATAGCGGCCTGAGCAAAGCACAAAGGAGAATGTGGGTCGTCCATCGTCGCCTTGAAAGCCCTGTAAGGAAGACCATGAGGGAAATGAGAGGCATGCCCTTGAGTAGTTGTCGCTCACGAAAGAGAATACGAAATGGAGTTGATGACCCAGGTGATACAAAAATTGACGAGTTCTGGTTGACTAGGGGTGTCATTGGCGAATAGCAGTGTGATGATAAGCAAGGGTAAGCCAATTAGACCACCAGAAAGATGAAGCGCCAGGAAAGTTGGGCGGAGGTACGAGAGATCCAGGTACGTCCAGTAGCCTAGTGAAACTCCTGTAAAAACAAGTATTATACTGCCAAACCCGATGAAAACGATTAAAACTCACGCGCATTCGCCATTCCAAGGCAGGGGACTCTACGTGACACACATACCGGGTCCAAAGGAAGACTTGCCGTCCCTTGCATCCACAGCCATGAAGCTATCTAAATGATGGTCAACGCCGACAGCGGGGCCTTTTTTCACCTAGCTTGGTCATGATCAATGTTCAAATGGGGGCAGAGCCGCCGCCGCAGAGGAGGTGGCTTTGAAGTTTGTGGGATATTTCTGCTGTCAAACACTCCGGGTTTACTCCTCAATCAATGATCCTTACACGAAAACGGGGGAAGTTGACGCTCCAGACGTGAAATATTGGCTCAAATTGGGATATCTTCAAACATCAAAATCCCGGTTGAGGGCACAAGTTAAAACATTTGATAGGCTCGTGAAATCACCTTCAGTGCGCCCACCTGATGCCAAGGCAACATAATGTCATATACTAAATCGATGCTGTCGATTCTTGAAAACATGGAAAGAGGATGATGCTATTCCGGATCCTCACATCGTACTAATGGTATTTCAGTTCGCTGTCAACAAAATATAGGTGTCATAGGTGACAGACATAATGCAGTATTAGGAACCTGAATTGCCAACCAGCAGCATCCCAAACCGAGGGCTCGGTTTCGCCAGACTGATCGCTGGTTGCTGGTTTTGCCCTACAGAAGGCACTCCGAATTGCAGGAGTGGTGTATCGAAACTTGGTGGGGAGGGAGAGGGAAGGATAGCTGAAAACAGTGTTTGCGTCCGTGCCAGGTATTCCGAGACACTGACCTCCAGGTCAGCGAGCAATGTATCGTCAGAGACCTACAAAAAAGCCAGTGAGAATCGATTCGAAGGAAATTCAACAATCGGGCACGAACCAGAGACCTCGACTTATCAGCTAGTACGGTGGAGATATCAGACCACGATTGTCCATAAAGATCTGATATCTTTCGAAGAAACACTATGTCATTGGGGTTCAGCTGCCCGTTATTGTCTGTCCATTGGGTAATGAAGGATCGTAAGATTTCCTGAACGATGGCTTTTTGTCTGACTGGGTGGTAGACGACTCCCAGCTGGCGTATGGAGTCACAAATCGACAATAATGCCCGTTGGATTTCTGGTGAAGGCCCAAGTTGTCCTTACAAGTAGGAGGGTGAGCAGAATTTGATGTATTCACGGAGAATAACATACCTGCTTTTGGGGATGACTTTTTGATGCAAGGCTTGGTTTGATTCGTAATTCGCTTGACAAGCACGTCGCACCACTTTGCAATGACTTTGTCGTTGATAGAACTCATACAATGCTTGAATTCTATTGAAAAAATCAGAAGAATTCGAGGTGACACAATTCGATGACCAACCTTCGGCAGAGCGCTGATCGCAGTCGATGTTCTCTACGAATAACGAAGAGGACGCTAGGTTATCGGTGACTCGGCTCAGAAATACGAGGCCGCTTGTCTTTCCCTCTAAGGAATCAAAGAAGTCAGAAAAACAAGTGACGAAGAATGGATACAAGACGAACTGACCGGCATTGCATAACACATTTGTACTCGCTTCATCGATGACTGATGCGATTCTATGTGACAAATTATTTGCAGTAGGCTGGTAAGTTTCGGAGAGGCGTTCGATGAGGGCACTATGCAATGATAAATGGCGGGCAGCAGAAGCAAATAAATTAATAAAACAAACCTGGTTTTATCATCTGCGTTAGTTCGTAGGTGTAGGAGATCCTGTTGAATCGTTTTTGCACAATGTTCGAGTGTCGATAAGACCGAATCAAGTTGCATTGAACGGCCAACAAGTTGTCGCTTTAAGGAAAGCTGGTATTTTTGGAATGGAGTGTCCACAAAGGATTTTACTGTCTGAGAAAGAATTGGGATGGGCGGTGGTTGGAATAAGAAATCCACTGGGGAATTGTCTGGGATATGCTTTATTAGAGAGTGAAATGTATTTGGCAGTGAACGAACCCAAGGGTGTCTCGCTTTCAGGAGGGCAAGACAGGTTCTCTTGTAAATTACTCCTGAATTTGCTTTGAGTGTCGGCGAGTAGCTTCTGCCAGATCAAACTTATCCGTTCGTGGCAAAGCGCATCAAGGTTAGACAAGAGATGTTTCTTTTCTAGCTTGTCAAGTCCAGATCCTAACACGTACTTTCGTATTGAAGTTCGAAGCGTCCAGACATCCTTGATACTCTGGAGACCAGAAAACCACTTTCCTGCGGAACGCTGCCAGTGATTAGAAGAATTTTGGAACCATTCTTCGAGTCTCTGGGAGAAATCGGGGTGTGGCAAAGGAGTGGAGGACGAATTCAAATCGATGTAAGGCTTGTAAAACCTCAAACTAGGTGGAAGTAGTTGAAAGTTTGCTGACGATGTAAGGTGGACAAGAAGTGATTGTGTGGAAAGGCGGAGTTCATCTGGAAGAGAGTTTAATGGGGTAGGTGAACGAGCATCCTCCTCCTGTATTGACTCTAGAACGCGGAATATAAGGGAGCGTTCAGAGGACGAATCTTGGAATATTTTTCGTGCCGAGCAAATGGTTTGCACAATGGTGGCCAGGGCCTTTTTCATGACTTGTGTGACTTCGCGGACTGGCAAGGATTGTGGTGCATCCGAGCCTGGACGGTGGCCGTTAGGAATGGTCGAGGTAGGGGGTTTTTTCATGTAAGAGGCATCAGGATTCCATGCAAGATTGGATTGTAACGCCTTCGATCGTTGCGAAAGAAAGGCTGTGAGCGTCTCATTAAGCGGCCGCGAGTCTAGAACATGTAACGTGACTAGAATAGCACACGTATCCTAGAGGTTAGAATCAGTATATATGTAACCAATATATGAGCGCATAAACTTGCCTCGGAAGAGGATGAAGTCTCTCGCAAGGATAGAGTAGATTTGTGAATGATCTGGGATCGGAATTGTGACACCACTTCCCATTGTCGTTGTACTAATGGGAATTCTGCCTATGGACGAGCATGAAAACACAAAGCTTTGGAGGTGCCGTATTTGACTCACCAAAACATCAATTCCTTCGTTCACCCAGGATTGCTCATCCTGCTCCTCATTTCGTATAAGTGATTTGTGAACGACACGAGCGAGCAAGAACAACCAAGCGGCCTGTAA
>Ga0307513_10012215_pt1 | contig 10618 bp, 15 predicted proteins | sample 15_EM_MG_FD_202174 | JGI IMG/M metagenome (GOLD analysis project Ga0307513, IMG submission 202174) | Populus trichocarpa ectomycorrhiza microbial communities from riparian zone in the Pacific Northwest, United States - 15_EM | ecosystem: Host-associated > Plants > Roots > Unclassified | place...
CTCTTCAATTCTTTGTTCTGAATTCTGACGTTGAATTTTCTGAAATAATTCATTTAAGCTCCAAAAACCTATCGAAACATTAAAAGAAACTTCATTACTAAAAAGCACATCAATTATTATAAAAAACTCAAATAAAAACAATAAATACATATGTAAAATAAGAGACTTAATGATACTTTTGATGCACAATCAACATGCTCAAATTGTTAGAACCAATGCTCGAAATGTAGGAGGAGACATCTTTCGCTATCGCCGAAGTTTAGCCGAAACCGATGCCTTTTTGGGAAAAATTGAGAATCCCAGCTTTGCCTTCTTTTGTGCAAAATCTATCTCTCGATGAATATGATTCAAGCTTGCTAAAGCAAAAAAACTCAAAAGGTATTACTCCCAACACAATGTGACAAGAGAATCTATGCTTATGAGGTGGTGCCATCAATTGTTCACGGGAAGGCTGCATCCATACCCAATATACAAAGCATTCTTATCACAATCATGCATTATATCATGCATTTTCTTATAAATCTATGCACGCATCTGCAGACTAAGAAACATAGGTCCCCCTTCTAGAATCCACAACACTCGACCAAGAAAAAAGATGAAAAATGAAGAGCTTGAAGGAGTTCGGAATGATGTTGCGCACCTAACCAGTTTGCTCGAGGAAATGTTGAAAGAAAGAGATGGAGAGGGAACGTCTACTCAACCTGGTGATCCACATGGCGTTAGATAATCTAATCATGTAGGGTATGATAAGTAGACTGCGCTGGAAGAGATGTTAATGGCAGTTGAAGGAAATGATTTATTTGACCCAGTTAGGGCAGCTGAAGTGTGTTTAGTGCCTAACATTATAATACCGAAGAAGTTCAGAGTGCTAGAGTTTGTTAAGTATACTGGGATGCATTGCCCAAATACCCATCTTCGGTCCTACTATAACAAGATGGCAAAAGTTATCCACGATGATAAGATGTTAATTTACTTCTTCCAAGATAGCCTAACAGGGTCTGCCCTCAGCTGGTATATGAGGCTAGACAACACTAGGATCAAGAGGTGGGTGGACCTGGCAAATGCTTTTTTAAAGCAATACAAGTTCAATTTTGAGATCGCTCCTAATAGGACCAGTCTTATTATCATAGAGAAAGGAACTCAAGAGTTCGTGATGGCTTACGCTCAAAGGTGGCGAGACCAAGCCATCCATGTACAACCTCCACTAATAGAAACAGAAATGGTGACACTGTTCGCCAATACTTTTATGGCTCCATACTATGAGCACCGTATGGGTATTTCAGCCCAGCATTTCTATGATGCTGTATGGATTGCCGAGAGGATTGAACAAGGAATCCGAAGTGGGAGAATTGCGAAACCTATAGAGAAGAAGGGTTTCGTTGGAAAAAAGAAGGAAAATGAGGTGAACAACCTAGAAGGCGGATACAAAGGAAAAGGCAAAAACTACCAAAACTACCAAAACTACCAAACACCTACCTCCCAAGTCACCAATGTCAACTTTTCCAAACCCTCCATCCTAAACCAACCCAATCAAACAAAATTCCCAGCAAATAACCAAAGCAATTACCAAAGGAAAAAAAAATGACAACTAAAAGAACAGTTACCACCTTTACCGATAACCCTAAAGGAGTTGTATGCCAAGTTGCTAAGTATTGGGTAGATAGATCCCCTACCAGTACCACTTATGCAACCACCTTTCCCTACCTGGTACAACCCCGAGGTGACTTGTGACTACCATGCTGGTAATGCAGGTCATAGCATTGATGCTTTCTTTGCTTTTAAGAAGAGGGTGTTGTAGCTGATCAAAGTTGGATGGGTCACTTTCGAGGATTCGCCTCATATGAATTCAAACCCTTTACCCAAACATGCTATTGGTAATAGTGGAGTGAACAACATAGAGGTTGGTAGCAAAGAGAGGGTTCTAAAAGTGACCATGATGAGGCTATATAATATGTTGGTACAGTCAGGACACTTAGAGAAGTCAACCAAATGCCATATGGGAAAAAACGACTTTTGTCTCTTCTATAAAAAGAAAGGGCACCACATTGAAGAATGTATCGAATTTCTTCGAAAGGTTGCAAGAATGCTGACCCTAGAAGAGCTAAGGATTGAGGCTATAGAGAACAACGAAGAGATAGAAGTGATAGAAAACCTAGAGAAGTACAAGGTCCAATTGACAGTTAATGGGTTCTCAAGGTTGGTATTTATTAAGCCCTCATATGCAAACAAAGTAGACTATAAAGCGATGCTTGGCAATTATGCTTATACCTCAAATATCGAAGCTTCCTTGCCTTTGTTCCAAACTAAGATAAATGGACTAACTCGGAGTGGTCATTGTTTCACACCTAAAGAATTAGAGAAACAAAGAAAGGCTAAGGGTAAAAAGGTAATTGACTATGATAAAGAGCCTGAGGTAAATAAACCCATGACCGAGGAAGAGACAAATGAGTTCCTAAAAGTAATGAAGCATAGTGAGTACTGTATAATGGTTCAACTGAAGAAGACTTTTGCCAGGATTTCCATCATGTTATTGATACTCAGCTCTGAGCCGTACCAAAACAGTTTGCAAAAAATATTGAATGAGGCTTACGTACCTCAAGATATTGAACATAAAATTATAAAGCATCTGGTAGGGAGGATTCATGCTACCAATTTCTTGTATTTCACCAAAGATAAGCTAAACTCCGAGGGAACGGGACACAACAAACCTCTTTACATCACGGTTCGATGCAAAGATTGCCTTATCGGCAAAGTTCTTATTGATAATGGCTCAACTCTTAATGTGTTACCAAGGCATGTGTTGGATAAATGTCGGTAGATCCATCACACATGCAACCAATTATGATGATGGCTAGAGCTTACGATGGCTTGCCAAGACAAGTTGTAGGGACAATAGAAATCAAACTAGTCATGGGCCCACAAGCCTTTTTGGTAACCCTTCAAGTGATTGACATTCACCTTTTCTATAGCATGTTGTTAGGAATGCCATGGATACACTCCGCTATAGTTGTGGCCTCGTCACTGCATCAATGTTTGAAGTACATTGCCAATGGTGTTCTAGTTACTATTAAGGCCAAGGAGATTATATCGATGGTAAGGAATGTGGCAGTTCCATTCATTTAAGCTGAAGACTGTAGGGATGGAAACCTTCTTGTGTTTGAGGTTGTAAATACTGAGTGGGTGCCTGAAAACACTGTGGTAAGGAAACCCGAGATCTCAGAAGCCATGAAAATGGTCGCTAAAAGCTTTTTGAAGCACAAGATTCCTTTTCAATATACAATCGAAACTGGAAAACCTGAGAGGGTTAATATAATGATGTTAAAAGTTGCAGATCAAAGGTTTAGACTTGGATATAAACCCAAGAAAGAGGATTACAGACGAGCTGCTGGTGTAAGAAGGGAGAAGAGAATGGCCAGGATTGAAGGAAGAAAGCTGGAAGAAGAAAGCTTAGTCATCCCTCCAATCAGAGTTTCATTCCCAAAGACTGCATATATGATGCAACCTGAGAAGGGACCTGAAAAATTTCTTTGGAGGCTCTCTTCTATGAACATAAACACTCTAGAGGAAAATAAAGTTAAAGGCTTCACTGAGAAGACTGAATCTGGAAGAAGGGATGAAGAGATACCGCAGTTAACCATCTACACTCTAGAAGAAGTTACCGTTAAGACCTTCGTTCGTAAGCTAGCCAAGGGAGAGAAGTTTAGAATTGGGAGACCCTAGAAGCTCCGCTGGTGTTGAAAATGTAATCAACAAATGTTTGTCTAATTATGATGTTGTCTTTACTTTATTTGTTGTTTTTGTTGTTTTAGATTGATAATCGAGGCTCAAGATGTCAATTGGATTTTATCCTTGTTTTTTAGACAAACTTTTCCTTTTAAATGAGATCATGCATTTTCAAAGTTCATCTTTGTGTTTTTTTTTATCAAATATAAGAAATATATAGATAAAAAATAGAACATCGCTAAAGACCAACAAGTCAACTATACAGGCATATACAAAAAATAGGGAACAGACTCCCTGGAAACATAGGGAACAGACTCCCCAGAAACATACCGCAAACCTAGCAACCTAACCAAGCCGACAGGCAAGGATCAACAAAGCAGAACAAACAGAAGGGAGAACAGGCACCCAAAAACAAAAAGAGGTTAGGGGAACAGGCTCCCACAACCAAAGCAAAACAAAGCCCAGGAGCAAACCAGCAGTATACCAGAAGCAAACCCTGACAGCAACCTGCAGCAAGAGCAGCAAATCCAAGAGACCACAACGAACCACTCCAATATGGACCAACCAACAACAAGCAAAGCACATAGGGGAAGCACCCCCAAAAAACAACCTGACAATCAAGAGTAGAGAAGAGCAAGCAACAATCCAACCAGTAGGTCAGACCCAGCAACAAGGATAGCATAGAACCAGCAAGCAAAACAAGGGAAACACCTTGCATTCCCCAGGAATCAACCTGACAAACATGAGCAAATAAGCAAAAAGCCAACCAGCAGAGTAATTGCACAAAACATAAGACAGTTAACAGAAGACAGCAACATCCAACAGAGGACCAAGCCCTCAACCAAACTACATCGACAACGATGATGCCGAATCATCAAAGCTGCAATGAACAGTAACAGCCCGCTTGGTAGTCCCCGGTTTACCCGAACTGGGTTGGGCAACCATATTGCTAGCTTTACTCCTGGTTAAGTATTGCCTTTTAACCAGTAAAACAGACAAATCCTCACAATATTCAAGACAAAAAGAAGGTCCTGAGGCTTGTTTAAGGTTGGAAGATGCAGCAAGTTTACACATCACTTTCCACTTTCAGGAACCTTGAAAGCAGATCTTCCACAATAACACCTGCACTTTACACTGAGAATGAATGGCTGAACTTTAAAGAATACATAGTAGCTGTAGAAGAGGAAGAATAGGATGAAAATAACATTAGGGAATTCACAAAATTAATAAAGCAACATGAACAAGCTTGGAAACCCGCTAAGGAGGAACTTGAAACCATAGATGTAGGTGATGAAGAAATTAAGAGAGAACTAAAGATAGGGATTGTGATCACTTCTAAAGAAAGAGAAAAATTGATTGCATTACTCCGAGATTATGTAGATGTTTTTGCTTGGTCCTACGAGAATATGTCTGGCTTGGAAACGAATATCATAGTACACAGGGTACCCCTAGTAGAAGGATGCAAACCGGTTAAGAAAAAGTTGAGAAGAACTTATCCGGATGTCTTAATCAAAGTAAAGGCTGAAATTGGAAAGCAGTGGAACGCCGGTTTCCTAGAAGTAGTCACATATCCACAATGAGTGTCCAACATAGTTGTCATACCCAAAAAGGAATATAAAATCAGGGTTTGTGTGGACTTTAGGGACTTAAACCGGGCTAGCCCTAAAGATAATTTTCCTCTACCACACATAAATGTGTTGGTCGACAATACAACACGTAGCTCCATATATTCCTTTATGGATGCATTTTTAGGCTACAATCAAATAAAAATAGCGTAAGAAGATAAGGAGAAGACAACATTTATAACACAATGGGGAACCTTTTGTTACAAGGTCATGTCATTTGGGCTAAAGAATATCAGGGCCACCTACTAAAGGGCCATGGTGACTCTATTTCATGACATGATGCACAAAGAGATTGAGACATACGTGGATGATATGATTGTTAAATCTAGAGAGGGAGAGAGTCATGTCCAAATATTAAAGTTGTTTTAGAGACTAAGAAAATACAAGGTGAGACTTAACCCTGCAAAGTGTTCATTTGGGGTTAAATCCGGGAAGTTGTTGGGATTTGTGATGAGTGACAAAGGGATAGAAGTGGATCTTGATAAGATAAAGGCAATTTACTCTATGCCCGCTCCCAGGATTGAGAAGGATGTAAGAGGATTCTTAGGAAGATTAAATTACATTGCTCGGTTTATATCTCAATTAACCACAACTTGTGAACCAATCTTTTGATTATTAAGGAAGAAGAATCCTAGGATTTGGAATGAAGAGTGTGAAGACGTTTTCGAGAAAATCAAGCAGTACCTATTGAATCCACTCCTGCTTGTTCCTTTGGTATCGGGAAGGCCGTTGATCATGTGCTTAATAGTAAATGAAACAACAATGGGATATGTGCTTGGCCAACATGATGAAACTGGAAGGAAGGAGAGGGCCATTTATTACCTAAGCAAGAAGTTCACGGAATGCGAGTCTAGGTATATTGTGATTGATAAACTATATTGCGCGCTAGCGTGGGCTACAAAGAGATTATGTCAATATATGTTGTATCATACTACATGGTTCATTTCCACGTTAGACCCGTTGAGGTACATCTCTGAAAAGCCCTATATGTCAAGCTGAATTACAAGATGGCAAGTTCTGCTGGCTGAGTATGACATAGTATATATGACAAGGAAAGCTGTGAAAGGAAGTGTTATCGCCGATCACCTGGCTGACAATGCTATTGAAGATTGTGAGCCATTAAACTTTGATTTTCCTGATGAAGATGTGCTTTCAGTTGAGGAAGGGAAATCAGATTTGTGGACTATGTACTTTGATGGTGTTGTAAATGTATGTGGTAATGGAGCTAGTGTAATGATAATCTCTCCTGATAAGAAATATTATCCGGTTTCAGTTAAGTTACAGTTTGGGTGCACTAATAACACGACCGAGTATGAAGCTTGCATTCTCGGGTTAGAAGCTGCATTGGAGCTGAATATCAGAAAGATAGATGTGCATGGAGACTCAATGTTGATTATTTTCCAAGTAAAAGGGGACTGGCAAACCAAGGAAGAGAAGTTGAGGCCTTACCAAGAATACCTGTCTAAACTAGCTGGAGAATTTGAGGAAATAGAGTTCACCCATCTAGGAAGGGAAGGAAATCATTTTGCTGATGCTTTGGCCACACTAGCTTCTATGACTAGAATAGACTTTGGGCACAAGGTACAGCCGGTACACATTGATATAAGAAATAACCCAGCTCGTTGCTGCTCAGTTGAAAGAGAAATAGATGGAAATCCTTGGTACTACGATATCAAGAACTTTATACAAAGCCAAACATATCCCATGGGGCATCCAAAATAGATAAGAAGTCCTTGAGGAGGTTGACAATGAATTTTTATCTTTATGGGGAGATTTTGTATAAGAAATCATCCAACATGACTTTGCTGAGATGTCTGGATGAAGCTGAGGCCGAAAACGCATTACGGGAAGCCCATAAAGGGATTTGCTCCACCCATGCTAGTGGACACATGATGGCTAGAAAGATACAAAGGGCCAGTTATTTCTGGACGATATTAGAAAAGGACTGCGTCGACTATATCCGAAAATGCCATAAGTGTCAGGTGTACAGTGACAAAATCAACGCCCCTCCTGTTCCTCTGTTTAACTTGACATCTCCATGGCTCTTCACAATGTGGGGAATTGACGTGATCAGGTCTGTCAATCCAAAAGCCAGTAATGGCCATAGGTTTATTCTCATGGCTATCGACTACTTTACAAAATAGGTAGATGTCGGTTCATTTGCTCATGTGACACAAAAAGTGGTGAAGAAATTTATCATAAGAGATTTGATCTGTCGATACGGTCCACTAGAAAAGATTATAACTGATAATGCCCAGAACTTCAATGGCAAGGTGATAATAGAACTATGTGCTAAGTAGAAAATCAAGCATTTTAATTCCTTGCCGTATAGGCCAAAGATAAATGATGTGGTAGAAGCTACTAACAAGAATGTCAAGAAGATCATTCAAAAGATGGTAGTCACCTACAAGGATTGGCACGAGATGTTGCCATTTGCCCTTTATACATACCGCACCACAGTCTAAACCTTTACAGGAGTTGCCCCGTACACTTTGGTATATGGAATGGAGGCAGTGATGCCTTTAGAAGTGGATATCCCATCATTGAGAGTACTGATAAACTCTAAGCTAGAAAACGTAGAATGGGCAAAAGTTAGATATGAACAGTTGAATCTGATCAGTGAAAAAAGGTTAGCTGCAATCTGTCATCATCAACTATACCAAAAAAGGATGGCCAAATCATATGACAAGAAGGTTCGACCTTAAGGATTCCATGAAGGAGATCTTGTATTGAAGAACATATTGCCTTTACCAGGAGAAGATAAGAGTAAATGGGTGCCAAACTATGAGGGCCCTTACGTGGTAAAGAAAGCTTTCTTAGGAGGAGCTTTATTGTTATCTAGAATGGATGGAGAAGATCTAGTTAGACCTGTGAAGAATGGATGGAGAAGATCTAGTTAGACCTGTGAAGAATGGATGGAGAAGATCTAGTTAGACCTGTAAATTTTGACTCTGTAAAGAAATATTACGCTTGATGTATTCCGTAACTTCCCAATCAATAAAATAAAGTTCGGCCATGAATTCTCTTTGTAAAGAACCTTTTCTTCATAAAGTGCATGATCTGTTTCTTAAAAGAACTGATTTTATGCATGACTAAGGAATCATGATATGCTCAAGATGACTCAATCAATTCCCAAATTGGAGGAAACCAAACCAAATCTAAACTTGACCTGTAATGCACACCACACTAGGGGCAAAAGGTGTACATATAGGTCTATAGTGAACCAAAGCCCAACATTAGGGGGTATCATTATAAAAACTTCTGAAACACCTTTTATAAGAATTGCTTGAGACAGAATATGATGCATGCATAGAAAGTTTCAGTTTTCATGAACAAAACCAACTCTTTTGAGTGTTCCTTTAAAATAGTTTTTAAAAATGAAAAAGGCAATTGCAAAAGTATAATAAAAGGCAATATTCAATGGAGCAAGAAAGGGCCCCATAAGTTTTGTTACTCATTTTTGGGCCCCACGTCCTGGAGATGATGTGTATCCATCTTGAACCAAATGCAGGAATTTAGTTCATGGTTGTTGGAAAATTGACAAAAGCATAGAAGAAAAGAATGTTATTCGAACCCTGTTTCAGCTGTCTTCTGCTCTCTGTATCCTCCCCTCTTTTGCTGCCAAAATCATTAGGATTCTTACGCTAATTAGGAGTCTTCATAATGCTAAATTCGTTCCTTCTTTATCTGGACTTTAATATTGGATAAATCCCTCAGAATTTGCACTAAAAAACTGATTTTGTTGTTGTCGCAATTCTGTTATAATACAAACTTTGTTCCAACTTAGACTTTGATTTTGACTTGATTTTGTGCAATATCCGACCATCCCAGCTATATGTTGTCATTCATGACATGTTAAAGAATTGATTTTCACTTTTATTGTGTCCTAAGGCTCAATGTTCTTAGGTCAGACTCTAGTCAAATTGGGATGCTCGGCATTGTCAGTTTTCGAATCAGATCAGGAGACCATTTTTGACCAACCAGATTGCGGCTGGATTCTGTTCTTCAAAATGATTTTATCTTACTTTGAATCCTTCATGAAAGTTTTAGTCTTGTACGTGTATATGAATTTGGTTTTTTGAATCGCCTGGTTTTGATATCAGAAGCTCAAGATATTTTTGTTTGAATATCTATTGTGAAAGCAGATAATCCTACCTCGAGAAGAATTCTGACCCGAGGTTGCAGTGCAATGAGGACTGGTTGAGGTCTAGATCGTGCCAGAATTTAATCATGGAGAAGAAATGTATATTGGGACCTGATTTAATGTTTCAACGATTTATCGGGTTAAAGACCAATTTTAAAAGTTAATCTGTTTCATTAAAGGAATTGAAAAAAAAACAGGGACTGGATCAGAAAACATCATAATAATTTCTGTTACTTGGCTACCATGCTGGATTATATTTTGCTTCTCTTCACAAAACAAACGGCACCTTTTCCTTACCTTCATATATCCCATTTAAAAAACGCCACTGTTTGGAACTTGGTAGCATGAAACAACCCCATAGTTGAATTAATTAACATGGTACTGTTCATTTGTGTTTTAAGAACAGCACCCCTCCCCATCTACAACTCTTTCATTTCTCTACACAACTATTCCCGCTAGTTTTTCATTATTCTCTCGTCTTTGAGTCTTTGGGTCAGTATCACCCCTTTTCATGCTCGATTTTTGGGCTGCAAATCAGGGTTTTTTTTTTTGCTTAAGTCCAAAGGAAACGACTTTGAACATCACTGCACCAGCTCTGAAAGAAGGCACGGAGAGGAGCTTCACCATCATTTAATGGCTGGGATTCTATCCCTAACTCAGACGGCTGGGATGAGAGTGTTAACATGAAGAATAATTACTGGAATCACGGAATAGGAATAACAAAATATTTTAGTTTCCTAATTCGCTTTATGTGATTGTAAATCAGTCGAGATTATATCCTAGATTAATGTAATGAGTCTTTCCTAAATAGAGTTATGTATAGACTATATATATGCCTCCTCTACTGACCTAAAAGGCGGAGAAGAAAAAAGAGAGAAAGAACGAGAGAGGGAAAGGAAACAAGTAAACAGAGAGCGAGAAAGAAAAACGGGAGAGACAGAGGAGATCGAAACAGAGAGAGGAGAAAGTGATGTGATCCAACCATCAAAGGATCCATTAGAGGTTCCAGTTGGTCCAGTTACTAGGCTTAGGGCTAAGAAGTTCAAAGAAGCTTTCAATGGACTTCTTCAAGATACATGGGCTAAGGTGGACTTCAAGAGGATTTGTAATAATAAAGAGCAAGCCT
>Ga0307513_10012216_pt1 | contig 10618 bp, 13 predicted proteins | sample 15_EM_MG_FD_202174 | JGI IMG/M metagenome (GOLD analysis project Ga0307513, IMG submission 202174) | Populus trichocarpa ectomycorrhiza microbial communities from riparian zone in the Pacific Northwest, United States - 15_EM | ecosystem: Host-associated > Plants > Roots > Unclassified | place...
TTAAAAATATTTTTTTTTTTTTTTTTTTTTTTTTTTTTTTTTTGCTACACGCCAGGACACCGCCTATGCACCAGGATGTCGTGCTCTCTAGAGCTCTCCCATGGACTACAGGAAGGAAAGATTTTAAATCCACCAGTGGGGTTGGACCCTTGCAAGACTTCCCTGACCAGGGCCCCACCATATCAGATGCTTGGCCATGTACAGTGTTTCCACCAACAACTACAAGAGCACTGTTGACAGGGTGGCCCGCCTTCCTGTGGGGTACAAGCACTGGTAGTGTGAGACTCTTCTGCCTACTGATCATTTCAGTGGCCATACTCACTAAAACCTCCTGGGGCCTCTCAGGTGACATTACCATTTCACCTGATCCACAGGCCTTACCCATTTCCGGGTGCTGCTTCACGCCGGGATGGTGTACCGCTGCGCCCTCATTCGTTTTACCCTTGCAGGGTGGGCCAAACAGCCTGGTACGGCAGCCTCCTGGCACTCTCCGCAGTTGGGAACCAGAGACCCCCCTATGCAAGCAGGTCGCACACAACGCGTGAGTGCCACACAGGGGCACATACTGGGTCGCTTACCTCCAGTGGCACGCTGCTTGGGCATGCCACCCTGGTTGCCCCCCGGAGGGCCCTGCTCTTACCCTGGCTGGCCCAGCCTGCACACACTAGGGGCAGGAGCGCTGGCACCCTAAGAAGGCTGTTACAGCCTGGCATGTCTCTCGGCCGCGGCCTGGCCCATCCCCATCTGTGTTGACCCCTGCTAGATTCCCACAGCCCAACAGGGGGGGGGGTTCCCCAGCCCCACCGGGAAAGACAAATTACTGGCCCACAAGTTTAAACTTAGCACCCTGTGGGACCGTGTCAGGCTCTGGTATTTATCTTGGCCCAGGGATGGAGTTTTGTTTTACCCAACCTGATTGACAGCTGCAGAGGGTCCCTGCTTGAGTGAGGCCTGGCCTATGAAGTCTGTCTGCTTGATGCACACTGACACGTGGGGGATTCTCGTGGTGGGCAAGGGGGAGGGGCCTCTGGGGGGTGGGCCAGAGCAGCAAGTGCCCATCAGGTGGCTGCTGGCAGCTTGGTTTCAATTCACATGTAGGGCTGGCAAGGCCCATTCCTAAGAGGGATAAGGGTCCCAATCACCCTGCCCCAACAGAGGATGCCACAACATATTTGTCTTGTGCACACCCCAGGCAGCAAGGCACACGTGTGCTCTGTGGCGCGTCAGCATGAGGCCCACCGGCTGCCCACCTGCCCCACCCCTGCCCCTGCAAGAGCTCCTAGCTGGTCTGCCGAAGAGGGCCTAGGCCCAATTGCTGTCTGGTAGGTGGCCTTACGGACTACCACCAAGGTGGCTGGCTTTGATGCCACATCATCCCAACCATGTGACTCCCCTGTGGGAGCACTGCCCATATTAACTCAGTCATGCAGGGTGGGGGGCTGAATCAGGTTTTTTTTTTTTCGCCATGACCACACCCTAGCCTACCCTTGGGTGAACCATCAGGCTGCCCCCAGTCATCATCCCGGGGAAGGTGCAGTGTTCTCTAGAACTCTCACATGGACAACAGGATGGAAAGATTGTTATATCTGCCTGTGGGGTTGGACCCTCGCAAGACTCCCCCCACCTTGTGTCCAGGGGTATGGGCGCAGGCAGTGTGAGACTTGCCTGCTTACTCTAGTTCAGTGGCCATACTCACTAAAACCACCTGGGGCCTCACTGGGGACTTTGCCTTGTCACCCAATCTGCCTGCCCATCATCTTGCTCCCCCCCGGGGAGGTCGGGCACCGGCTTCATGCCGGGACGGCGTACCCCTGTGCCCTGCAACGTTTTATCCTTGCGCTCCGGCCTGCCAGCCTGGTTGGGCAGCCCTCTTGGGCACTCTCCACAAAGCGGGCCAAGGGGGCCAGGAGTTTTGCAAGCAGGTTGCATGGGGTGCATCTGCTAAGTGAGGGCGCAATCATCTTACAGGTCATTGTGGTGGGAGGGGGGCTGCGCGCACCTCCCTCCCCTCAGCCCACTCCCAGCGCCTTCTGCAGCGCCCGGACCTGTCCACTCAGGATGAACCGGAAGGTGGGCTCCGCCATCTCCCACATGCACTGCTTCCACACGTGCCACAGGTACGCGCCTATGGCCCATTCTCTGGCGCCTCCGCTGTCCCTCAGCGCGTGTGCCTGCTTCCTGCCGACTTCCAGCCTCCTCTCCAGGGCCTTCAGGCATATCAGGGGGTACCAGAATGGGGATGGCCACTTGTCGAAGTCCAGGGTTCGGTGCGTTCTGGGGCACAGGGTAGGGAGGAGCTCCAGCAGTTCATCCCTCAGGGGGGACACGTCGTAGGCTGCGCAGCCGCTCCAGACATGGGGCAGGGACATCTCCGTGCCGCATCGGCATGTCCTCCCAAGGTCTGACTTCCCGTACCAGTGGTGTCCTAGGGGCAGGGAGCCAGACGCTGCCTTCCAGAGCAGCTCCTTCAGCCCCACAGGCGCGTCCATCCACCACAGCGTGGGGAAGTGTCTGAGGATGTCCAACCTGGCCCCAAATTGCTCTTCCACCCACTTCGTCCAGTCCTTGCAGAATGGCCTGAACTTCGTGCCCAGGAGGGGGTTCGGGGTGGCCTCCCTGACCATGCAGTATGTGAGGTGCGCCAGGGACTGGTGGTTCAGCACTGGGGCATCATCCACCCAGCCCTTGGGGGTCCACAGTGTCACGACGTCGAACTCCCACAGGGGGTCCTCTGCTCCCCTCTTCGCAAGTGTGTCTGCCCAGTTGTTCATCTTGTCCCCCAAGTGCCCTTTCACCCAGGCAAAGGATAGGCCTGTGTTGTGCCACCATAGGAGGTACAGGAGGTGCTTGTGCAGTGGGGTGAGGGACACAGGCACCACCCAGTTGCCATAGGGCAGGTCCAGCCACCCGTCTTGCTCCATGGCCAGGAGGCCGCCGTCAACTAGTTCCAGCACGTACCTGGAATCCATGTGTATGCGTAGGTCCATGGAGGGCCACGCTAGGAGTGCCATGACCACTGCCACCTCCTCTGCCATGTTATTGGTGGGGATCGCGCCAGTCACCCAGGCGTGTGACGTTACCCCATTCTTGGCACACCAGGAGGCGCCCGCAACGCACCTCTCGTCACTGTTGTGGGTGGCCGAGCCGTTGGTCCACACTGACAGGGCGACGCGTTCGTGCCTGTGGTTTGGGGGCCATCGGGGCGGGGGTCCTGCTGTGGGGAAGGTGCACAGTGCTATCCACCCCCGCCTTGTGGGGGGGTACAGCTGCTTCACCAGCCGTAACGGCATGGCCATGGCCTGTGCCCAGAAGGTGGCGATCCCGACTTGGGGCAGCAGGAGAGAGGGGGCCTTCCCCAGTATGCTGGCGCAGCCGAGGGCCCCTTTCATGGCGGGCCACACTTTCACCTTGCGGCCAAGCCTCTGGGCCTTTCTGGCAAATTTTGCGCCGTATGCCCACTTGGTCCCTCGCAGGGCGGACATGACTCTCCCGATCCGGCCCCGGATCTTGTTGTGTGCCTCTACTCCGAGGGCCGCCTTGACTCAGCACAGCTTCGCCTTCGGGGTGACCAGGCTGGCCATGCTTGTGAAGCCATGGTCCCCAAGGGCCGACGGTACTCTGGACAGGGAGGCCTGCATCACCAGGTGGTAGAGCGACGGCATGTTGTACCTGGTGCTTGTGGACAGGTAGCACCGGTCCACCCTGTACTGCAGGGCACGGAGGGATTATAGGCTGAGCCTGACTCTTGGCTCCAAGCGCTTGAGGGTCACATGGGCGTGCTGTAGTAGAGGGTTAAGGGGGGCCCCCAAAGGCTCGCCCTTGGTCTGTGTGTGAGACGACGCTTGGATGAGGTCTGCTGTGGTCCACCACTTCCATGCCACCTTGTGGGGCCTGGACACCAGGTCCGCGAAGAACTTTGCGTCGTAGGCCAGGCGCCTCTGTGCAAGGGACAGGCAGTCGATGCCTCCTTCCTCCAGGGGGGCACTCAGCATGGTGTATGGTGCCATGCTGAACCGTCCCCACACAAAGTGGAGGATCTTCTGAGATATCTGCTTCAGGACGGGCAGGGGGGCGCCATTCCCATCCAGGAGGTAGTAGCAGCGTGACATTAGTAGGGCCTTGGCCAGCAGCACTCTGTTTTGGAAGGACGCCCCGATGGTGTTCCATTGCCTGATAATCTTGGAGATATTCATGGACACCTGGGCCCATCTTGCCGCAGTGCGGTCCGTGCTTCCCACCCACACCCCCAGCACCCATAGGGGGGACTGAGGGGGGAGGATGAAGGCCCTGTCAAAGCACGCCAGTAGCGTCTCGTACCGTGGGTCGTCCACTGGGGTGCTGCGGTGGGCCGGGGACCCAACTTGCAGCACATCCGTCTTCTCGTAGTTGAATTTCGACCCGATCGCCAGTGAGGCCGATTGGAGGGTGGCCCGCAACACCACCATGTCCTCCCCCATGGTCAGGAAGAGGTTCATGTCATCTGCGAACTGTATGAGCTTCGCAGGGGGGAGCCCCAGAGTCGATATCCCCCAGACGACTTCTCTGGGTGCCATTCCCATGGGTTCTATGCTGAAGTTGTAGAGGAGGCAGGAGAGGGGGTCCCCTTGCCTAACCCCCTGGGCCAGGGGGTAGGGCTTGCTGTACGCGCCATTTATCTGGACTCTCGTACTGCACCCGTGGACTAGGTCTGATATGAGACTTACCAAGTCCGGGTCTACGCCCATGGCGCCTAGGACAGCCACAAGCCAGGGCAGGTCCATTCAGTCATAGGCCTTGGCCTGGTCCAGGGACACTATGTACCTGTCCGTCCTGGTCCTGTTTGCCAGATGGGACACCTCTGCTGCCAGCCGGGTGTGTTTGGTGATCTGTCTACCCAGTACGAACCCCTTCTGGTCCTCGTGGAGCAGTGCCACCACCCAGGGTGCCAGGCGCATGTTTACAATGTTTGTGTACATCTTACAGTCTGTGTTCATTGAGGATATCGGCCGGTAATTTGCTACCAGCATGGGGTGCCCCTTCTTATAGAAGAGGGACAGGTTGGCATCCTTGAAGCAGCCTTGTGAGGTCCCATGCACTCGCAGGTCATCAGTCAGCTCCCGGAACACCTCCCATAGGTCGGGGGCAGGGGGGTCCATCATGGCCAGGCATCTCTGGAGTTCTTTCCAGAAGCTGTTGTGAATGCTGTCGGGGCCAGGGGCAGTGTTGTGCATCCTGGGTGTCAATGCTGCCACCTCCTCCAGTGTGATCCTCCCTGTCCAGTGCTCCGGGCAGGGCATGCCGCTGTACATTGCTGCGACCTTGCGCAGCAGTACCTGCTGGGCTAGGGCGCATCGGGTCATGGGGGGCTCCAGGGTGTGGAGGCCCAGGAAGTACTCCCTGGCCACCGGCAGCATCCCAGCCAGGGTTACCTCTGCCGGGTCCTCGGGGGACCAGCAGAGGCCTTCTACGGACATGGAGGCCTGGCTGCCTCTCTTGTCTGTCTCCTTGTTGGAGGACATCCTGTACCATGCAGTGGTATGTCCTGACTCCGCGGCTCTGAATTGCTTCAGGGTGGCTTCCCGCTTTGCTGCCACCCGGGTGTCCAGGAGGTCAGTGATAAGTGTCTGGGGGGCCAGCACCAGGGCCAGGATCCATGGTCCGATTGGGTCGGAGGATGCCGGGCAGGCGTCGAACATGGAGGCCTCCGTGGGCACTCTGTACTCCCACGCATGGGGCTCTAGGTCTGTCACCTTCGCCCACCAGGTCGCACAGGGGGAGCACTTTGTCCGAACCAGGGCAGGGATTTGGTTGAATCAGTTCTTTTGCACTCATTGAAATTGGGTCTAATCACATGGAGCATGGACTAAACCTTAAATACCATGTGAGTGTATCTTAAAAGTATATATAGCATCCCTAGGTACCATTTACTCCCCCAGTAAACATGTCCTCCAACACCCAGCAACTTATCATTACCCTCCTCCAAAATGGCAAATCCTGCTGATAGGTGGCCTCCCAACTTAATGCCAGCTACTCTACAGTTCAAAGGCTTTACTCTTCTGTCAGTTCCAGCCTGCCCAGGCACCTTGGTGGGTGCCCAACCACACTCACAAAACCAATGATCAGCAAACCCTTGCTCAAAAAGTCACCTCTGCTGGAGCAGCTGATACTGCCCCCCAACTCAGGAAACTTCTGGACCTGAATGTCACCTCCCAGACTGTCAGGAATCCCTTGAGAAAGGTAGGCCTCATGTCTGCTGGAAAGCCAAAAAAGCCCTTTCTTTCAATGCCTTGTACAGGAAGCTGGAGTTTGCCCTGGAGCACTGGGCTCTGGATGACTGTAGCAGAGTGGTTTGGTCAGATGAGACTGAGATTGATGTGTTGGGGTGATATGGAGGGTTTGGGTACAGAAAAAGCCTGGCTCTGGCCTGAGTGACTCAAGTTTGGGGGTGGATCCCTGATGTTTTGGGGCTGCATGACCTCTCAAGGAGTGGGGTATATGTGCAGAATAGACAGTAGAATGGATGCTGAGCTGCACACCAGTATTCTTCAAGATGGTTTCCTGGAGTTTTATGGGTTAGACAAGGCAGACCTCATCTTCAAACAGGATAATGACCCTAAATACACTCCCCAGAAGGCTTCAAAATGGCTCAAACAGAACAACATCAATGTCTTGAAGGGGCATGCACAGTCACCTGACCTCAACTCAACTGAAATCTGCAGCAACACCTCAAGTGACAGTGTGTTAGGCACTGAGCCACATCAAGGGGAATGAGAGTCTGGGACAAAGGGACAAAAGTCTGGGATGAGAGAACAGAAATACAGGACAGGAGGACAGGAGTCCGGACACCAGAACTCTGGATGATGGGGATAGACCTTGAGGGATGGCAAATCATGACAGTCATTGATGAAGACAATATCTTGGGAAGGAGGAGTCAAGCCAAAGGAGTGGACTCCAGAGGGAAGGTAAATGGAGGGACAAGGGAATTGGGTAACAGGCAACATCTAGTTGATCCAAAGACTGGAGAACTAGATAGTGAACACAGTTGTCTAAATAGTAAAAGAGAAATGACAACCAGAAGTAAATGGAAGCAAATACATGTGAGCAAACTACATGTGATAATGGATGGAGCTCTGTATGAGATATATAGCTAAGGTGAACCACTGGAATAGTGAAACAATAACATGTGAGGATGAGTCTGGAACAGTCTAGAACTAGGACACATGAGATGAACAGAGACCAAAGCACAGAGAGGAGTCTGGAGGGAATGGAGACTGGAGTGTAGGAGTCCAAGACTGGAAAATGTACAGAGAAGTAAAATGAATAACAGAGAATGGAAATGAACAATGGAAATGAATGGGAACAAATCAAAATGAATGGGAAAATGAAGAAGTGACACAGGATGTGACAGTGCCCCCCCTTTAGGAGCTGAGCCTCAAGGTGACAAAGAACAAGTTGCATGGGTACAAGAGAAATGATCTGGGCTGAAAGTGGAACAACAACTTGGAGCCTCCCACAGCAGACATGGACAGCATGGGCAACATAAACCTGTGAGTGAGCCAGTGAATAGACAATGAGTAGCTAACCAGATATGCTCCTTCTGCTAGGGTGCCATGCAAACTCTGCAAAAGTAAGAGAAGGTACTGCATAAAGTCAACTCACATCAAGATGTTGGCATGTGTCTACTGCCTCAGCAAGGAGAAGGTCTGCTCCCTGGAACCACTGCTGGACGAACAGTTGTGCAAGGCAGATGTGGACAGGGACCTTGAGGAGGTGGGGACAGCTGAAATGTTGACAAGCATGGCAAATGTGGTGCTGATAGCAGAGGACCTGGAGGCAATGGAGGGGGTCCAGGTGGCAGAGGAGACTGAAGGCAGCATCATCACAGGGATGCCTGAAGGAGAGCTCACAGAAGGGCTGACATGGCAGGTGGAGCAGCATGAGCAGGAGCATAGGCAGGCAACTGCAGACTGTGTGATGCCCTCAGCCAAAGTGACAGTGGAGGAGGCACCAGAAAATGACTTGGATGTACAGGAGGTCTTTGGGTTGGTTATTCCAGAGCTGGGAACCTTCTCACAGCCAGGGTGAGTAAGGTTGCATTGATGAACCCTTTGGAATTGATGCAATGAACAGCAGACTGTGTGACTGGTGCCAACAGAAGGGCCTTGACTGTTGGATTGCTGCTGGGTCCCAAGCAAAGACTTGCCTTGTGTGCAAGAAACACCACACATTGTGTGTGCAGGGTGGCAAGTTGATGACAGGCCAGAAGAGGAAGCAGGCAGCCACTGTAGTCATCTTGGAGGAATCATTGGTGGTGGAAGAGGAGGCAATGGTGATGGTTCTGGTCCAGAGGAAGGTGCTGGACAAATCCTTCTTTGAGTTTGAGTTGGAGGATGGAAAGATGACACTGCTGCCCAGCAATCCATTTTGGAACTTCTGGCACTGGTCCTGGGCACTGGAGAAACAGTTGGAGGAGCTTGAGGAGAAAGTGATGGTGTTGGAGAAAATGGTGAAGGGGAAGGAGAAGGGAAAGGAGAAGGAGTAGAGTGAAAAAGAAGTAAAATATGTTTTTGAAAATTTATACACATGCCTGGACTCCAAACCATACATGAGTAAGAAACACTGGAAACAACAGAAACCAGACAGAAACAAGAGTGAAAAACCAAGAAAAAAGGTGGGTGTTGAAACCCAGAGTGGGGGAGAATGAGGGTTATGCCTCTTTGTGATGCTTCTGGGGTTTCATGTGGTGGGCCACAGTTGTGTCATGTTCTGGTCTGAAAAAGTTGGGACCCAGCTTGTTGGGGTATCACTTGTGGTATTCCTCAGTGGCTTCATTGGTGTGGGTGAGATTGACAGTGGAGATCCAGCTGTGTTCTTGATCAGTGCCTTCATAACCTGTCCAACAAACAAGGTAAAACAGTTCACAGGTTTTCCAATATCTGTAATTGTATTTGGAGTCAGATATTTCACAGAGTTTGTATTCTATGTCATTGTCAACCACAACAGGTTTGGGTGGTGGCAGAGCTCTGTCATCAAATCAGTCCAGGATGTGGGGCTCAAGCTGAGAGACATGGAAAATGGGATGTATCCTGCAGAGATTGTTGGGAAGTGAGACACAAACTGAGTTCCTACTGATACAGTCAATAATCTTGAAGGGACTGATGTATCATTTGGAAAGAGTCTGGGAAGGATGGGTGGTGTGAATGAATTTGGAAAGGATGAAAACTTTGTCACCAGGGTTGAACAGTGGAGGAGGGGTCTGGTGTGGGTTGGAGGCTGCTTGATAGCATTCTTGGGCAAGCTTGAGCAAGTTGGCTAGATAAAGGTGAAGTTCCTGGAGGTTCATGGCAAATTTGTGACTTAAGCCTAATGACCCACCAAAAGTTGCGACGTTTGACAGATCCGTGGCAGGTTGACAGGCACCGATCGGCAGGTGACCAGTGTTGGAGTGTGTGACGGTGTGACGGTCCTTGCGTCAGAGGCTGGGACCAGTTGTTACTTTATAATAATACATAAATTTATGGAATAATTTTTTTTTTATAATACATAAATTTATTATATATAAAAATGGTGAAGCTGGCATGGCGGCCATTCAGTTTAAGGATGCAGTGAGTCGTTTGAAATGGTTGTCAGCGAATGTTGTTAATAAATTGCTGAAGGTGTATGGCTGTTGGATGGGGGGCTGCTATGCCTGTTTTATATGTAATTAATGTTGCAAACAATGTGAACGGTCACTGGCCCACCCCATATTGGACAGCCTGGACAATTGACCCCGGACACCCCGTATTGACTCTGCTCACATTGCATTCCAACCATGTCTGACCAACAACCTGTGACACGTATTTGCTCTGCGAAAGGCTGTAGAAACCCTTTGCCACCCAAAGACGGCCACAGAACATGCCTCAAACATCATGAGAAGGCGAGGCAACATAAAAAAAGGTTCGAGTGTCCATGAAGCATACCAGAGACGATGTCGAACTCAGTGATGCATCCACTGAGGTTCTTTGGACCCCTCTTGAACATATTGGGCCTACCAGAATGCACCGAGAGAACACCAGGTCTGCGGAAATGCCTAAAGGTGTGTTACCTATTCACCCAACATGTCATTCAAGGCTCATTCACTACAATTGGATAGCTTACATCTGAGTATGTCAATTTGGCTGGTCTGCTCTGTGACCTCAAGTCGCAAATCAAGACCTTGTGCATGACGAGTGTGCATCGCCATACAACTTTGCCATCATTTCCACCTGCATCTACACTCAAGCAAGACGACATCCTCCCTTGCTTGCTCCTCCCTCTTCACTTCCCCCCGGTCCTTCATGTGCTCCCCACCCTCCTCCACAACACGCTCGACCTTGTGCCTCTCCAGCTGCTCCAGCTGTCCTGCCAAAGACGGCCTCATGCAGTGCACGGGGGTCATACTTGAACCCCATCCTCTGCCCCGCTCCCGCTCCTAACCCTGATCCTCCCAATGCTCCTCCGCCGCCCCATGCACCCCATGCACCCCACGCACCCACAAGCCATACATGTGCAAACTGCTCCTCTCGCACACTCCACTCTAGCAAGACCTCCACCCGTCCTGTCTTGAGTGCAAGGTCGAGTGTGGGGCCAATCTTCGACGTGGACACCTTGAACAGATTTG
>Ga0307513_10012217_pt1 | contig 10617 bp, 3 predicted proteins | sample 15_EM_MG_FD_202174 | JGI IMG/M metagenome (GOLD analysis project Ga0307513, IMG submission 202174) | Populus trichocarpa ectomycorrhiza microbial communities from riparian zone in the Pacific Northwest, United States - 15_EM | ecosystem: Host-associated > Plants > Roots > Unclassified | place...
TGGAAATGTTCTCTGAAGAAAGAAAGAAAATAATTTCAAAGGTGGACAAAAATGGGGTAATATCAGATTTGGAACATAATCTTGGTTGGTGAAGAATAACATAATCTAAGGAGAAATCTAGGGCAAGCCCAGTGAGATTTGACCTTAGATTTTGGATCAATTTATAGGTGGATGATACCATCATGAATAATGTCCAGCTGATAAAGGTTTAGTTACTTGCAATTCTATCATAAAGTTATCAGATTCTGTGTGTGTGAGGCTGCCATATGTTTCTTTCTTCTATGATGGATAAAAAACGCTAAGCAATGAACTATTTTGTCCACCTAGTAAAAAAGGTATTATGGTTATGATGAGAACTCTACAACCTGCCATTTTATTTTTGAAGGTATTCTTATTATATTTATAATTATAAGAATCTTTAAAAGATACACGGATAAAATATTATTCTCACGTTATTATTCACTGGTGTTATAAGCTTAAATTAATAGATAATTAAGTAAATTTGTTGAGGAAAAGCAAAATTTAAATATAGATAACCAAAGTGGAAAAAAAAAAGCACAAAAAAAGGTGGTAGTTACAAGATTGAAGTAAAAAATTCACTTTGATTCTCATACTTTTCAAATAATGACTTTTTGGTCTCTTAAGTTTTTCTACATTTTATTTTTTATCCACAACTTCATTTTTCTATTTTCTCATTCCCTAATTTGATAGAGGAGACAAAAAGTCATTGAATTACAATGTTAGAGAGAATCTCTATAACAACCTCAACATTTGTATTAAAACAAAGAGCAAGGACATGACGATTCAAATAAGATTAGAGATTTTTTTTTTGTAATTAATAAAAAATTTGGCAGAATTTCCTCCATATTTTTAGGTATTTAGTTATCGACTTTTCATCCACAATCCCCAATTATCAAATTTCTTATCCTATCATCCAGGACTTCCTCCTCTCATTATATCACAACTTCTCAATAATCAAATTCACATCTGTCTAAACAATTCAATATCCCACATTTACATGGATGTAATCCAAAGAATTATTCTACAAATTATAACTGAAATACATTACACAATTCAAAAATTAACAAATAAGGACCATTAACTAAATTATAATCGAAATAAGTACATAATTAAAGAAGAAATTCATAATTAAGATTATACTACACAAAAAGGCTTTCGATAAACTGTTGACGCATTATATTACATAACAAAATGATAAATTCATTCATTACAAAAAGATACCAAACAAAATATAAGAAAACTAATCTATTATTCAGTATGATAGGGGGATATACCTGAAAATTGATTTAATACAATAATTTGATTAGATAGATGAAGAAAAGATATCCATAAAATTCTTTCTACTTTCTTTTTTTTTTCCTTTTTTTTTAAAAAAAAATTTAGTTAAAAGATCTTTAAATTAACTTGCTCATCTAGTATTATATATAAAATAATTTGATTAGACAAGTGAAGGCTTGTACACGCAGGGGAGAGGTAGGAAAAGCTGCAAAAGTTGTCGCATCTATTGTTATGCTGTTTAGAGTTTCTATCTCAGCATCCAATCTACCAAAAATATAAAAGATCATGTGGAGGAATTTGATCTCAACGGGGCAGCACCTCATATGCCTACGGGAGATACATGACCAGTGATGGTTGTTCTATCCACAAAATTAGCTAACATATGACTATTTTATTCAACTACCATTTCAGAATATGAGTTCTCCTAGCCACACTCAAAAGCCCTAGCCGTTATATGAACAAAGCACCTAGAAAATTAATCACCTACCTAATCCAATTCAGGAAAATTTGGTCGAAATCTCCTATAATGAAACGAGTTAATTGAATGTGAGAGTTCGATAAAAGATTGGTTCTGCAAGGAAAAAAAACATTACTCTTAATACACCTTACTTAAGGTATATTACATTAGTATTTAATTATATTTTTAGGTCATGTTTCTATTCTCTGGTCATTTCTAAGGTCTAAAGTAGATCTTCTTTCATGATAGAGTCTCTATTTTATTGGGTGAAATCCTAACCATTCTAAAGTCTAAATTATAGCATCACATTTATTTCCAAAATACAACTAATTCCTAACATTTCGAACATAAGGATTGTTATGGTTTTTTTGTATTTTGATCAAACCCTAATAGATAATCATAAACTGATTATGATATTTATTTTTGCATTTTTAAAATATGAGAAAGATATAATTTTTATTTTTATATGAAAATACATGTGAAAAACTTTTTAAGATTTGATCGTATGTAAAACAAAACATTTTTTGAAGTGAAAATTTATTTTTTGAATTTTCAATTTATTTTTTATTTTTAATCTTTTTAAGATTTCAGAGAAAACCGGCTATTTTGATCAAGTTTAATTTAGTTCTTTGATTTTTTTAATTCTCTCAATTACACCTTGATTGATTTCAAACTTTTAATTTTATGCAATTTCATCCTTGAAAAACTTCAATATCAACCATAGATTTCAACCTATTTTTCACATTAATCCTTGGTTTCAGATTTATACAAGTTGACCCTCAAGAGACCATTAAACTTTAAATTTTCTTTAATTTTATCCCCGATTTTAATCAATTGGGTTCTTATAGTTCGTTGTCATTTACAAATTGGTCATTGGTTGTGAATTTCTTCAACTTAACCATTAACTGACCACAAAACTTTGATTTTCTTGCGATTTTACCAACGATTTCAATCAATTGACTTGGTAAAAATTAAATTTAGTCTCCTAATATTTCAACCTTGTCAATTAAGCTGAAATTGGGCTCCAAAACTTAATGTTTCACCAATTAAGCCCCTAATAAAATTAATTTGACTCATTTAAAGTATAATTAAGTCCTTGCACCTAATTAAATCCATTAATTGGACCCAAATTAACTCTTAAACATAATTAAATCTCAATTTGGCCTATTAAAATCTTATGTCTTTAGGCTTGATTTTTAAGTAGATTCGTCTAATAATCATTTAATTTGTCCTTGAATCTACATTGTCTCCTTAGTTTTGGGTGTAATGGGGTACATTTAGGCTCCTAATCCCATCCAAAGTTGTAGCTTAATTTGAAATCCTCACAACTTGCTTTTGCTAAAATGTCAGTCCTTATTTTATTTATTCTATTTTTTTATTTTGAAAAGAAAAGAGATGAATTTGAGGAATAACCCAGAATTGAGTTATGACAATGAGAACTCTACATTCTGTGATTTTATTTTTGAAGATATTTTTATTCATTTATAATTATAACTTTAAAAGGTGTGGGTAAAATATTATTCTCACACCACTGTTCACTTGGCGTTGTGGATTGCCACAATGTTTTTTTTCATCCTGTTTTTATAGATCTAAATTGATAGATAATTTGAGTAAATTTGTTAAGGAAGAGCAAAATTTAAACACAAATAACCAAAGTGAAAGAAAAAAGCATAAAAAAGGGTGGTAGTTTTAAGATTGAAGTCAAAAGTTCACTTTAGTCCTCCTACTTTGTAAATAATGACTTCTTGGTCCCTTAAGTTTTTCCACATTTTATTTTTGGTCCACAACTTTGTTTCTTGATTTTTTTTTCGTTCCTTAGTTTGAGAGAGGAGACAGAAAGTCATTGGATTATAATGTTAGAGAGAGTCTCGGTTGACACTGATTTTCACAACAAAAACAGTCGATTTTGGTCTTAATAGGTTCCATTTGATAAAGAGAGTTCTATTGAGGTGTTTTTTGCTCTTGAAATTCCCAAAACTTTTATGATTTTTTGGGCAAATTTATTGGTTTATTTACATCATAAGGACCATTTTTAGATATTTTGGTGTGAACTTTGTTTAAATTTGCATTTTTAGGTAAAAAAACACCCTACATGATTTTCATGCCACCCCTCTAATAGTCGAGAACTTAAAAGTCCCAGTAGGTGACATGTTTCCCTTTATCTTTTTTCAAAAACATTTGGCATTTTCAAATAACAAAATAAGGCTCACGTGAGCTAGCCCTTTTTAAAATGGGCTTGATGTGCGAGCTTGACTTGATAGACCTAAAAACACCTAACCTATTTCTTTATTTTTTCTAATTATGTTTTTTAATTGATATTTTTATATGTACTTTTTAATGAATTTTTGAATTTATCTTTCTAAATTTTTTGATAGTTTATTTAGTCTTTTTTAAATAGTGGTTATCTTTTACTTATCTTTTATGTGTTTAATATCTCGAAGAAATTATTCCAATTCATTTATAATTTTTTTATGTTTTATATAAATAAACTTTATTTTCATGATGTGTTTATAAATATAAGAATTATTTGTTCTTGGTAAGAAAAAATGATCTTTAAGAAAAAGAAGAAGAAGAAGAAGAAGAAAAGTGTGCATTAAGGGAAAAGTTGAGGTTAAATATTATATTTATCTATCTTTTACTTTTTTATGAAAATGATTATCATTTTATTTTATAATTTTATTGGCATTAATAACTCTTTATTTGTTTATTAGTTCATATTTTTTTAAGATTTATTTTGTTTCACATTTCTCAATGAAGAGAATCATGATACAATGAAATGCATTTGAAACACTGTCCTATTTTTCTACTACATTAAAAATTAACTTCCTACATGTGGCGCGTTGCATTGACGATTGTTTTTGTATTTATTAATATATATGATCCCCAGTTTATTTTATTATATGTAAATATCAATTTTTTTATTCACAATTATATTTTTTTCTCTCAATATCAAAAAATACATTAACAACACTTATACATCCATTCTTTTGTGTTGGAAAATGTTATCTGACCCATAGCAAAGCGAGTTAAATAAACACGTCAATACCTTTTTTTGTATTTATGATTAGGGTTTTTTTTTGTTGTTAAAAATACATTTGAAAAGCATTCATATTTATTTATTTTGCTAAAAAAACATTTCTAACCCATAGTAAAGTGCGAGTCAAATAACTACTAATATGGCTATAGTAAGTGTCTTTTTAGTACATGTGGATGTAGGAAGTAATGTGTTATATTATTAGTTAGATATTACTTACCTATTCATTATAAAAAAAAACATAAAATAAATAAATATATTAATAGAAACCTAAAAGAGATCGGCTGAAATAATATAGTCTCCGAGAGAAAATATGTGAATTCACACAATGTTTACTTTCTCTTTTTTTGTTCTTTTTTTATTCAGTGATTTTTTATGATGAATTAATTAAGATTTAAGATGGGTAATGTATTTTTATTTGCCTTTTTTATGGTTATCTTGTTCTCAATAAAACATCTTGATATTAGAGCGATGCTCAATTTAAATAAAAAAAAATTTGTTGTTTGTAAGAAATTAAAAATGAAAAGATCAAAATTGAAACAAATAAAAAACCAATTTTTTTTTAAAAAATATGGTGTCAATTTTGCCTTTTGTTTTTTGCTTGTGATCATCTACTTTTTTTTAAAAATAAATTGATCTTTCAACGCTGTTTTAGTTGAAATTTGAAGTTGGTAATATTATATGAGCATCTAGAACTAAATAAAAAGCCGCGAAAAAAAATCGATTATATTGTTTAAGAAAAAATGAAAATAAAAAAACCAAAATTGAAACATGAAAAAAAATTAAAAATAGGAGTCCTTAAAAAAACAAAAAATTGTGTCAACGCCTCCATGCCTTGTAATTTTGACAAATTTTCTTTTTGGCCCTTTTAGTTTAGAAATGAAACTTTTTGATATAAAACTTTATTTTACTTGTATTTTAGTTCTTGAGTTTGACAAAAGAAAAAGAAATTTATCGAAAATTTACAAAACGAAAGCCAGCAAGGTATCTGCTCGAAAAAACCATTCAACATAAGATTGCTCTGCTAGGAAAACATGATATCAGTATCAAACTTTTGAACAAAGAGTTCAGCATCAAGTCTCAGTCATCTTGAGATTTGAATGCCCAAACATATTCAGATGCTCATAAAATGACATTTTTAATAATGCATTATGCATTAGAAACAGAAGATCAAACAAAGAGTTCAGCATCAAGCAAACATACGCCCTTACTTCTGGAGGCTTGTACGATAATGACTACACACACAACATTACATTACTTCTAACTTCTTCAACAAACATATAGATAGATAAGTCAAAATCTTCTATGGTAAATAAGACTGTTACATTGCCAATGAAACAGTTGGAATTACTTCCCACCAATCTAAAACATATTCGCAGCACCAACCTTGAAATCATGTAACAGCTAACCAACCTTGCCTGATGCAAACATGAAGAAAAAAGACAATCCATGATTTAACTCAACCATTAAAATTTGAGGGTAAAGGAGAGGATAAATAATTGCAGCTATATCACCTGGCTTGGGCAAGAAAGAATTATTAGACTAGCAATCATCATCACCACCATCTTCCTCTTCCCCTTCCTATTCTGACCCATCATCATCATCATCATCTTCTTCTTCTTCTTCTTCTTCTTTCCACCCATTATTTCTGGTCCACTCTCTATTAATGCTTGAATCTTCAGCTACTTCAGATACCTGTAAACCAATTCATGCATGGCATGCTCATTTTAACTTGTAAATCATATTATTGAGCGAAACAAGAGACAAACGCACTAAAAGAGAGGCAAGAAATCAAGTCAAATCAGCAGCACCTCTGATTGAGCACTCATTGAACCATCTGGTGTAATAGCAAATTTTGTGGTCAACTTTGAGCATTCATACACCTTCAACTTCTTCAAACGAGGGAATAAGAAATCACAGCATCCGAAACTGAAGCAGACAATACTTGGTAATTGTTTTAGCGACAGCTTCTTTAGATTAGGGAGCACCATCTCCTTCTCAACGTTGACAAGTGAAACATGATCTTCCTGCCCAAATACTCCCAATAAATGAGAGGATTTTGTTACTCTAAGTATTCGGAGATTTGGGAGACCTGAAGCCATGGCTACTGGGAAGAGGCTCTTCAACTTGTTGCATTCTCTAATCTCAATTTGACGTAATTTGGGAAAGCATAAAGATCGGAGATGATCACCTAACAATATCTGGTCGTTTTCATCATCATCCTTAGCAATGATTTGTTCCAATTCCTCACAGGACAATATCTTTAGGACTTTTAGTTGAACTAGACTGACAATCATACTGCATGTGAATACATGTGTCAGTCTCTTACACTCAACCACCTCCAAAGTAGTCAATTTGCTCAACTCGAGACCCTTCCATATACACCTAATGTCAGGCACCAGCAGGAAGCGCAAGTGTAATTTCTTAAAATTTGTCAACCCCTGCATCGAAAGAAAACGATGATTGGAGCCTTTGTTAGATATAATTCCTAATAAATTTTGTGCACTTTGGAACTATATAATTTCGGTAAATAGATGAACGAATTGTCCCCAATACTTCAGCCAAAAACTTATCAACAAAAGGATATAAGTAGACATGGCAATAGGGCATGGGAATATGAAATCAGAAGTTGCAGGACTGAAAGAGACTCAATATTAGCAAATGGAGGTTTATCTTCCTCTTCAAATACTTCCATTAATTGGGGGAAGAGCCTCAATTTCACTCAAACTGGGAAAGCATAAAGATTGAAAAATCTCGATATCATTTCATTACAATAATTAATTTCTTCCTTCTTAAGCCCTGCATCAAGAGACAAGGAATGATACAGTTAGACAACTCCTTTTAAATTTAGTGGATGGCTAAAGGATTTATCTCCACTTATCAATTGCTTCAGTTTCAGAAATTTAAAGGAAGAAATCAAACATGTATTGAAGTTGACAATTTAAATTAAAAGAAAAAAGATTATTAGAGAAATATAAAGGACGTACTTGGAGCTGTGCAAACAAATTTCCCAATTCTTTGTGGCCATCAATTTCTAGAATTTGCAAGGAAGGCAATTGGGCAGCAAAATTCTTTGGACCAAAGAAGCTGCAATTTGAAAGAGACAATTCTCTTAGTTGAGGGAACTTGATGATGGCATCTCTGGTGAGTGCATCTCCTTCTCCACTGTAAAATATTTGCTTTAAATTATGAGCATTAAAAATCCCCATCTCTTCCAGGTTCAGAAGGCTTGGAGACACAGAGACAGGGAGGACATATTCCAGTTTACCACAGTCTTGTATGAAGAGAGTTTCTAATTTTGGAAAGCAAGGAGACTCTGGAATTATCTCCCTTTCACCATCCTCTTTTCTGATAATATGCTTCAATTCACTGCATTTACTTATGTGAAGGTCTTTTAGCTTTGGCAGACTTTGAGCGAGAGACGGTGTGAAGATAAATATCAGTTTGTCGAGAGAAGTCAAAAACAGACGAGCAAGACTTTGGAGGCTGACATGTCTGGTGGGCCCCTTCCATATACATTTGAGCTCAGGTAACTCTGACAGTATTAAAGATGACAGCAGCGGCATCTCCTTCTCCTCAGTGCTTCCTTCATAAGGCTCACCCAATTCAAATACCTCTTCCAATGATTTACAGCGGCGAACAGTCACCTCCTTTAGATTTTTCAGAGCTCGCAGCAATTTTGCTGGAAACGGAGCGCGAACATCCCCACATTTGTCCACATGTACAAATTCTAATCTTTGTACGAAGCCGTTTTGCTGTTCATGGGCGGCCATCTTATCAGAGAACAATATTATATTTTTTCACTCTCATAAAAACAATTTATATGATGTATAAATAGGAGAAACAAAATAGAAAAAAACAGGATTAAGTACTTCTTAGAGATTACATATTATTGTTTCAGTTTTTTACTTAATTAGAGATGAGCTGAATAATAATTAGATTTTTGCGAAAAAAGGTTAATTCAACTCCTAATAATTAGTTTCATGTAAAATAAAAATAAAAATAGTAACTAATATTTTTATTTTAGTTATAAAGTTAATAAATTTTTAAAGATATTTTAATAGAATTAAATATTTGAACACAAAATTTAAGTTCTTATATATATTAAATCTAACAGCTAATATGATTTCTATGATTAATTTTTGGTATTAATAACGCAAACAACAATGAGGCGCGCTGTTAAGTTTCTTATATTTATATATGTTTAGATAAAAAAAAATCATAAAAAATAAAAATAAGCTAATATGTTTGTTATATAATTAAAAAAAAATCAAACTTGGATTTCCTAGCATTTATCAATTACTTTACTTTAAGAAATTTGTAGGAAGAAAGAATAAATTGACAATTTAAATTAGTGGAGAAATATAAATTACGTACTTGTAGCTGTGCCAACCAATTACCCACTTCTTCGTGGCCTTCAATGGCTAAGTATTGCAAAGGCAATTGAGCATCAAAATTCCTTGGACCTAAAAAGCTGTAATTTGATCTGAGCACAAGAGACAATTCTCTTAGTTGAGGGAACTTGATGATGCCATCTCTGTTGTGAGACAAAGAGACTGGGAAGACATATTCCAGTTTATCACAGCAAGATATGAAGATAGTTTTTAATATTGGGAAGCAAGGAGTCTCTGAAATTATTTCCCTTTCATCATATTCTTCTCTGATAATATGCTCCAATTCACCGCAACAAATTATGTTAAGGCTTTCTAACTTTGGCAGACTTTGAACGAGGGACGGTGTGAAGATAAATGTCAGTTTGTCCAGAGAATGCAAATACAGACGAGCAAGACTTTGGAGGCTGACATGCCTGGTGGGCCCCTTCCATACGCATTTGAGCTCAGGTAACCTTTCCAGGTGTAACAGTGTTAAAGATGACAGCAGCGGCAGCTCCTTCTCCTCACTGCTTCCTTCATCAGCCTCACCCAATTCAAATACCTCTTCCAATGATTTACAGCCCCAAACAATCACCTCCTTTAGATTTTTTAAACCTTGCCGCAATCTTGCTGGAAACAGAGTGAAAACATCCCCACAATCCCTCACTTCTACAAAATCTAATTTATGTAAAACCAATTGCTCAAATGTCTTCGCATTTAAGGATGTACCACCCAAACTTAAGGAGGTTGGGTATCGTCTTGCCACAAACCCATGCCCTAATATTATACCATATTTGCGCAAGCTAACTGGAAAAACAAAATCTCTGGGAATGCTTTCAACCTTCGGTATCCTCAATGATAATACGGCTAACTGAGACAACGAATTTAGTTCTGTCAGGCTTGCATTCATTCCTCCTGTGCTGTCACATCCATCAACATCCCATCCATCAAAGCTGCGATGCCCGATCAACAGCTCTTCTAACTTCTTCAACCTTCCAATCAAATTCACAGGAATCCTTCTTAGCCTTTCACAACCTGTCACTTCCAACAACCTTAACTCCTTGAGCTCTCCTATTTCATCAGGTAATTCTTCAATGGATGAGCACCACTGAAAAACAAGTATCTTAAGTCTCTGCATCTTTTTCAACCAAATGAGGTCCTTGCATCCACAACTGATCAACACCAACGATTGAAGTTTCGTTGAGAGTTCAAGTGATTGCAATGACAAACGCCCTCCCTTCAGAGACAAAACTTCAATTTCTTTCATCCCTTCAAAAAACCTCTGAGGAACATTCATACCATAATCCACTTCTAATAATAGAACTTTGAGCCGTGGACATACCAATCCTTCAGGAAGTTCTGCTAGTTTATTGCCCATTAACGAAATTGTTGTGCAACCTTCAAAGCTTTCAATACTCGTTGGCCACTTCTCCAATACCATGAATCCATATTCT